>OMAQ01001156.1_pt1 | contig 12012 bp, 9 predicted proteins | sample 1673461 | NCBI WGS metagenome assembly OMAQ01 (sample SAMEA103958112, study PRJEB25191) | human gut metagenome | biome: human-associated habitat [ENVO:00009003]; feature: intestine environment [ENVO:2100002]; material: feces | place: Germany | collected 2013/2015
GAAATAACCTTCGGGCAGGATGCAGTCCGAGTCCAGTATTATCAGGTATTCGCCCGACAGTTTGTCAAGTATATTTTACAAAAGTTTTATTTTAGCTGTCACCCGGGCAGGCCGCCCTTTTCTCCTCGACAAAGGCGGTCCGGCCGGGTATAATGGTTCTATCCCACCAAGGAGGACCACGGATATGAAGAAAAAACGCCTGTTTCTGATCCCCCTGTGCCTGTTGCTGCTGGCCGCGGCCTGGTTCCTGCTGCGAAGCCGCATTCCCCAGCGGTGGTACACCGCCGATGAACTGGGCATCCCCCAGCTGCAAAGCCCCCTGGACGCCGACGGCGACGGCGTGGACGACTGGACGGACATGGTCCTGGGCGCCCGGGCCTATATTGCCACCCACCCACACTATAAAAGCAAATACTACGCCGGCGGCTATCCCGACGACGGCCTGGGGGTATGCACCGACGTGATCTGGCAGGCCTTCCGGGCGGCGGGCTATTCCCTGAAGGACCTGGTGGACCGGGACATTGCCGACCATCCCGCCTGCTACCCCAACATCGAGACCCCTGACGGCAACATCGACTTCCGCCGGGTCAGCAATCTGGACACCTTCTTCCGCCGTCATGCTCAGGTGCTGACCTGCGACCTGGACGACCCCGCCCAGTGGCAGCCCGGGGACATTGTGATCTTCGGCGACCGGGACCACATCGGCATCTGCTCCGACCGCCGGAGCCGGCAGGGGATCCCCTTCCTCATCCACCACGGAAACCCCATCGACGAGGCCGTGGAGCGCAATGACATGGGCAAATACGTCATTACCGGCCATTTCCGCTGGATGGGATAAGGTTTTTTATAAAAAACGCCGCCTTTCCGTCACAAACCGCAAAATTTATCTTGCAATTCCCGGCGCACTGTGGTATTATATTTCAGCATTCCGCACAGGGGCGGACTTTCGGTCGGTGCCGCAAGGTTGGCCGGGGGGAGGAAGCTCCTGGAGGCAACAAACTAAAAATCAAAGGAGAAATGAAACCATGGCTAACCAGAACGTCGTATCCATGAAGGCCCTGCTGGAGGCCGGTGTACACTTCGGTCATCAGACCCGCCGCTGGAACCCCAAGATGGCCCCCTACATTTACACCGAGCGCAACGGCATCTATATCATCGATCTGCAGAAGACCGTGAAGAAGCTGGAGGAGGCCTATAACTTCGTGCGTCAGCTGTCCGAGAGCGGCCAGTCCCTGCTGTTCGTGGGCACCAAGAAGCAGGCTCAGGAGGCCATCAAGGAAGAGGCTCTGCGCTGCAATATGTACTATGTCAACGCCCGTTGGCTGGGCGGCATGATGACCAACTTCAAGACCATGCGCACCCGTATCGACCGCCTGAACCAGCTCAAGACCATGCAGGCCGACGGCACCTTCGATATGCTGCCCAAGAAGGAAGTCATCAAGCACCTGGGCGAGATCGAGAAGCTGGAGAAGTACCTGGGCGGCGTGAAGGAAATGAAGAAGCTGCCCGGCGCCCTGTTCATCGTGGACACCCGCAAGGAGCGCAACGCCATCGCCGAGGCCCATCGTCTGGGCATCCCCGTTGTGGCCATCGCCGATACCAACTGCGATCCCGACGAGATCGACTATCCCATCCCCGGCAACGATGACGCCATCCGCGCCATCAAGCTGATCGCCTCCGTGATGGCCAACGCCATGATCGAGGGCAAGCAGGGCGAAGAGACCGAGGAGAAGGCCGAGGGCGAGGCTCAGGCCTGATTTTCCCAATCAAGCGAGAAAAGAACCTTACGGGGCGAGGCAAAGCCTCGCCCCGTCTCATTTTTACCACACTATTTTTCAGGAGGATATCAGAATGGCTATCACTGCTGCTGTTGTTAACGAGCTCCGCCAGGCCACCGGCTGCGGCCTGATGGACTGCAAGAAGGCCCTCATCGAGTGCGAGGGCGATATGGAAAAGGCCGTCATGTATCTGCGCGAAAAGGGCCTCGCCTCTCAGGCGAAGAAGGCCAGCCGCGTGGCTGCTGAGGGCATGGCTTACGCCACCGTCATCGACGGTGTCGGTGTTGTGGTCGAGGTCAACTGCGAGACCGACTTCGTCGCCAACGGCGAGCCGTTCAACAACTTTGTCAAGGGCGTGGCTGCTGTCGTCGCCAAGGAGAACCCCGCTGACGTCGACGCGCTCATGGGCTGCCCCTGGGTCACCGGCAACGGCACCGTCAAGGATGCGAAGGACGAGCTGTTCCTCGCCATCCGCGAGAACATGAGCATCCGTCGCTTCGCCCGCATCGCTGACGGCTTCTCCGTCCCCTATGTCCACATGAAAGGCAAGATCGGCGTTATCGTCAACCTGACCGTCGAGGGCTGCGACGCCACTGAGATCGGCAAGGACATCGCCATGCAGATCGCCGCGCTCAACCCCCGCTTCTGGGACAAGAGCCAGGTCACGCAGGACGTTCTGGACGAGGAGAAGGAAGTCATGCTCGGCCAGATGGCCAACGACCCGAAGATGGCGAACAAGCCCGATCAGGTCAAGGAAAAGATCGTTATGGGCAAGCTCAACAAGTTCTATGCCGAGAACTGCCTGCTTCAGCAGGCCTTCGTCAAGGACGGCGACGTCTCTGTCGAGCAGTATATGAACAACGCTGCCAAGGCGCTGGGCGGCAAGGTCAGCTTCAACACCGCCGTTCGCTTCGAGAAGGGCGAGGGCATCGAGAAGAAGCAGGAGAACTTTGCGGCTGAGATCGCTTCCATGGTCAACGGCAACAAGTAATTTCCAAATTACAAAATATGATGAAAAGAGGTTCGGCGAAGGCCGGACCTCTTTTTTGTTTCCGCGCGGCAGACAGAATTTTCTGCGAAATAAAAAATTTACAATTTCCTAAGGTGAATATTATTGTGCATATCTTGCATATTCAGTTTGACTGGTGTATAATAGGCAATGCTAAGCAGCGGCGCAGTATCCTAGTCGGAGCTGCCGTTTCCTAAGAAGGGCCTAAAAATCCTTTAAAGGGCACAACTGTGAAGCCTTTGGTGCCTGCTTCTTACGCCCAGTTTGGGGTGGGTGCTGAAGGGAGGCGAAAGCGAAAGCTGCGCCTGCGGACTCCGGGCGACCCCTAATGGCATGGGGGAACCGACCCTGTTTCTGCGGAGACTCGTTGCTGTGCCGGAGCGGACTCCCGGTTTCGGGTATCGACTTCGGTACGGGACGGGATATGAACCTGCATTGCGGTGCTACCCGGCCTTTGTGCCGCGAACGCTGTGTGCAGCGTAGCCTGCCTTGCGTGGGGAATTCGGATAGGAGAACAACGTACAGACTCCGGCCAAGAGCGAAGTACGATCGCTCCTTGAAATTTTTCCTGCAAAAGAGGATAAGAAACGGCGTGACTCCGGGGTGGAAATCACCTAGGCTGTCGCAAGGGCAGCGAAAGGGTTACAGTGCGGACTAAGTGGCAATCGGGTACCTCGTCTGGTGACAACGGGGTGCAGCGCCTAAGGGGGAACCGCCTCCATCGGCAACGAGAGGTGCGCTGCGGGGAAAGCCAACCCGACCTATGCCGCAGGATTACCTTTTGCTGCTGCCGCTGATTAGCATGATTATGAAATAACTGTGGAGAAGAAAGCCTTGGAAAACGAAGAAGACCGAAAGCAGAAGAAAACGGAAAAGACGCCCAGCCACGCGCGCTGGGTCATCCGTGTGTTTTTGATCGCTGTGGCGCTTTCCGCCGCGATGAGCCTGTGCTCGGGCGCGCTGCTTGAGGATGCGGGGTATGTGGTGGCAACACTGATCCTGCTGCTGTTCATTGCGCTGGGCATCCTGTTCGATATCATCGGCGTCGCCGTGACGGCGGCGAATCCCAAGCCGTTCAATTCGATGGCCGCGCACCGTGTCAAGGGCGCGAAGGAGGCGCTGTACCTCATCCGCAACGCGGAAAAGGTCGCCTCGTTCTGCAACGATGTGGTCGGTGACATCTGCGGCATCGTCAGCGGCTCGACCGCGACGGTCATCGTCGTGCTGCTGCAAAACAGCTTCGGCTGGCGCAGTATCGTCGTATCCACCGTGGTCACGGCGCTCATTTCCGGATTGACGATCGGCGGCAAGGCCATCGGCAAAAAGATCGCCATGAAAAAGAGCAAGGATGTCATCTACCTGACGGCGAAGGTGCTGTCGGTGCTGCATCTTGTCAGATAAAGAAGGAAACCGTATTGATTCTTGAAACCATCCATGATCCCCGGGACATCAAAACCCTGAACGACTCGCAAACGCAGCTTTTGTGTACGGAGCTGCGTGAATTTTTGCTGAAAAACGTGTCGAAAACGGGCGGGCATCTGGCCTCGAACCTCGGCGCGGTCGAGCTGACGGTGGCCATCCACCGCGTGTTCGACACGTCGCGAGACCGGCTGGTGTTCGACGTGGGGCATCAGTGCTACACCCATAAAATTTTGACCGGCCGGCGCGAGCAGTTTTCATCTCTGCGCCAGTACGGCGGCCTCTCGGGCTTTCCCAAGCCGCGCGAGAGCGGGCATGACGCCTTTATCGCGGGACATGCCTCCAACTCCGTCTCCGTCGCGCTCGGCATGGCGCGGGCGCGGACGCTGCAGCATCAGGATTATTCCGTACTGGCGCTGATCGGCGACGGCGCGCTCTCCGGCGGCCTCGCCTATGAGGGACTCAACAATGCGGGTTCGTCCGGCGAGCCGCTCATCGTGATTCTGAACGACAACGGCATGTCGATCGACGGCAATGTCGGTGCGGTGAGCGAGCATCTGGGACTTTTGCGCTCGAAGCCTGCGTACTATGAATTCAAAAAAGCCTATCGCGACCTGCTCGACCGCAATGCGGTCGGACGCGCGGTGTATGATTTTAACCATCATCTGAAAACGAATGTCAAAAAGGCGCTGCTGCCGAATTCGACGATGTTCGAGGACATGGGCTTTACCTACCTCGGCCCCGTGAACGGACACGATGTGGGGCAGCTCACGAACACGCTCAAATGGGCGAAGGACTTGAACTGTCCGGTGCTCGTGCATGTGCACACGAAAAAGGGCAAGGGCTACCCGCCCGCCGAGCGCGAGCCGGAGCGCTATCACGGTGTCGGCAAATTCGACCCGCGGATGGGCGTGCCGCGCGAGCATAAGCGAGATTTTTCCGCGGTGTTCGGCGACGAACTCTGTAAGCTCGCAAAAAATGACGAAACGATCTGCGCTATCACCGCCGCGATGCGCGACGGTACGGGCCTGCACGATTTTTCCGAGCAGTATCCCGCGCGCTTTTTTGACGTCGGCATCGCCGAGGGACATGCCGTGGCGATGGCCGCGGGCATGGCCAAGCAGGGGCTCACGCCGGTCGTGGCGATCTATTCGAGCTTTTTGCAGCGCGCCTACGACCAGCTCATCCACGACACGGCGCTCTCCGACCTGCATGTTGTCTTCGCGGTCGACCGCGCGGGCATGGTCGGCGCGGACGGAGAGACGCATCACGGCATTTTCGATGCGACATTCCTCTCGGAAATTCCGAATATGACGGTGCTGTGTCCGTCGAACTTTGCAGAGCTGCGCACGATGCTTGACCGTGCGGTGAACGAGATCAAAGGCCCCGTCGCCATCCGCTATCCGCGCGGCGGCGAGGGAAATTATAAGGAAGACAGCGGGCGGCAGAATCTTGTCGTGCTGCGCGAGGGGGCGGATATTACCCTCTGCGCCTACGGCACGATGATCAACAATGTGCTCGACGCGGCGGAAATCCTGCACGAGCAGGGTATCGAGGCGCGCGTTGTAAAGATCAACGCCATCTCGCCGCTCTATGACCGCGACATGCGCGAGGTCATCGGCAAAACAAAGGCGATGCTGGTCGCCGAGGAGTGCGCGGGCGTCGGCTGCATGGGCCAGCGCATGGCGGCCATTCTGGGCTGGAACAAAATTTCGCCCGAGCGGCTGGAGCTGTGCAACCTCGGCAAGGCGTTTCCTGCGCAGGGAACAGTGGAGGAGCTGTACCGCGAGTTCGGACTGGACGCGGAGTCGCTGGCAAAAAAGGCTGCGGAGGTGCTGCAATGAGCAATAAAACAAGACTGGACGTGCTGCTCGTTGAACGCGGGCTGGAACAGACCCGCCAGCGCGCGCAGGCGATGATCATGAGCGGGCTCGTCTTTGTGGACGGGCAGCGCGTGGATAAGGCGGGCACCGCCGTGCCGAACGACGCGCAGATCGAGGTACGCGGCAACACGCTCCGATATGTGAGCCGCGGCGGCCTCAAGCTCGAAAAGGCGATGACGACGTTCGGCCTCAAGCTGGACGGCTGTATCTGTGCCGATATCGGCGCTTCGACCGGCGGCTTTACCGACTGTATGCTGCAAAACGGCGCGACAAAGGTCTACGCCGTCGACGTCGGCTACGGACAGCTCGATTGGAAGCTCCGCTCCGACAAGCGCGTTGTGTGCATGGAACGCACGAACGCGCGCTATCTCGACCGCGACCAGATTCCTGACGAGCTGGATTTTGCCAGCATCGACGTGTCGTTTATTTCGCTGAAATTGATCCTGCCTGCGGTGCACCGCGTCTTAAAAGAGGGCGGACATGTCGCCTGCCTCATCAAGCCCCAGTTTGAGGCGGGACGCGAAAAGGTGGGGAAAAAGGGCGTCGTCCGCGACCCGGACGTACACCTTGAGGTGCTGGAAAACTTCCTGACACATGCAAAGGATTCTGGCTTTACAGTGCTTGATATCACATTCTCTCCTATTCGCGGACCCGAGGGAAACATCGAATACCTCGGGTATCTCGAAAGCGGCGATTGGGTGGAGAAGACGTTTGACCTCCAGGGTCTTGTGGAGCAGTCACACGCGGCGCTCGACCACGGGAAGGAGGGCGCGGGATGCTGAGAAAAGTCATCTTATGCCCGAATCCCTACCGCGACGCGCAGCTTCGCGTCGCGAAGGAGGCCAAGCGCGTGCTCGACGAGGTTGGCTGCCCGAATGTCGTGTGCCTGCCGTTTCGCAATCAGGAGCCGCCGGAGGGCTACGGGCTCAACATTGAGCCGCTTCAGCAGGAGATCCGCGGCGCGGACATGATCATCGCGTTTGGCGGCGACGGTACGATCCTGCACCTTTCCAAAACCGCCGCGCACCGCGACATTCCGGTGCTGGGCGTCAACCTCGGCAGCCTCGGCTTCATGGCCGAGCTTGAGAGCAAAGACCTTTTGCGCTTGCGCGACCTGTGTGACGGAAAGTATGAGATCGAGAGCCACATGATGCTCGACGTGAGCGTCCAGCGCGACGGGCGTGTTATTTACTCGAACCTTGCGCTCAACGAAGCGCTCATCGCGCGCGGCAATATCTCGCGCGTGATCCGGCTGCAAATCTTCACCGAGCAGGGAAAGCTCGTGGACGTGGGCGACGGCGTGATCGTCGCGAGCCCGACGGGCTCGACGGCCTACTCGCTCTCGGCGGGCGGCCCTGTGGTCGAGCCGACGGCACGGAACTTCATCGTTTCGCCCATCTGCGCGCACAGCGTGCATGCCAATGCCTACGTGCTCTCGCCCGAGCGGGTCATCACTGTGCAGACGGAAAAAAACAGCTACAAGCCCGTCCTTTTGAGCGTGGACGGCGGGCGCGCATTCTCACTGCGCAGCGGCGACAGTATTGAAGTGCGCCGCTCAAAATTCGACACCAAGCTCGTTCGACTGAGCAAACGCAGTTTCTGCGAGATCTTACAAAAGAAAATGTTGATGGGAGGAACCAGCAATGAAGAATGAAAGACAGGAAAAGATCCTTGCGATCATTGCCGCTTCGGCGATCGAAACGCAGGAGCAGTTGATCGACAGCCTGCGCAAGGAGGGGATCTCCTGCACGCAGGCGACCATCTCCCGCGATATCAAGCAGCTCCACTTAATTAAGGAGCCGACCGGCAACGGCTCCTACCGCTACGCCGTTTCGACGCAGAAGATGCGCCTGAATCTGGCTGACCGTCTGCAGACCATCCTGCGCGAGAGCATCGTTTCGGTCGACTGCGCGCAGAATCTGGTGCTCATCAAGACGATGGCGGGCCTAGGCCCCGCGGCCGGCGCGGCGTTTGACGGGATGGATATCTCCGCCAAGGTCGGCACCGTCGCGGGTGACGACACGGTGCTGATCGTGATGCGCGAAAACGAGTCCGCCGCCGAGCTCTGCTCGGAGATCGAGGACATGCAGAGACAGCGCCAGACCAAGTAAGAACAAAATTTTGCAGGAGAATGAGCGATGCTTGAGCTTTTGCACATTGAAAATATCGCCATCATTGAGCGGGCGGACATTCTGTTCGGCCGCGGGTTCAACGCGCTCACCGGCGAGACCGGTGCGGGCAAATCCATCGTGATCGACGCGCTCGGTGCGGTGCTCGGCCAGCGCACGTCGCGCGAGCTCATCCGCACGGGCGCGGAGAAGGCGTTTGTCAGCGCGACGTTCAGCGCGGTTCCGGCAGATTTGCCGGGGCTCGCCGAAAACGGCTTTACGCCGGAGGAGGACGGAACGCTTTTATTGCAGCGCGAGCTGTACGGTGACGGCAAAAACGTCTGCCGCGTGGGCGGACGGCCAGTGACGGTCGCGCAGCTCAAGCGTATCGGCGCAAGCTTGCTCAATATCCACGGCCAGCACGACGGACAGCAGTTACTCGACGAAGAGCAGCACCTTGTCTACCTCGACCGCTTTGGCCGCGTGGAAAATGAGCTGGCAGCGTACTGTATGCGCTATGACGTGATGAAAGAGACGCGCCGCGCGATCGACGCGCTCAAGATGGACGAGGCCGAAAAAGCGCGCCGCGTCGACATGCTGCACCATCAGATCGGCGAGCTCGAGCGCGCGGACTTGCAGGAGGGGGAGGAGGAGACGCTCCTTGCCCGCCGCAATATTCTGCGCAACGGCGAAAAGTTCATTTCCGCCATCTCCGAGGCGGACGCCTGCCTGAACGGTGGGGACGAGGGCCTTGGCGCGGTGTCCGCTATCAAGGAGGCGGAGGATGCGCTGCGTTCGCTCCGCAGCCTCGGCGATGAATTCGTCACGCTCTCGGAGCGCTTGGAAGCGCTGCGCTGTGAAGCGTATGACCTTGCCGAAACAATCCGCGATAAGAAGGATGAATACGATTTTTCTCCGCAGGAGCTCGACGCCGTGGAGTCGCGCTGCGACCAGCTTTACCGGCTGAAAAAGAAGTACGGCGCGACCGTGGAGGATATGCTGGACTATCAGGCCCGGTGCGAGGCGGAGCTGGCGCAGATTGAGGATGCCGGCGACACACTGGCGCGGCTGGAGCAGGCGCTGTCCAAGGCGGAGAAGGAGGCACGGCAGGCGGCGCAGGCGCTGTCCGATGCCCGAAAGGCAGCGGCGGAACAGCTGACGTCGCAGATACTCGCCGAGCTGCAGCAGCTGGACATGGGGAAGATACGCTTTGCGGTGGACTTTGCAGAAAAGCCTCTGGACAGCGACGGCATGGACACGGTACGGTTTTTGATGTCTGCCAACGTGGGCGAGGAGCTGCGTCCCATCCACAAGATCGCCTCCGGCGGCGAATTGGCCCGGATCATGCTGGCTATGAAGAACGTGCTCAGTGAGCAGGATCACGTGGGGACGATGGTGTTCGACGAGGTGGACACCGGCGTTTCCGGCCGGGCGGCCCAGAAGGTGGCGGAAAAGATGGCGCGTATCAGCCGCAGAAAGCAGGTGCTGTGCGTGACCCATCTGCCCCAGCTGGCCGCCATGGCCGACACCCACTTCTCCGTGGAAAAGGGGGAGCAGGGGGGACGTACCTTCACCCGGGTGGTGCAGCTGGACCGTGCCCGGCGCCAGCAGGAGCTGGCCCGTCTCACCGGCGGCAGCCATGTGTCCCAGACCATGCTGGACGGGGCAGAGGAGCTGCTGGTACAGGCGGAGAAATTCCGGGCGGAGCTGTAGCTGTTTTTCGCAACATGAAAATAGTGGTTGACAAACGAAAAAAATCTGCTACAATAACCTCAACTTGATACCGCAACAGCGATGAAGGGAATAAGTAGCGCATTTCAGACCTGCAAAGAGAGCCTCCGGCCGGTGCAAGGAGGAGAGGAAGAAATGGGTGAATACATCCCGGAGCAGCCTTCTGAACGTCCATGACGGACCAGTAGGGATGTGTCGGGTCCGCCCGTTACAGCGGTAGGGTGTGTCTGCACCCAACGAGGTCGTGTCTGCGAGGGCATGGCGAATATGAGGTGGTACCGCGAGCGTCTGCATCGCCCTCTGTCGAGATGACAGGGGGCGTTTTTTATTCCCTGTCACAAGAAAACAAATGAACATACAGAAAGGAAATTGAAGCTATGGGTATTTATGAGGAACTGGTGGCCCGCGGTTTGATCGCACAGGTCACAAATGAAGAAGAGATCCGCGAGATGGTCAACAACGGCAAGGCCACATTCTACATCGGCTTTGACTGTACGGCGGACAGCCTGCACGTGGGCCACTTTATGGCGCTGTGCCTGATGAAGCGTTTGCAGATGGCGGGCAACAAGCCCATCGCCCTGATCGGCGACGGCACGACCCTGATCGGCGACCCCTCCGGCCGCACCGACATGCGTCAGATGCTGACCGAGGATGCCATCAAGCACAACGCGGAGTGCTTCAAGCGCCAGATGGAGAAGTTCATCGACTTCTCCGACGGCAAGGCGCTGATGCTGTATAACTCCGAGTGGCTGAAGCCGCTGAACTATATCGAGCTGCTGCGCGAGGTGGGCGCCTGCTTCTCCGTGAACAACATGCTGCGCGCCGAGTGCTACAAGCAGCGCATGGAGAAGGGCCTCAGCTTCCTGGAGTTCAACTACATGATCATGCAGAGCTATGACTTCTACTACATGTTCCAGCACTATGGCTGCAACATGCAGTTCGGCGGCAACGACCAGTGGAGCAACATGCTGGGAGGTACCGAGCTGATCCGCAAGAAGCTGGGCAAGGACGCCCATGCCATGACCATCACCCTGCTGCTGAACTCCGAGGGTAAGAAAATGGGCAAGACCGCCAGCGGCGCTGTGTGGCTGGACCCCAACAAGACCAGCCCCTTCGAGTTCTTCCAGTACTGGCGCAACGTGGATGACGCCGACGTGCTGAAGTGCATCCGTATGCTGACCTTCCTGCCGCTGGAGGAGATCGACAAGATGTCCACCTGGGAGGGCTCTCAACTGAACGAGGCCAAGGAGATCCTGGCCTACGAGCTGACCAAGCTGGTCCACGGCGAGGAGGAGGCCGAGAAGGCCAAGGCCGCATCCAAGGCGCTGTTTGCCGGTAACGGCGATACCGAGCACATGCCCACCACCGAGCTGACCAACGATGATTTCGGCGGCGGCAGCATCGATGTGCTGACCCTGCTGGTGAAGTGCGGTTTGGCGGCCTCCAAGGGTGAGGCGCGCCGGCTGGTGCAGCAGGGCGGCGTCTCCGTCAACGATGAGAAGGTGGCGGCCATTGAGACGACCTTCGGCTGCGAGCAGTTCACCGGCGACGGTGTGGTCATCAAAAAGGGCAAAAAGGTGTTCCACAAGGCTGTTTTGGTGTAAGCTGTGCGCTGCATCTGTAATTATTGCCATCGTTCTTTGGAAAAGCCGCGGTATGACCGCGGCTTTTCCCTATGCAAAGGAACTTTTCCCGGGAAAAACGTTGCATAAAGGCGGGAAATATACTATAATATCCCGCGGTGTGCAAATTTTGAATGAATGAGTGATACACGATGAAAACACACGATTTTTACTTTGACCTGCCGCAGGAGCTGATCGCGCAGACACCGTTGGAACGGCGGGATGGCTCGCGGCTACTGGTGCTGGACAAGAAAACGGGGGCGGTAGAGCACCGGCATTTCTATGACTTGCCGGAGTATCTGCGTCCGGGCGACTGCCTGATTTTGAATAACTCCCGGGTGCTGCCGGCACGGCTGCTGGGCCATCGGGTGCCCGGCGGCGGAGCCTGCGAAATTTTGCTGCTTATCGACCGGGGCGACAATGTGTGGGAGTGCCTTGTCCGTCCGGGGAAGAAGCTGCGGA
>OMAQ01001160.1_pt1 | contig 11978 bp, 9 predicted proteins | sample 1673461 | NCBI WGS metagenome assembly OMAQ01 (sample SAMEA103958112, study PRJEB25191) | human gut metagenome | biome: human-associated habitat [ENVO:00009003]; feature: intestine environment [ENVO:2100002]; material: feces | place: Germany | collected 2013/2015
CCCGCCTTGCAGCAAAGTACGGCAAGAGCAACGTGCAAATTATTCTGCGCTGGCACATTCAGGCAGGCAATGTGGTCATTCCCGGCTCCAAGAACCCGGCCCACATCCACGACAACTTCGATGTGTTCGATTTTGCGCTGACCGATGCAGAAATGCAGGAGATCACCACGCTGAACAAGGATAAACGGTATTATGAGGTCACGGAGGATAAGCTGGCGGCATTCGCCACCATGTTTCCTCCCGTGGACGATCAGAAGTAAATTTCAAGCAGTTTGCAGCTGGGTGCGGAGAGTTTTTGCGGAAAATGAACCAGATGAAAGGATAAATGAAGATGAATAAGATCACGCGCAAAAGTTTTCTGAAAGTTCTTGCCGCCACCATGGTGGGTGGTGCAGCCGCTTCCGCACTGACGGGTGCAGCGGCTCCTGTTTCCATTGACGAGACAAACGGCAAGGTAAGCCGCTGGGTAAAGAACAGCCTGAACCCGGACGGCCCGCTGACGATTGCCAAGCAAGGAATGTTCTCCTCCGGCGGCACGGTCACGGCCAAAGGCGGCTACAACGGCGCTGGTATCGGCGGCGGGCAGTATGTCCCCGCCCGTAATATCACGGTGACGGGCGGCGTTGTGACGGCGACAGGACACTACGGAGCGGCGATAGGCGGCGGTCGCTGGTGCCACGGAATGGACATAACCCTTACCGACGCCACTCTGAATCTGTCGACCAATTACCGCAGCAACGGCTCGAACGCGGCGGCTGTCGGCTACGGCGACATTGTTTACAAACCGGAGCAGCTCGTGGCGGATCCGTCAATCGCGACGAATGACCGGATAAAGGTCGGCTCAAAGAATGGAAAGATCGTCATGCTGACGGCTAACGGTCACGCGCTCAGAACGGATGGGAAACCGAGCTACTTCATGCATCTCACTGATTTCCTGATTCCGGACAGCGACGGAATGATTGACCTGTCGCTGCTGACTTTGCCATACACGCAGAACTACGGATGGGCGATAACTGATCTTGATATGAAAATGATGGAGACCTCCTGCGAAGGGAATCATGTCTATGGCTGGAAAGACTGGAATGGCTGTCATGTCTGGGGATGCACACGCTGCCCGGCTCGGGATCCACTAAAGAGTGGACCTGCTCCGGATGGTGAACATATTCCCGGAGAATGGGAAAGCCAGGAAAAGAAGTGCACTGTGTGCGGGCATAAGCTGATGAAGGACACGACCCCGCCGGTGATCGAGGGAATTACGAATGGAATGGAGTATACCGCCGACGACACCGATGACGGGCAGCCAGGCACGATCAGCTTCACAGTCAGCGACCCGGTGAGAGACAAGGAGGTGTCCTCCGGCGTCAAGTCTGTGACGATCAACGGTGAGGAGCAGACCGTGCAGACCGGACAGGCTTATCAGCTGACCGCGCCGGACGGCGGCAACAATGACGAAGGACTTGTGTATGAGGTCGTCGTTACGGACAATGCGGGCAACAGCACCACAACAAAGATAACTCTGTACAGAAGACACCGGGTCCTGATCCTGAGTGACAGAAACGACCCGAGCAGCGCGATCCTCCACCTTGGCGTGCCGCACGGGTTTGAACTGGAACTGCCGTTCGATAATCTGCCGAAGGAAGCGTATTTTGTCGACTGGGATAACGAGGACATCAAAATAAGCCGCGGGGAGAATAATGACTATAACTTCGGCATCATCAACTCGAACCGGACGTTCCTTCAGGTGATTCCGGAGACTGAACTGCCAACGCTGGAGTTAGGGCTCAGGAGCAGGCGCTTCTGGGGCTATCACGCAGACTCGGAGAGCGATTTCTGCTACGCGGATATGCCGTCAAAGACTGAGGAAGGCTATCTTATGGATATCCGCGTCACATCAAACAAAATCGGCTACTACTTCGGATCGCCGGTACGCTACACGCAGGAGCAGCTGAAAGCACTGGATGTAGAGGGCAAAATCAAGTGGACGCAGTTCGACACGACCTCGCTCCTGACATTCGATGTGATTTCCTATGAGGAATATAACGGAAGCTGGTACTACTATGCGAAAGCGACAAACGAGGTGGGGACAAGATACGTTTCAACGCCGAACATCATCATAGACGCCGACCCGGCGGTGGCGCTGGAATATCCCTCCGGCAAGGAACTTACCGGCAAGTATAGGCAAACCGAGAGCGGTACATACTGGGGCGATCTGCAATTCACCGTGGTTGATGAATCGGAGTTCACCGTAAAGGACGGGAGTACGCCTCTGGAGCCGGATGAGAATGGCGTCTATACGATAAAAGCGGACATGGACGAGGGCATAAAGCACGAGATCGTTATCATGGACGCCGGCAACAATAGAACTGCGTATATCAACGAGATACGTATGAACACGCTTGACCGCAGGGATAATCCCTCTGCCCTGAATCTACCGAACGGCGCGAATCTGGAGGAAAGTCTCCCGAAGACGGTTCGGATTCTCACGGCAAGAGACAGCTCTATGTTTACCAATATCCCTGTGATATGGGAAATACCAGAGACGTATGAGCAGGCGTCAAAGCGGGAGCAGAGCTTTACCGTGAACGGAACGCTTGACCTGTCTGGTACGGATATCGTGCTGCATCCGGATAAGACGGAGCTTGGAAAAGCCCAGATATCCGTGACGATTGCGGGCGCGCCGCGCTACACGCTGACGATAGCGGATAGCGCAAACGGCAGTATAACGGTGGTAAATGCCACAGAAACCGCCGAGGACGGCAAGCCGCTGTTCTTTAAGGACGAGCTTGTTATGCTCTCCATCGCCCCCGACGAGGGCTATATGCTTAGCGCGCTGTCCGTTAACGGTATCCCCGCCACCGTTGCGGTTGGAGACGATACCTATACCTTCGCCCAGCCGGAGGAAAACGTCACCATAACCGCAACGTTTGAAAAGCGCAACGAGCATACCGTCACGTTTGACGCGAACGGCGGCTCCGAGCCTGAGGATCTGCCCGAGGAGGTCACCACCGCAATGCCCGCCAAGAAGGTATTGCACGGCAGCGCGTATTATCTGCCGGAGTGCGAGTTTGTTGCGCCCGAAGGAAAGCAGTTCAAGGCATGGCAGATAGACGGTACGGAGTATCCGGTGAACGCCCCCGTGACCGTCACCGCTGACATCACAGTCAAGGCGCTGTGGGAGGACGCGCCTCCCGCCCATGAGCACAGCTACGGTGACTGGAGCAAGGACGGCACGAGCCACTGGCACGAATGCACGGATACTGACTGCCCGAATAGGGAAGAAAGCATCACGGACAAAGCCGCGCACGTCTACACAGATGACACGGATACGACCTGCAATGTTTGCGGCTACGAGCGTACCGTCGCACCTCCTGCGCCCACCGAGTTCATCGTCACCTTTGATGGCAACGGTGGTACTCCCTCTGTCGGCAGCATGACCACCACCAATCAGAAGCTAAGTTCGCTGCCCAGTGCCTCCCGGAGCAAGCACAGCTTCGACGGCTGGTACACCGAAAAGAGCGGCGGCACGAAGGTCACGACGGATACCGTATTCCATGCCAAAACCACCGTCTACGCCCACTGGACATATACCGGCGGCGGCTACTACTATCCGCCTGTCACCTACTACACGCTGCGCTTTGAAACAGGCGGCGGCAGTGATATTTCCAGTGTGCAGGGAACGTACAATGCCTACGTTGACCTGACCCAATATGTCCCCACCTGGCGCGGCCACACCTTTACCGGCTGGTACAGCGAACGCAGCCTGAAAAACAAGGTTTCCGGTGTTTATCTGACGAAGGATATGACCGTGTATGCAGGCTGGCGCGTGACCACAGCCCCGCAGACCGGCGACAGCAGCGTGTTAGGCTTGTGGGGGATCTCCCTCTGCACATCTCTTGCCGGATGCCTTGCGCTGACCACATGGCAGATCAGGCGGCGGCGTGAGGAACAATCGCTGCAAAGCATCGAAAAGTAAACAGGCTCACCTTTAGGGGCGCGGGCAAATAGCCCCGCGCCCCTTTTCGGTTTCATTCGTCAGGAAAGGCGGTTGCTCTTTTGAACAACCGCCTTTCGCCATTTCTACCCGATTTGAGCAGAAAGGAAATCAGCCTATGACAAAAGAGTACGGGAGGTGTCGCTGATGCGGCTTGCCGCCGCACAAATCGCATAACCGGACCAATACGGAATGAAAGCAGTTTTCTGCGCCCGCCTGCCCTTTCTGCTGTTTCATTGCGCCTATTGAGCACCTATGAAGGTTTTGGAGCCTTTATAGGTGCTTTTTGTCATCCACGGCACTTTTCGCCGCGGGCTGCCGCTCCCCACCGTCCTCCGTTCTGGAAGGAATATCCACCCGAACAGAACGAAAGGAGCGCAGCATGAGCCGCGAAAAAAATATTTTTGAGAAATTTCCGCAAAAATGGCCAAAAGGGGTGTTTGCAAGACGAGTAGGGGGTGAAAGGGGAAACATCGACCTGCCTTCCGGCGCGAAGGGAGGTGAAAAAATGGACCTCGACCGTCACGACGAACACAAGCAGCACGCCTTTGACAGCTTTTGCAAAAAGGTGATACGGTGCGAAGCCTACAACGCCTACCGCGCAATCGGGCGCCGGCAGGATCTTGAGATCCCGTTCAGCCAGTTGCCGGAGGAGGCGATGGAGACGCTTGCGACCTGGGACGTCTACCCCTGGGAATATACATCCTTCCCTGTGGGCAGCGACGTGATCCTTATTAAGGATGACCGGCTGGCCGCCGCGCTGACCGCCCTGCCTCAGAGATTCCGGGATATCCTTCTGATGTACTGGTTCCTGGAGCTGGCAGACCGGGAGATCGGCGAGAGGCTGAGCCTGTCCCGGAGAACGGTCAACAACCGCAGGCAGCAGGCCTACGATCTGCTGAGAAAGCTGATGGGAGGTGACGCGAATGAGTAAGCGCAGAAACGCGCGAAGCAGTCTGATCCCTTATCCGGTGATCGCCGCCGCCGTGCGGGGCGATCCGGAAGCCGTAAACCGTGTGCTGGACCACTATTCCGGCTACATAGCGGCACTGTCCATGCGTAGGGGCTGCAATCAGAACGGAAACCCCTGCTTTGCTGTGGACGAGGAGATCCGCCGTCGAATTGAGACGAAGCTGATCGTTGCCATCCTGAGTTTCGACCTGAACTAAACCCAGGCGGGCCTTAACCGTGCGTCCCCCTTTCCGCGCGGCTGAGCCCTTTGCTCCTTGACAAAGAAAGCCCGGCAAATCCCGGTGCAGCATAGAGCAGACGGATACATTCCCGTCTGTGCGGAGCCATACGGCCGGCGCGCCATGACCCTCCAACGAGGCGAGCGATATCCACCAGGCCGCAAAGCGGGCAAGGCAGCCCGCGGGCCACGATGCACAGACGGGGCGATACTCCCTTGCAGTCACAGTCCGGGCGTGCAGCCGTATTCAGGCGGTGAGGCGTCGCAGGCAATGAGCAGGGCCGCGCGAGAACCGTGCGGGGGTGGGATTCCCGTGGAGCTGATAGGCCATTCAGCCGTCCGTTCTGCTGTTCTTCGTAAGCTATCAAAAAATGATTTGTTTTCAGACGATTAGAAAGGGGCTAACTATGCAAACAACCGTTTCATCTGAAAAGAAATACGCCCCGCCGAAGCGGAGCGAAAAACAGATCGGCAACACGACCTTTATCGTCAATTCCTTCTTTTGGGAAAAGAGCGACGAGAGTATTGCCGTGAAGCTGGAACGTCTGATGAAAGCGGACGTTCAGAAAGAAGCGACAACTTAATTCTCCCAAACAGGCAGACAGGGACAAAAAGACGCGGTATAATGAAGGTGACTTCAAAACCGTGTTTGACTGCCGGATGGGAGGTTACTATGTATCATCAGTCAAACACCGCTGCCGCGCTTCAATTCCCTTACAACGCTATGAGCGTCGAAGCTGTTACCGCTTTGTACTGCCGTTTGTCACGCGACGATGAATTGCAGGGCGACAGCAACAGTATCATCAACCAAAAAAAGATCCTTCAACGCTACGCACTTGACCACGGCTACAAAAACTATCGCTTTTATATTGATGACGGCATTTCGGGTACGACGTTCAACCGACCTGGTTTCCAGCAAATGATTGCGGATATCGAAGCCGGCCTTGTCAAGCGGGTCATTATCAAGGATATGTCACGCCTGGGCCGTGATTATCTGCAAGTGGGCATGTATACCGAGATCATGTTCCCGGAGCATGACATTCACTTTATTGCTGTCAACGATGGCGTGGACAGCACCCAGGGTGATAATGAGTTCACCCCTTTTCGGAACATCATCAATGAGTGGTATGCGAAAGACACCAGTAAGAAGATCCGTGCCGTGATGAAGGTCAAGGGCAACGCTGGCGAGCATCTGACGACCTTGCCGCCCTATGGCTACATGAAGTCTCCTGACAACAAAAAGCTGTGGGTCAGGGACGAGGAAGCCGCAGCGGTGGTCTATGAGATCGGCCTATATGTGATGGACGGTTTCGGACCGTCCCAGATTGCAAGGAAGCTGACAGAGCGAAGGATATTGACCCCGGCCGCCTATTATGCCAGCAAGGGCCGGAAAGCAAGCAATATCAAGCGGGGCTTGCCCTACGCATGGGATGCCTCCACCGTAGCGGATATCATGGACCGCTGGCGGGAGTACCTGGGGCACACGGTCAATTTCAAGACGAGGAAGAAGTCCTACAAGAGCAAAAAGGTCATCCATAATCCGGAAAGTGAGTGGATGATCTTTGAGAACACCCATGACCCGATCTGGACGGAGGCAATCGCAGATGCCGCGAGAGCAGCAAGGCAGACGCGCCGTCGTCCTACAAAAATGGGAGAAATGGGGATGTTCTCCGGCATGATGTTCTGCGCAGACTGCGGATCTGTCATGTATCAATGCAGAGCCACCAACTTCCGGCGCGAGCAGGAATACTACCTGTGCGCCGGCTACCGAAAGAGCCGTGACTTCTGCGGTCAGACTCATTCCATCCGCACGGTGATCTTGGAGGAATTGATTCTGGAAAACCTGCGGGAGATCGTTTCCTTCGCCTCCCGCAGTAAGGACGAGTTTGTGAGGCTGGTCATGGACAGTGACCTGCGGCAGCGCGACCGGGATCTTGCAAAGCGGAAACGGCAGCTTGCCGATTCCGAAAAGCGGATCACAGAGCTGGATGCTATCTTCAAGCGGCTCTATGAGGACAACATTTCGGGCAAGCTCTCCGATGAACGCTTTCAGAAGCTCTCTGCGGACTATGAGAAGGAAGAACAGGATCTCAAGGTGCTGGCGAGTTCCCTTCGGAAAGAAGTGGAGCTGGAGGAAAGTAAATCGGCGGATGTAGATCGTTTTCTCTCCGTTGTGGAGAGGTACACGGATATCCCGGAGCTCACGCCCTGCATCCTCCATGAGTTCGTGGAGAAAATCATCGTCCATGCGGCCAGCGACCCAAAGGGCAAGAATCGGACGCAGGAGATCGACATTTACTACAAGGGTATCGGAGTCTTGGAAATGTCAAAAGTCACGGCATCAACGGAAAAATGAGAAAACGGTACAGCCGAAGCTATACCGTTCTCTCTTTCCTCACGATGTTTTCTTATCGGGAGCTGCCTTTAGGAGAGCGTCTTTTTTGCGTGGCATGATGCCAATTATTCCTCAGTCTTTTCCTCGGCAACAGTCTCCTCGACGGATTCTTCGGCCTTGGGTGCTTCCACCTCGGCGGGAGCCTCTTCCTTCTTGGCCTTCTTGCCGCCGCGCTGCATGGCGGCAGCCTGCTCGTCCAGCGTACCGACCTGACCGATAGCGGACTTCAGGAACTCGATACGGACGCGATCCTCGCTGGTCTCGATGACCACGGTGCGGTCGGTAATGGAAACAACACGGCCATACACGCCGCCGATGGTGGTCAGCCAGTCACCCTTCTTCAGAGAGCTGCGCATTTCCTCGGCCTGCTTTTTCCGCTTGTTCTCGGGACGGATCAGCAGGAAATAGAAGATCGCCAGCATGACAACGATCATCAGGATGGAGGACATACCACCGCCAGCCGTGGTGGAGGTACCGGATTCGGCATAGGCCGTTGTAATCAGATCAAACATAGGGGAAACTCCTTTTCACAGATATCTTAACTATTATACAAAATACTTGTCCTTTTGGCAAGAGGTTTGGAAACAATTCCCGTAGTTTTTTACACTTTTTCTGCCAGCTTGCGGCTGTACTCGGCGCGGAAAGCGTCAAATTCATCCGCGTCCAGCGCTTGGCGGATGCGCTCTGTCAATTTGTTGTAGAAATACAGGTTGTGCATCACGGCCAGCCGCATGCCCAGCATCTCCTGTGCCGTAAACAGGTGGCGGAGATAGGCGCGGCTGAACTTCCGGCACACAGGACAATCGCACTGGGGATCGATAGGGCCGTCGTCCAGCTTGTACTGGGCGTTTTTGATGTTCATGGTACCTTGCCACGTGAACAGCTTACCGTGCCGGGCGTTGCGGGCCGGCATCACACAGTCGAAGAAGTCTACACCACGGGCCACACCCTCGATAATATTACTGGGAGTGCCCACGCCCATGAGATAGCGGGGCTTGTCTGCCGGCATATAAGGCTCCACCGCGTCGATGATCTCGTACATCACCTCAGTAGGCTCACCCACCGCAAGACCGCCAATAGCAAAGCCCGAACAGTATTCCATTTCTCTTATGCGCTTCATATGCTCGATACGCAGATCCTCATAAGTACAGCCCTGATTGATACCGAACAGCATCTGATGCTTGTTTATAGTCTCCTCAAGTCCGTTGAGCCTTTTCTGCTCAGCGACACATCTCTCAAGCCACCTTACCGTTCTATCACAGCTTGCCTTTGAATAGCTGTGCTCAGCAGGGTTCTCTACACATTCGTCAAACGCCATTGCGATAGTAGAAGCAAGATGCGATTGTATCTGCATACTCTCCTCAGGACCCATAAAAATTCTGCGACCGTCAACATGAGAGTTGAAGTACACGCCCTCCTCTTTGATTTTACGCAGCTTGGCCAAAGAAAATACCTGAAATCCACCACTGTCTGTAAGAATAGGCTTGTCCCAGTTCATGAACTTGTGAAGTCCGCCCATTTTGTATATAATGTCATCGCCCGGTCTGACGTGCAAATGATAGGTATTGCAAAGCTCCACCTGAGTTTTAAGCTCGTTTTTCAGATCAATGGAAGAAACTCCGCCCTTTATCGCCGCCGAAGTTCCCACGTTCATAAAAACAGGCGTCTGTATCGTTCCATGAACAGTTTCAAACTGCCCCCTGCGTGCAGCACCCTCTTGTTTAAGTAATGTAAACATAAATTCTCCTTATAAATTATTTTTTCAGCCTATTCCATATCATACAGCTTCATAGTTTCAATATTTCTGTACTCATGCTTTTCATAATATCCAATAAGCTCTCCCTCATCATCTCTGAGAGCTATCATGTAAACGTCCTTATTTTCCTTTTCGTTGCGGAAAGTATGCACCTTGTTGTTGCCCTTATCCTTTTTGAACCATGCAATGACCTGCTCAATCTTGTCATTAGAATCCCCGTTGTGACAGCCCTTTATGGATCTGCCCACAAGAGCCGCTCCTCCTCGCTTTTCATATCTTTTGACCGCTGTCGGGTTCATATATACTATCGTATTCTCAAGGTCGCAAATAACCACAGGTGCATCGTCTGCGTCAATAACGCTCTTAAAAAAGTTATTTTCCATTTCCGTTCTCCTTTATGATATCATTCCTGCCCCTTATTCCTTTAAGCACCATATCAAGAGGCACACCAAATATTTTTATGCAAAGCACCAATACAATAGGTATCGCTGTAAGTGACAAATAAAGCTCCCAACGTTCAGGAAAAGCCTTTGCAAGATATGCCTGATAACCATAGTATGTGAGCATATAAACAATAGTCCTGTGCCAGAAGTACACCTGCAAAGTCCTGGAGCCGCACTTTGTTATCAGTGGAATCTTCACATCAAGCCCAATACCAAGCACCGCCAAACAAAGCAGTGCCGAGATACCCATAACAAGCAGCCTGCTCAAAAAAGTGCAATCCATGTCCGTTGCTTCAGATATGGAAAAATAAGAGTTTCTTCCAGTAAGGAGCATTCTCAGCGGATAAACAAGCTTTGTTTTTCCAAAGCAGAAATAAGCCCAAATGCCTATCACCCCCAAGGACAGCACCCTTACATACCACTTCTTCACAAAATCAGCCACTTTTTCAGGGTCAAGCACATATCCGCAGTAGTAAAACGGGAAAAACACCACTATCCTTGATAGCTCATATTCATCGCCCACGCTAGGGTCATACCCTGCCGCAAGTGCCGTCACCATAGACGCCGTAAGCACCGCCCAAGGTCTGCTGTTTCTTAACAGATAGCAAAGCCCCATAAACGCCGCCATTGCAAACATATACCAATATACACCGTCGCCTCCTAAAAGGTCAAAGAAAATCTCGCCATCACTGTTTTCCTTGTCAAAATCCGTCTGAAATCTCACCTGCGACCAATAATTCAGGCATTTCATTAACATTCCGATAACAACAAATCCAAGCGTCTTTCCAAGCACTTTCCTGCCGTCATCATGCCCCCTGTTGAACAGTCCTGATATGAATAAAAACAACGGCATATGAAAAGCATACAGAAACACAAATGCGCCGCTGAAAACCTTTGCCTGCGGTACACCTGTTTCACCGCCGCCGTCACCAAAAAGCTTGACAGTGCTGTCGTCTATCAAATGCCCCAAGACCACAAGCACTATAAGCAGAAATTTCAGATTGTCATATAAATACAGTCGTTTCTTCTCCCCTGACTTAACGTCATTCATATAGAAAAAAACCTCCGTAGATAAAAGCTTGAACTAAGATTATATTTAACAATAACCTAATTTCTAACCGCTCACTCAGATATTATGAGCATACAATCACCAAAGCTGAAAAATCTGTATTTCTCCTCCACAGCTATCTTGTAAGCGTTCATAGTGTTCTCGTATCCCATAAATGCAGAAACAAGCATTATAAGCGTGCTTTCAGGCAGGTGAAAATTAGTAACAAGTCCGTCAAGCACCTTGAACTCAAAGCCAGGATAAATAAATATCTCCGTGTAACCGTCACATGGAACTATCTTTCCGTCATTGAATGCCGCCACGCTCTCCAGCGTCCTGCATGAAGTAGTACCCACCGCAATAACACGTCCGCCATTTTTCTTCGTTTCGTTTATCATGTCTGCAGTTTCACGGCTAAGCTCATAATGTTCCCTGTGCATCTTATGGTCAAGGACCTTGTCCTCCTTAACAGGTCTGAACGTGCCAAGACCAACGTGCAGAGTAACATACGCGATGTTCACACCCATTGCCTTTAAGTCCTCAAGCTGCTGCTCAGTGAAATGCAGACCGGCAGTCGGCGCAGCAGACGAGCCAAGCTCATGAGCATAAACCGTCTGGTATCTGTCCTTGTCCTTCAGCTTTTCAGTAATATAAGGCGGCAAAGGCATCTGACCTATCTCGTCAAGTGTGGCAAAGAAATTCTCCTCGCACTCAAATCGTGCGATACGGTTTCCGTCCTCCAACACATCAATTATCTCCGCCTTCAGCTTACCACCGCCAAAAACAAATCTTGTGCCGATCTTGGCTTTCTTTCCAGGTCTGCAAAGGATCTCCCAGACCATGTTCTCTTTCTGCTCCACAAGCAAAAACTCAATGAACGAGCCTGTGTCCTCACGCTCGCCGTATATCCTCGCAGGAAGCACCTTTGAGTCGTTAAGCACAAGCAAGTCACCTTTTTTGAGATAATTGCATAGATTATAGAAATGGTCGTGTACCACCTCTCCCGTCTGCCTGTTTATCTTCATCATTCTCGAAGCATTTCTAGGCTCAACAGGGGTCTGTGCAATAAGCTCCTGCGGCAGGTCATAATAAAAATCCGATCTTTTCATATTGTTGATATCAAGCATTTTAAATATCTCCTATTTATTTAAAATAT
>OMAQ01001166.1_pt1 | contig 11955 bp, 9 predicted proteins | sample 1673461 | NCBI WGS metagenome assembly OMAQ01 (sample SAMEA103958112, study PRJEB25191) | human gut metagenome | biome: human-associated habitat [ENVO:00009003]; feature: intestine environment [ENVO:2100002]; material: feces | place: Germany | collected 2013/2015
CATTTTATTTGGTGAAGGGTCTGAATTACACCCCAAAAAATATATTGGACAACCGGGACAGTATTCTTCGGAAGAGCAGATTACTTTAGTAACTGCTAAAGGTGAGATGAAATTAAGGATCATCGGTCCTTTGCGTAAATATACACAACTGGAGCTATCTTTTACTGATGCCAGAAAAGTAGGTCTGAATCCTCCAATTCGAAATTCTGGAGATATTAAAGAATCTGCTGGAGGAAAATTAGTAGGACCTAAAGGTGAAGTAGAAATTACAGAAGGTGTTATTATAGCTGCACGGCATATCCATTTATATCCTGAAACAGCAGAAACATATGGTTTAAAAGATGGTGATATCGTTTCTATCCAAACAAATGGAGAACGTGCTTTAATTATGAATAATGTTTTAGTGCGTGCTGGTGAAGGGAATGCTGATGAAGTACATATTGATACTGACGAAGCTAATGCATGCAATTTAGACAGTGGTATGATGGTTGAAATTATTACAAAATAATTAACGAGGTGGTAAAGTGATAAAATTCTTGATATTTCTATCCCTGTTAATTCAATTGTCATTACTAAATATCGGTTATGCAAAAGAATATCGTAATCCTGAAGCTGGCTTTAAAATAAACATACCACAACAGGAAATAAACATTGTAAGTAAAAATTTTTATGGTGGAATGCAGCCTAATGGTAACTTTATTTACGTTTATAGCCTGAATCAAAAACAGGCATCAGATTTATTAGAAGAAAATTTCACTACAGATGCTTTTAATGATGATTATACGGCAATTGAATTATTGGAACGTTCTGGTATTGATCCTCAAAAAGCCAGTCTTAAATTATTGGATCCTGTTCTCTACTGGCCTTCAGATAAACCTTTTATTAAACAGCTGCCCAATGATGTTGCTTTTAATATTCAAACTCAAAAAATCCATGGCAAAAAAAGTTTAAATATGCAGTTTACTGAAAATATGGAAAACGAAATTAAGGATAAAAATTCATATTTATGTTCAATTGATTTGCTTTCTGCAAATAACAGATTATACGTAATCAGTACCAAAGTCTTAAACAGCCAAAAAGAGTCTGAAGTATCAGCTGAATCAATACGTAACGAGTATCGAAAAGGTGTGTTAATAACAAAACCTTCTGCAAATACTAATACATTAATTTACACTGATAAAATAGGAAAATTTAAATTTGATCTTCCTGAAAATTGGTATTATGTTCAAAGTTACTTTTCTGATAATCCTAAAGCTTGTTTGACTTTTGCCTTACCGTTGGAAACTTTGGAAAAAATTAAGGAAAAAACTCAAAATTTGGAAGCGAATGACTTAGATAAAGAGAAAATAGCTGATAATGTTTCCGAAGAAAATATAGCGTCATGGATGGATTTACTAACAGAAAGTGTATGGTCAGTTTCCTGTGAAACAAAAGAATTTGAGACAGCTGCTTATTTAGAAAATCCAGAAGCTACTAAAGCAGAGATGCAGTTGTTGTTTTCAGAGCTAAAAAACTATATTGAAAGCAGCCGCTACTATAAAAACAGTAGGTTTGATTTTGATGTCAATATTACTCCTAAAATAGGATATATAAATTTCGATCTATCATTTAATTTAAAAGATAAAAAAGATTTCGACAATACCGGCAGAATTTTCTTTACAAAGAAAAAAGGTGGTCTTGTAGTTTATACATCCACTCTTAGAAATACAGAACAACCAGCTTCTAAAGAACTCATAGAGAATATTAAGATGCTTGATTTACAGTGATTTTGATGCCCCTTTACTTAGCAGTATGAATGCAAAGGAGACATAAATATGAGAAAAACAATCTGTTCAGGAATCATCACATTCGGTATCTTGGTCAGTCTTTCCAGCTGCTATGCTTTCGACTATCGCAGTGAAGAAGCTGGTTTCAGTGTCGATATTCCAGATGATAACACTATTATTGTCAGTAAAGATCTGTTTGCGGCAGGCAGCAATAAGTCTGGCATGCATGGTATAGCAGCTATAAGTCAGCAATCTATTGAAAAATATACGAAAACAGCTTTTGCTACCAATAAATTTGAAAGTGATTTAAAGAAGATAGCTGAAGATATTAAAGCTGGAAAAGATATCTTAGCTGATCCTGCTTATGCTTATCTTACTGTACCGCAAAATGAGTTACAAGTATATATGCAGAAACTTATGCAGGATAATCCACAATCTTTACCTGGTAATAAAAACTATAAAATAACAAAGATTAACAAAATACCAGCATTAGAAATCAACAATGATATGCTGTTGAATTATGAAATAAAATTGCCAATTGCTTATACTCGGAAAGAACAGCAGAATATACAAAAATATAATCCTTATGTTAAATTCAGTGATGATGGTAAACAGATGACAGCTCAGTACAATTTAATTTCTAAAATTTATATTTTGTCACAAAATGTGCCATGCGTTTCATCGCCTCTGTCAAATTTTCTCGACTTGCCGCATAGGAAATACGAATATGATTTTTCCCCTGCAGCCCAAAACAAGTACCAGGAACCACTCCCACTTTTTCTTCCATCAGCAGCCTATCGCAAAACTCTTCATCGTTCATTCCAGTACAGCTGATATCCGGAAAAATATAGAAGGCCCCTTTCGGCTTAAATACTTTAAGCCCCATTTTCGCGAGAGCATCATACACTATCTTTCTGCGAACCTTATATTCATCGAACATCACTTTTACATCTTCATCACATTTCTTCAGCGCAGCGATTGCTCCATACTGACTGGTAGATGCAGCACATAAAATCTCATATTGGTGAACCTTGTACAAAGACTGCATGACTTCTTTCGGTCCGCAAATATAGCCAATACGTAATCCTGTCATCGCATAAGATTTTGAAAACCCATTCATGACAAGAGTGCGTTCCTTCATACCGGGGATGGAAGCAAAACAGGTATGTTTCCCCTCATAAGTCAGGTCACAATAAATTTCATCTGAAATTACGATCAGGTCATGCCTCTGGGCAAATGCCGCAATTTCTTCAAGAGCCGCCCGATCCATTACCGTCCCCGTTGGATTGTTTGGATAACCGATCAGTAACGCTTTCGTCTTGGTCGTCAGTTTTTCCTCCAACTTATCCACTTTTAATCTGAATTCATCATCAGAAAATGTCGGTACAAGAACAGGTGTCCCTCCAACCAATCTTACGCATGCAGGATACGCGAGATAGGCAGGGTCAGGCATTAAAACCTGATCTCCCGGATTCAGGATCGTCTGCATGACAACAGTAATAGCTTCCGATACACCAACGGTAATCATAATTTCATTCATTGGATCATATTCCAATCCATAACGCTTTTTAAAAAGGCAGCTGATTTCCTCGCGAAGTTCCAAAAGACCCCAATTTGAGGTATAAGAAGTTTCTTTGTTTTTCAGACTTTCAATGCATGCGTCAATAACTCTATCAGGTGCCGCATAATCTGGTTCTCCCACACCTAAAGAAATAACATCTTTCATTGTGCTTGCCAGATCAAAAAATTTACGAATTCCAGAAAAAGGAACTGCCTGTACATTTTCAGAAATTTTATTATTCCATTCCATTCAAATCCCACCTTTAGTAATTATCATCTTTTATATAATACAGTCATTATGCTTTAGCAACCGCTGCCCCAAGAGCTTCACAATTCTTCTGAGCCTCTTCATCAGGATATCCATAAGCTAAAACCGGTTTGGCAGCAAAATGCGCCCCTGCGAAATGAAGCTCATTATACCAGGAATTCAGCCATGCGCCGCGGCTCCAGCCACAAGAGCCGAAAACCCCCATTTCTTTCCCTTTTAAATAAGGTTTCAACTTCTCACAAAATGGCTTCATTTCCATCTCCTCAATCACTTCGACTCCCCAAGCTGAACACCCTAAGATAATGTGATGACAGGTATTACCGATTTCAATAGGATCTACATCTGAAACGGGAGCAAGTAAAACTTCAGCTCCCGTATTACGAGCTCCCACGGCCACGGCCTCTGCCATCGCTTCTGTATTCCCTGTTGCTGAAAAATAAATAATTGCAACTTTACTTCCCATAAGTCCCCCTATGTAAAAAAGAAGCGCCTCTCTTAAGACGCCTCTTCAATACGATTTAATTACGCATTCGCTACCGCTTTCCCTAAAGCGGCACAAGCAGCCAGTGCTTCATCATCAGGATAGCTGTAAGCCTTAACCGGTTCGGATATAAGTTCAACACCTGCATCATTCAAACGCTGCTTCCACGTCACAATCCAATCGCCCTGATTCCACGCATAAGAACCAAAAATACCAACTATTTTACCTTTGAGCTGTGGCAACAGTTCAGCAAAAAATGGTTCAAATTCATATTCTTCCAGCTCTTCATTCCCCATCGCCGGACAGCCAAGAATAATATGATCAAAAGCTGCCACATCAGATGCAGTAGTATCACTTACAAAGCTCAATGTGGTTTCTGCACCCGCATCCTTTGCTGCATTTTCAATTGCTTGTGCCATAGCTTCTGTATTTCCGGAGCCGGACCAATATACGATTGCTACCTTTGCCATGTAAAACTCCTCCTGTCAAATTTTTACATAATGAATTACTACCTCTTTATATTACTTATCAAAACATGCCTTGTCAATTTGCCACTTTTTATTACAAATTTTTATTCCAAAATCTACTTTTTTAAATCAAGCAATTTCTTCTGCTTGACAATTTTCCTTTTCCCCATCATCTCCCGTAAAGAACTGGTCAATTCAAATTGCTCCGCGTCAGAATTGATAATTCCTAAGGAAATGAAATAACCGTCATTTTGTAGTACAACTTGATATGCTTCATGATAAACGATATCTTTTTCTTTTATTCTAATCTCAAACGATCCTTCCCAGCGAGGATTCTTCTTATCATTTATCCGTATCAAAGGTGTTTCCCCTGTATAAACGGCACCACTTTCCATAATACGCTTATTCAAATACCCCGCAATGACATCCATCTGCTTTTCTATAGGATCTGTTTTATGTGTGATCTCCCCTATTTCCAATAAAAAGGGAACTCCCAGCTTTTGACTAGTTGCCCAGCCATAGGAAAAATCAGGGGGGTTGGAATAAGTCATCGTATAATATCTTCCACTTGCTGCTCCCTTCCGCGTAAAATACAGCTTTATCCCTTTATCCTGCAAAAAAGGTAAAGCAGACTGCTCGCCTTCCTCAAAATGAACATGCGGAGGCACCTCCATCTTTCCAACATCAGGTAATTCCCATTTTTCTGCTGAAACATTAGCTGTCAGTGATACCGTAAATATCACAGATAATATACTAAGCCATAATCTATATCTCATATTTTTCCTTATCCGTTTCCCTTCCCCATTATTTTCTGCAACTTAGCCCAAGTATCCCGAAGCCCGACAATCCGATTGCACACAATCTGTTTTTTTGTACTGTCTTTATCAATAATAAAATATCCCTTGCGTAAAAACTGAAAACGGCTTCCCACATCATATTCCTTAATTACCGGTTCAGCCTTACCATTCATTACTACAAGTGAATCTGTATTCACCTTTTCCATGAAATCGCGGCCATCATCTACATCATCCGGGGAAATCAGATAATCGTACAGACGCACTGCCACATCAACTGCTGTATCAGCATATACCCAATGAAGCGTCCCCTTCACTTTACGATCTGCACCGGGTGTTCCACTGCGTGTATCAAAATCAACCGTGCAATGAATTTCTTTGAGTTTACCCTTTTCATCCTTAATAAGTTCATCACAGTGCACAATGTATGCCCCTTTAAGCCGAACCTCCTTTCCCGGTGTCATACGGAAAAATTTCTTCACCGGCGTTTCCATAAAATCTTCCCGTTCAATATAAATAGTTCTGCCAAAAGGAACCTGCCGTGTTCCCATAGTTTCCTGTTCCGGATTATTTTCAATCGTTACATATTCCATTTTATCTTCAGGATAGTTCGTAAGAACAACTTTAACAGGATCAATAACAGTCATAATTCGAGGCGCCTTAGTCTTAAGGTCTTCACGAATACAGTATTCTAAAAAAGAAATATCTACTACATTATCTGCCTTAGCCACACCAATCAATTCACAGAAGCGTCGTAAAGATTCCGGCGTATATCCTCTTCTTCTGATGCCGCTGATAGTTGGCATACGGGGATCATCCCATCCGGAGACAACACCCGATTCTACCATCTTACGCAGTTTACGCTTACTCGTAATCATTGTAGTCACATTCAATCGCGCAAATTCAATCTGCCTCGGTTTTTCCTTCCCGTCAAATGCCTGAAGACACCAATTATATAAAGGGCGTCTTTCCTCAAATTCCAACGTACAGATAGATTGGGTAATTCCTTCAATAGCATCAGAAAGAGGATGCGCAAAATCATAGAGCGGATAGATACACCATGTGTTGCCTGTACGGTGATGTGTAGAATGGAGAATCCGATAAATAACCGGATCTCTCATAACCACATTGGGTGCCGACATATCAATCTTGGCACGAAGAACCTTTTCCCCATCTTTATATTTTCCATTCTTCATTTCCTGGAATAACTGCAGATTTTCTTCCACACTGCGGTTACGCCATGGGCTTTCTTTACCGGGATGTAAAAAATCACCGCGGGTATCATGAATTTCCTCGCTGGTCTGGTCATCTACATAAGCCAATCCCATACGAATCAATTTGCAGGCAAATTCATAAAGTTGCGGAAAATAGTCAGATGCATAATGTACGGGTTCTTTCCATTTGAATCCGAGCCATTTTATATCTTCTAAAATCGAATTAACATATTCGACCTCTTCTTTGGCAGGATTGGTATCATCAAAACGTACATTAGTTTCACCATGATATTTTTCACCAAGGCCGAAATTAAGGCAAATACTTTTCACATGTCCAATATGAAGGTACCCATTAGGTTCCGGAGGGAATCTTGTTAATACCCGTCCATTTTCATATACATTATTAGCAATATCCTTGTTAATCTCTGCTTCGATAAAATTGGCCGCTTCTTGTCTTTCTTCCATTACTTATCCCTCTGTTTACTTCTAAAATCAAGAATGATTTCAATAATTGGCACAAATTCATTCTACCATAGATACTATTTTTGTGAAATAAAATATGAATAACTCACTTACTTTTATGTTATAATAGCCATAATTTAACAGAAAGAAGGGATATCTATGCAGAGACTTATTTCATATAATCATAAGGGCCTCCGCCAATGGGGCGTCCTTACAGAAGACAGCAAGTCCATTATTCCCGCTGAACTGTTGGAAGAAACTTATTTCATTCCCTTAGGCGAAACGATGGATGAATTTATTGAGACTGGCGATGAAGGACTGCTTAACCTTGCAAAAGTACTGGAAATGAACAAAGAAGATCAGTCTATCCTCCCTGTTTCTTTATCAGAGGTAGAAATCGCAGTTCCTTTCTATCCAAAACGTAATATTTTCTGTGTAGGAAAGAACTACCAGTCCCATGTTAAGGAATTCGAAAAAAATACAAATGCGAAAAATCCACTGCACCCTATTTTTTTTACCAAAGCAACCACTTCTGTCATCGGTACCAATGAAGAAATTGATCTTCATCGGGATGTGACATCCCAGGTTGATTATGAAGGTGAACTGGGTGTAATCATTGGCAGAAAGTGCATTGATGTCCTCGAAAAAGATGCTCTGAAATATGTATATGGCTATACCATCATCAACGATATAACCGCCAGAGATTTACAAAAATCCCACGCCCAGTGGTTCCGAGGAAAAAGCCTGGATACTTTCTGCCCCATAGGCCCCACTGTCCTCATTGGCGGCTGGCCGTTTCCGTTCACAATCTACACAAAAATAAATGGCCAACTTCGCCAGGAAGGCAATACTACGGATTTAATCTTTTCTGTTGCTAAACTGATTTCTACTCTTTCTTCCGGCATGACATTGCTTCCAGGTGATATCATCGCCACTGGAACACCGGAAGGTGTCGGAATGGGTTTTAGCCCGCCAAAATTCCTTTGTCCCGGAGATGTTGTGGAAATTACGATTGACCCCATTGGTACACTTCGTAACCCGGTAAAATAGGTAATCAAGTAAATATCTAAAATGATTAAAACTCAGTTCAATGCTTTCCCCCCTGCGGAATTGCACAAACTGAGTTTTTAACTTGAGGCATCACTTTTTTGTACCGCTGATTACTTAGCGACAATATTTATAATTTTTCCGGGAATCACAATACATTTGATAATTATCTTACCCTCCGTAAATTTCTGTACTTCCGGCAATGCTCTCACAAGTTTTTCGATACTATCCTTATCCATGTCAACAGGTACTTTTATTGTTGTGCGAACCTTGCCGTTAATTTGCACTGCCATTTCCAATGAATCTACGGCAAGCGCAGCCTCATCAACCTTTGGCCATGCTGCAGCATGTACACTGACTTCCTCCGCTCCGATACCCTGCCAAAGTTCTTCCGTAATATGTGGAACAAAAGGCGCAAGCAGAATTAACAAATCACGAAGCAGTTCCTTTGCAAAACCGTCTTCAATCGTACTATGCTTTTCTCCAAACCTGTACATCTCGTTTACAAGTTCCATAATCGCACTAATAGCCGTGTTGAAGGCAAATTTCCCATCTAAATCCTCTGTAACTTTAGCAATAGACTGATGCAGCCGGCGACGCAGAGCCACCTCATCAGGTGATAACATTCCTTTTAATTCTTTTCCCAATTCCTGATACTTGCCAACAATCGTCCAAACACGTTTTAGGAATCGATAAGAGCCTTCTACGCCCTGATCACTCCATTCCAAATCTTTTTCCGGCGGCGCGGCAAAAAGAATAAAGAGCCGGGCCGTGTCCGCTCCATATTTTCCAACGATTTCTTCCGGACTCACCACATTACCAACGGATTTACTCATCTTCCCGCCATCCTTGAGCACCATCCCTTGGCACAGCAGATTGGTAAACGGCTCCGGATAATCAACCATCCCCTCGTCTTGCAATACTTTCATGAAGAAACGAGAATATAGTAAATGAAGAATCGCATGTTCAATACCGCCGATATACTGATCCACCGGCATCCAATAGTCTGTTTTACCCTTACTAAACGGCTCCTGTTCATTATGCGGATCGCAATACCGCAGGAAATACCATGATGAATCAATAAAAGTATCCATTGTATCCGTTTCACGAACGGCATCCGCTCCGCACTTCGGACATTTGCAATGAAGAAAACTTTCACTTGTTTCAAGAGGCGATGTAGCACCGGCAACAAAATTGACATCTTCAGGTAATACAACCGGCAGTTCTTCTTCCGGCACAAGTACGCTGCCGCAATGCGGGCAATTAATAATCGGAATCGGACATCCCCAATAGCGTTGACGAGAAATAAGCCAATCTCTCAAGCGATAATTGACCTTTTCTTCACCAATTCCCATTTTCTCTAATTTTTTCGTAATATTGATTCTTGCTTCCGCGGAAAGCTGGCCATCAAACTCTGATGAATTGACCAGCTCCCCATCTTCACAGTAGGCCTGATCCATTTTATCAAGTTTTAGGTCATGAGCTTTATTTTGGATAACGATTTTTACGGGAAGATTATACTTTTTCGCAAAATCCCAATCACGCTGATCACCTTGGGGAACTGCCATAACTGCACCTGTACCATATTCATAAAGAACATAGTTGGCAATCCAAATCGGCACACGTTCGCCTGTAAGCGGATGCACAGCATAGCTGCCTGTGGGCATTCCCAATTTAGGTGTATCTTCAGACGTGCGGTCGATGTCGTTCTGATTTTTGATTTCCTGAATAAATGCCTGAATCTTTTCTTTTTCAGGATTATTGGAAATTAACTTTTCTACCAGAGGATGTTCAGGTGCTAACACTATGTAGGTAACACCATATACTGTATCTACACGAGTAGTGTAAACAGGAATTGTATCTTCCATGCCATCCACATGAAAAAAGAACTGTGTCCCGATAGAACGGCCAATCCAGTTGCGCTGCATGATCTTTACGCGTTCCGGCCAACCGGGCATATGATCCAAATCAGCAAGCAGACGATCTGCATAATCTGTAATTTTCAGGAACCATTGAGACAAATTTTTTTTAACAACCGGATTCTTACAGCGCCAGCACTTCCCTTCTTCCACCTGTTCATTTGCAAGAACCGTATGACAATGGTCACACCAGTTTACTTTTGCTTCCTTTTTATACGCAAGCCCCCTCTTATAAAAAATCTCAAAAAGATTCTGCGTATGTTTATAATAATCTTCACGACAAGTCAGGACTTCTCTTTCCCAATCATAAGAAAGCCCGAGCTCTTTCTGCTGACGCGTCATATTCTCAATATTCGCATATGTCCATTCAGCCGGAGCAATTCCATGCTGGATAGCGGCATTTTCCGCCGGCATGCCGAAAGCATCATATCCCATCGGATGAATAACATTAAACCCTTGCATGGATTTAAAGCGGGCTACCACGTCACCAATAGAGTAATTCCTCACATGCCCCATATGAAGATTGCCCGAAGGATACGGGAACATCTCAAGGACATAGTATTTCTTTTTATTCGGATCAAAATGAGTCTCAAATGCTTTCGTCTCTTCCCAAATCTGCTGCCACTTTTTTTCAATTTGCTGCGGAATATATTTCCCCTGCATACCGTCACCTTCCATAAGCATTTTATCAAAGAAATTTCTTCTAAAACCGTTATCCAATATTATATATTTTTAGCATATTAACGTCAAACAAACTGCCCGTTACTTCACGGATGATTCCCGCTGAATGAGCAAGTATTCACTGCTCCCTTTTCAGCCTCTCCCTGAATTTGATAAGTATATCCTCACTTCTGTTCTTATACCTGACCGATTCATCCTTTTTATTCAGAAATGCACCTTCTATCTGATCGTATATATCTTCTGTTTCAAAACCATATCGCCAAAATGCCAGTCCTGCCAGTTTATAATCATGTGCCAAGGAAACCTTTTCTTGCAAAGAGCGTCTTTCTTCAAGCCAAACTTTTCTCGTCTGTCCATTTTCTTCCCATATCCCTACATACTGGCGATCTTCAGGGTTCCAAAACAATCCGACATTATTCTGCCCCAACAAACTTTTGATTTGCTTCGTCATAAGGACGGAAGAAGCCGCCTGCCCTTCTTTCCCCGTCCAAATGCGCGTATAAAAAGGTAACCCCAGCACCAGTTTATTATTAGGCACCTGTTTTAAAAGCATAGCAATATGATGTTTGAGCCATGAGTAGGACGATACTGGCCCGGAATATCGACTTCCCCCCGGCGTCTGGTCATATCCCATAATTACTTCATAATCTACATAGGCTGCCATTCCTTTACGATCATAACAGAGACTCCAGTTCGGACTGTTACTGTTCACCGTAACATCAACGGAAATTTCCTTTCCATGCATATGAAGTTTTTCAGATACTATTTTAATAAATTTCGTATATAAAAACTTATCCGCCTCATCCATATTTTCAAAATCCAAATTCCATCCATCAAAATCATAAACCAGTGCTGTCGCAGTAATTTGTCTTGCCAGATTTTGAACTGCTCCCGAATCATGAAGAAGTTTCTTTGTTTCCTGTAAGTCGAAGTCATTATGTAAAAGCGGTGTAATCTTCATTCCTGCACGTTTGGCTTCCTGCAGATATGAAAGCGATAGCGGTATTTCTTTCATATCCTTATAGCCACCCCATGTGGGCGCTAAAACCCTTTCTCCCACATGTTCCGTGAAATAATTTTTACTCGTATCAAATATCAAGTCCGGATCCCACATAAGAATGATCCTTTTATTTTTCTGTGATTTTTCTTCCGCTTTATATTCCTTTGCACATATTTCCATTTTCTTTCTATCAAAAATATATTCAAAACCTGCCTGTTTAGAAAAAAACGTAAAATTAATATAGGGCTCCCCTCTAATTTCCGTCAATGGCAATTCTACATCAACTGGATCCTCAT
>OMAQ01001167.1_pt1 | contig 11943 bp, 10 predicted proteins | sample 1673461 | NCBI WGS metagenome assembly OMAQ01 (sample SAMEA103958112, study PRJEB25191) | human gut metagenome | biome: human-associated habitat [ENVO:00009003]; feature: intestine environment [ENVO:2100002]; material: feces | place: Germany | collected 2013/2015
CGACCCGGTGACGGTTTTCACCGAGCGCGCATACGCGGCGCGTTCCCAGTTAAGCACCGTTACGCCGTGCGCCGTTCCCAGAAACTGCAGCCAGGCAAGTGTTTTGCCGCGCGTCATCAGCTCTTGCCTTTAGCGCTTAAAGCCGGGGAAGCCCCCGCCGAAGCCGCCGAAATTGCCGAGCGCACGCATCATCTTGGCAAGGCCGCCCTTTTGCATGCGCTTCATCATTTCACGGGTCTGCTCAAACTGCTTGAGAAGCTTGTTGACTTCCTGCACCGAGACCCCGGCGCCCGCGGCGATACGGCGCTTGCGGCTTGCCTTGATGAGGTCCGGATTGCGCCGCTCCTTCGGCGTCATCGAATTGATGATGCCTTCGGTGCGGCCGATCGTCTTGTTGACGTCCTTGTCCTTAACCTTGGCCGCGGCTTCCTGAAACTGCGCGGGGAGTTTGTCGATGAGGCCTGAGACGCCGATCGACTTCATCTGAGAAATCTGGGCCTTAAAGTCATTGAGGTCAAAGCGCTCGCCCGTCTTGATCTTTTGCGCAAGTTTCTGAGCCTGCTCGATATCCACGGACTTCTGCACGTCCTTGACAAGGGCCACGATGTCGCCCATGCCGAGGATGCGTCCGGCCATCTGCTCGGGATTAAACGGTTCAAAACCTGTGAGCTTTTCGCCGACGCCCACAAATTTGATGGGTTTGCCGGTGACCATGCGCACTGAAAGCGCTGCACCCCCGCGGCTGTCGCCGTCGACCTTGGTGAGGATGATGCCCGTGAGGGTCAGCCGCTCGTTAAAGGCCTTGGCGGTGTTGACGGCGTCCTGGCCCAGCATCGCGTCAATCACAAAGAGGGTTTCCGCGGGTTTGAGGTAAGCGCTTAAGTCGCTTACCTCCTGCATCATCTGTTCGTCAATTGCAAGGCGCCCGGCCGTATCGGCAATCACCACGTCGTAAAAGTGGCGGCGGGCCCAGTCCATGGCATCCCGGGCGATATCGAGGGGCTTTTGCTCGGGCGTGGAGGGAAAGAAGTCACAGCCGGCCTGTTCCGTTACCGTCTTTAACTGATCAATGGCCGCGGGGCGGTAGACGTCAGCTGAAAACGTGAGGACTTTTTTGTTCTGGGTTTCCTTAAGCCACTTTGCGAGCTTACCGGCCGTGGTCGTTTTACCGGCACCCTGAAGGCCGGCGAGCAAAATAACGGCCGGAGGCTGCACGTTTAAGCGGATCGTGCGCTCTTCGGGCGGAAGGTCTCCGCCGATGACGCTTGTGAGTTCGCGCTCCACGACGCCCACTAGAGCCTGTCCCGGGTTTAAGTTCCCGATCACCTCTTCGCCCATGGCTTTGGCCTTGATGCGGGCAATAAGGTCACGTACCACCGGGAGCGCCACGTCGGCCTCTAAAAGCGCAAGACGGATCTCGCGCACCATGTCGCGGGTGTTTTCTTCGGTCAGACGGGCCTGACCGCGCATAGTCTTCAGAATGCGGGATAAGCGGGAGCTCAGAGTGTCAAGCATGGTTATGGCCGCCGTTTTCTTTTTGCAAAGAACCGGCTAATTAAGTGTGCTGTCAACGGTTTCGAACTAAAATCGGCGTAACGAATGGTCTGCGTCGGCAAAACGCGGACCGCGCAAAGACGGGAAATCGCCTTTTTTGCGCAGCATTCCGGGGCACTTTTTGTGTGCCGTGCGCCGAGCGTCTTATTGTACGGCATCGGCTCGAGCGGGCAGTGCTTTGCCGGGATGCTCTAACAGCTATCGGGAAAGATTTCGTATGACGCAGATAACAGCGGGTTGGATTCTGGCAATCGTTGCAGCGCTCAGCTACTTTGCGGCGGGCCTCAAAATCGTGCGTGTATGCAGCCGGGGCGTGCCGGAAGCAGGGGCTCTCAAACCCATGTGGTGGCTCTCCTTTGCCGCGGCGCTCGTGCACACGGCGGCGGTGGGTTGCGACCTTTTCGGCCCGGGCACGGTTTATTTCGGTTTCGGCATGGCGCTTTCGATCGCACTCTTGTTTGCGGTCTTCATTACCCTTGTGGAAAGCTTTGTGCGGCGGGTTTCGGGCCTGATGGGGGTGCTTCTTTTTGTGGCGGCCGTCTGCGCCCTGATGCCGGTTGTCTTTCCGGGTGAAGCCGTTGCGAGCGAAACCTGGACCGTACTTTTCCGCGTGCATCTGATTGTTGCGCTCGGCGCCTACAGCTTCATGACGATCGCCTTTTTGCAGGCGGTGCTTTTGTGGATGCTGCAGCGGCAGTTAAAGGATCCGGCCGCGGCGCATAAGACAACGGGGCTTGTGGCTAACATGCCCAACCTCATGGCGATGGAGCGCATTCTTTACCGCATTGTTTTGTGCGGGTTTGTGTGCCTCACGCTTGTGCTCATTATCGGAAGCTTTGCCACCCAGCAGTACATGGGGCAGCCCTTTGTGTTTGATCACAAGACGGTTCTCACCTGGATATCCTGGATTGTCTTTGCCGTGCTGATGGTCGGGCGCTACTTCTTCGGCTGGCGCAACAAGCGTGCATTGATGCTTTTCTGGGCCGGTTACGCGTTTTTGGTGGCCGCCTACGTCGTCTACCGTTTTGTGATTGAACTCTTTCTGAGTTAAGACGCCATGGGTCGTATTCTTTTCTGGGTCGGCTTGGCCGTCATCATCTACGCCGTCATCGTGATCGGCAGAAAGCGCCGGTCGGCGGAGGAAAAAGCCTTAAGGCGTGAAGCACGGCGCGAGGCACAGGCGGCGGCCGCAGCCGCACAGACGCCGCAGCCCATGCTGCAGTGCCCGGTCTGCGGCACGCATTTTCCCAAAGAAGAGGCTGTGCTCGGTAACGGCGTTGCCTACTGCTCGGAAAAGTGCCGCGGTGAGGCGCGGCGCCGCGCCTTTGAAGAGACCCTGCATGGCAGAAAATAAGTTTGCCGTTGACGCCTGCGGCTGGAGCCAAAGCGTTGTGCGTGAGCCTTCCGATCACTTTGACGCGAGGTCCGGGGCGCAACTTCCTTATCTTGTGGTGCTTCACAACATTTCGTTGCCGCCGGGAGAGTTTCTCACCGGGTGCGTTGCGGACTTTTTCACCGACAGGCTCGATTTTTCGATCGATCCGCGGCTTGAGGATATCCGCGGGGTGCGCGTAAGCAGCCACTACTTCATTGACCGCAGGGGCGGCGTCACTCAGTTTGTGAGCTGCCTTGAGAGAGCATGGCACGCCGGCGTGAGCACGTTTGAGGGCAAAAGCCGCTGCAACGACTTTTCCGTCGGCATTGAAATCGAGGGGACGGACTTTACGGCCTTTACCGAAAGCCAGTACGCGGCCCTGACGGAGCTTCTTGCGGCGCTGGCCGCGGCTTATCCCGTGCGGGCAGTTGTCGCGCACAGTGACATTGCCCCGGGCCGCAAAACCGATCCGGGTCCGTTTTTTGACTGGCGGCGGCTGTGGTTTAAAAGGGCCGCGTTCGGGACCCCGGCCTTCCCCGGTGCGGCGGCCTTAAATTCGCTCGGGTTTTCAGATATTTAGCCTTAAAAGCAGGTCCGGCATGCGGAAGTCCGCTAAACTAGCCGCACGATACTTCTGACGCATAAGTGAGTACTTTCATGGGATTTCTTTTAACGGTTCTGGCGGTTGTGGTGGGGCTTTTGGGAAGCCTCCTTATTTTGCGCGCCTATCTTTGGTCTCTGGCGATCAGCCCCCGCGATCCCCTGGTGCGCTTTGCCTGGAAACTCACCGACTGGCTTGTCAATCCCGTGGCTTATCTGGTGAAGCCCCGCGGTAACTGGGATCTCTCAAGCCTTGCGGCGGCACTTATTCTTGCCGTTGCCTACACGGTCTTTACGCGGGAATTTACGGGGCTGCCGGCAACGGTTGCGGCTTTTGTCGCGATGCCCGTCGCGCTTCTCGTGCGCTGGGGCGTGGATCTTCTCATCTGGGGCACGATCATTTACTGCATCATGAGTTTTACGAGTGCCCGCAATTCCGGGACGATGGCGCTGATGGCAACGATGATTGATCCGTTTCTGCGGCCCTTCCGGCGCTTTATCCCGAGAATCGGCGGCTTTGATTTGTCGCCCATCGTGCTTTTCCTGCTGCTTAACCTCGTGCTGCGGTTTGTGGCGCCGGTGTCCGCTGGTATCCTGATGTTTTAAGGACGTACTCATGCAGGACTTGCTGGCAGCGCTTCTCGCGGCCGCCGCTTTCGGCGTAACGCTTGCGCTTTTGGCGCTTTTCAGGCGCTTTCTTGATAAGGATGCATCCTGACGAAGGAGGCTGCATGCCGCTTGACGACATAATTTTTCTCACGGCTGGTGCCCTCATCATCGGCTGGGTTCTCTACAAATTCTGGAACGTGTAAGGTTTTTTCTGACGTTTCTGCCTGCTAAAAAGGTCCCCGCCCATGCAGCCGGCACTGATTGCCCTCACGGTCTTTTCGATCGTGCTTTTTCTCATCACCAAGCCCCTGGGGCTGTGGCTTACGCCGCTTGCCAAGGGGCGTGCGCCCGCCGTTGTTGAACCCGCCGACCGCGCGGTACTGCATTTTCTGGGCCTTACCAACACCCCGCAGACGTGGGCGGCCTATGCCGCAAGCGCCGTGGTTTTCAATATGGCGGGAGCGGTGTTTCTCTACCTCATTCTCCGCTTTCAGGGGTGGCTTCCCTTTAATCCGCAGGGCGTTGACGGGATGGGGGCGCTTCAGGCCTTTAACGTTGCTGTGAGTTTTGTCACGGGCACAAACTGGCAAAGTTACAGCGGCGAAGTCTCGGTGAGTTACTTCTCGCAGGCCGTGGGCCTTGCCGTGCAGAATTTTTGCTGCTCGTGCACCGGTACGGCCGTTTCTTTTGCCCTGATGCGAGGGTTTTCACGGAAACTCACTGATGACCTCGGAAACTTCTGGGCGGACGTGGTGCGCTGCGCGCTCTGGGTCTATCTGCCGCTTTGTGTGATTTACGCCCTTTTTCTCGTGAGCCAGGGCGTGATTCAGAACTGGTCGGATTACGCGGTGATTCAGACGCTTGCCGGGGGAGAGCAGACGATTGCGATGGGGCCCGTTGCAAGCCAGGAAGCGATCAAAATGATCGGCACCAACGGCGGCGGCTTTTTTGCGGTGAATTCGGCGCACCCCTTTGAAAATCCCACGCAGATCACGAATTTCATTGCTTCGCTTGCCATCCTTGCGGTACCGGCGGGGCTCACCTATACCTTCGGCGTGATGGTGCGTGACACCCGTCAGGGGTGGACGATCTGGGCCGCGATGTGGCTTATTTTTGCGCTCTGCACGGTGGCGTTTGCCTGGTTTGAACTGGATACCCCGCATGTACTCACCGATCTCGGCGTCCCCGAAGGCGTAATGAATCCGGAAGGAAAAGAAGCGCGCTTTGACATTGCCGCAACCGCGCTTTTTTCCATGGCCACCACTGCGGCCTCCTGCGGGGCGGTTAACGCCATGCATGATTCCTTCACGGCCCTTGGAGGGATGTTTCCGCTGTGGCTGATGCAGATGGACGAAGTTGTTTTCGGCGGCGTCGGCGCGGGCTTTTACGGCATGATCGTTTTTGCCGTGGTGGGTGTTTTTGCCGCGGGCCTGATGGTGGGACGCACGCCCGAATATATCGGTAAGAAAATCACGCCCGTGCAGATGAAACTTGCGGGTGTAGCAATGCTTACGCCCCCGATGATTGTGCTTTTCGGTACGGCCGTGACGTGCGTTTATCCGCCCGCCCTTGAAAGTCTCACAAACCCCGGGGCACAGGGATTTTCAGAAATCCTTTACGCGTGGAGTTCGGCCGCCAACAATAACGGTTCAGCCTTTGCGGGGCTAAACGCCGACACGGACTTCTTTAATGCGGGGCTCGCGCTTGCGATGTGGTTCGGACGCTTTGTGTGCCTCATTTCGGTGACGGCCTTGGCCGGTTCCCTTGCGCGGCAGAAGATGACCGCGGCCGGGGACGGGACGCTTAAAACCTACGGACTTTTGTTCACGGTGTTTCTAAGCGTGACGGTGCTCGTGGTGGGGGCGCTCACCTACATGCCGGCATTGGCGCTCGGGCCCGTTGCGGCCTATTCGGGCACGGTGCTTCCCTAAATGACGGAGTGAAGAAATGACAAGACGCCGTCGTGAAAAAGCGCAGAGTGAACTGATCCGCAGTGCCCTTATCGGCATGGCGGCAAGGCTCACGCCTCAAAGGCAGATTGAAAACCCCGTGATGTTTTTGGTGTGGCTTGCAAGCGTTGTGGTGACGGGCCTTTGGCTCGGCTCGCTTGCCGGTGTTTACGCCGAGTCTGCGGTCTTTACGGGACTGACGGCCTTCGTTCTCTGGGTAACGGTTTTGATTGCCGCGTTTTCTGAAAGTTACGCCGAAAGCGGCGCCAAGGCGCGGGCCGAGTCCTTAAAGACCGTGAAGGAAAGCGTACGGGCCGTGCGGATTGCCGAAAGTGATCTGAGTGATGCGGGTCCGGGAACGGCCGGTCAAGCTGTCACGTCGGAAAACCTGCGGCGCGGTGACCTGATTCTTGTGAGGCAAGGCGAAATCATTGCCGCCGACGGCGAAGTCGTCAAAGGCATTGCCAGTGTGAACGAATCAGCCGTCACCGGGGAATCCGCGCCCGTTGTGAGAGGCGAGGGGACGGACGCAAGTGCCGTTACCGCGGGCACCACGGTTTTAAGTGCCTGGATCATCGTACGGGTTGCCAATGACCCGGGCGAAGCCTTTATCGACCGCATCATCGGGATGGTGGAAAGTGCGGAACGCCGCAAAACGCCGAATGAAAAGGCGCTCTCCGTTTTGCTTCTTGTGCTCACCGTGATTTTCGTGATGGCAACGATTACGTTGCTTCCTTTTACCCAATACAGCGCAAAGGCCGCGGGAGGCGGCAGCGTGAGCCACACGGTGCTTCTGGGGCTGCTTGTGTGCCTTCTGCCCACCACCATCGGGGGCCTTTTGTCCGCGGTGGGCGCAGCCGGCATGGCGCGCCTCATGAAGAAAAATGTGGTCGCGCGCTCGGGCCGCGCCGTGGAGGCCGCGGGCGACGTCGACATTTTGTTTTTGGACAAAACGGGCACCATCACCTTCGGCGACCGGCGCGCGGAAGCCGTTTTTCCCGCCGAGGGCGTCACACGCGAAGAAGCACTGCAGGCAGCCTATTACGCCTCGGCGGCAGATCCGACGCCGGAAGGCCGGTCATTGGCCTCTTTTGCGGCAGGAAAACTCGGGCGCAGCCTCAAAGTCCTTCCGGACGAAGCGGCGTTTATCCCATTTTCGGCTCAGTCGCGGATGTCGGGCGTAAGTTTTTCAGGCGCCACCTACCGTAAGGGTGCGGCAGATGCCGTGGAAGCGTTTCTTGCCGCAGGCGGTAAAACCGTACCCGCGGACCTTACGGGGCGCGCCGACGTTGTCTCAGGACGCGGCTCTACTGCGCTCATTGTCTGTACGGCCGAAAAAGCGCTTGCCGTCGTCGAACTCAAAGATACCGTCAAACCCGGTATTGCCGCGCAGTTTGCACAGTTAAGGCGCATGGGGATTCGCACGGTGATGATTACCGGGGACAGTACGCTTACGGCCGCAACGATTGCTTCGGAAGCCGGAGTGGATGATTTTCTTGCGGAAGCAACGCCGGAGAAGAAACTCGCGAAGGTAAGGGAACTGCAGGACGCCGGGCACATGGTTGCCATGACCGGTGACGGCACCAACGATTCGCCGGCTCTGGCGCAGGCCGATGTGGCGGTTGCGATGAACACCGGAACGCAGGCCGCGCGGGAAGCGGCCAACATGGTGGATCTGGATTCAAGCCCGGCAAAACTCATTGACATCGTGCGTATCGGCAAACAGATGCTCATGACCCGCGGGGCATTGACCACCTTTTCGCTCGCAAACGACATCGGCAAATACTTTGCCGTGATTCCGGCCGCCTTTATGGGCATCTATCCGGGCCTGCAGGTGATGAATGTGATGGGGCTTACCAATCCCCAGACCGCGCTTTTGGCGACCGTTATTTTTAATGCGCTCAGTATGGCGGCTCTGATGCCCCTTGCGTTAAAGGGGATCCGCTACCGGCCGATGTCCGCGCAGCGGCTTTTCCGCAGAAATCTTCTGATTTACGGTCTCGGGGGCCTTGTTTCGCCCTTTATCGTCATTAAGGCCGCTGACTGGCTTTTGGCCTTCACCGGGCTTGGAGCGTAGGAGTGATAACGATGGTGAAACGCTCAGCAGTGGTTGCAGAACCCGTGATCTGGCGCCGTATCGTGGTGAGGGCACTGACGGTGCTCACCTTTTTTACGGTGGTTTTCGGTGTCCTTTATCCTCTTTTCATTACGGGGGCGGCAAACCTTTTTTTCCCGCATCAGGCGCAGGGGTCGCTTGTGGAAGCGGACGGCCGCATCGTGGGGTCGGAATTAATCGGCCAGGATTTTTCGGGCGGTGCTTGGTTTGAGTCGCGCCCGTCGGCAACGACTCCGGTCTATAACGCAGCAGCGAGCGCCGCAAGCAACCTTTCCACGGATAACCCCGTGTTTAAAAGCGAAGTGACCGAGCGCCTCAAAGCACTTCAAACGCGTGAAGGCCGAAGCGACACGCCGCCCGTGGAGCTTCTCACGGCCTCGGCTTCAGGGATAGATCCGCATATTTCTGTTGAAGCGGCCCTCTGGCAGGTCGGACGCATTGCGCGCCAAACCGGGATCAGCCCTGATAAGCTCACGGAAATGATTGACGAGTGCGCGCAGATGAGTCTTTTCGGCGGTTCGCGGTATGTGAATGTGCTGGAACTTAATCTGCGGCTTAAAGCGCAGATCAGCAAAACCCGCCCGAACCCCCACTGACGGGCTGACAGTGAAAGTAATGCGGAAAAAGGATGCACGGTTATGCCCGACAATGCTTCCAACACAAAAACAGCGGATCAGATTCTGAAAGAAGTCCAGAAAGAGCGGCGCGGTAAGTTAAAGCTCTTTTTCGGGGCGGCGCCGGGCGTGGGTAAAACCTACGCCATGCTGCAGGAAGTGCAGGAAAAGCGTGCACAGGGCCTCGATGTGCTGGTGGGATGGGTTGACACCCACGCCCGTAAAGATACCGAAGCGATGCTTGCGGGCCTTGAAGTGCTGCCGCGCAAAACCATCGTGCATCGGGGCTTTAAGTACCAGGAATTTGATATTGACGAGGTTTTAAAGCGCAGGCCCGGGCTCGTTGTCGTTGATGAACTTGCGCACTCCAATGCGCCGGGCTCGCGCCATCCCAAGCGCTGGCAGGACGTTGAAGAGTTGCTTGACGCGGGCATTAACGTTTACACCGCCTTAAACGTTCAGCATCTGGAAAGCCTTAATAACGTCGTTGAGCGCATGATCGGCGTGACCGTTAACGAAACGGTGCCCGACCGCCTCTTTGATGAGGCAAATGAAGTGCGCCTGGTGGACCTGCCGCCCGCGGACCTTATTGCGCGCCTCAAAGCCGGTAAGGTTTATCTGAGACAGACGATTGAAGCCGCGCTCGGGAGCTTCTTTAAGCAGGGAAACCTCCTTGCGCTGCGCGAACTCTCCTTAAAGCGCATGGCCGAGAGGGCGGACGCCGAAACCAATGCGCGGCGCGTGTTAAGCCAGACGCCGGATCTTACGACCGAAGGCATTGTCCTGTGGCTTGGTAACGCAAGCGGCGCTGAGGAGCTCGTGAGAAGCTGCTCAAGGCTTTCGGCAACGCAGCAGAGAAACTGGCACGTTGTCTGGTATGACGACGGAACCGCAGGCGAAAAGCGGCGCCTTGAGATGATGCACTGCCTTGCGCTTGCTGAAGAATTGGGCGCGGCCACCCAGGTCTTAAGCGGCTTTGAAGAAGAGCGGGCGGTCTGCGACTACGCCCGCACGCACGGCGCAAGCACCATCGCCGTTTCCAAGGCCTACATGAATTTCTGGCGACGCAGAAGGCTCATGAACGAAGCCGAGGATCTGAGAATCCTCGAAATGACGGCGCTTCCCACGGAAACTGAAAAAGACACCGTTCAGACCACCGGGCTTTTTGCGATCACCGAGCGCGACGGCTGGTGGCAGTCCTGTGTGGTCACGGCCGTTGTGGCGCTTATTCTGATGTGGCTTGAGCCCTACATTAAGCCCGCCAACGCCGTGATGGTGCTTCTCATCCCGACACTTATCATTTCCATGCGCTACGGCAGGGCACCGGGCGTGCTCACCGCGCTCTTATCGTCTGCGGCCTTTATTGTCCTTTTTGTCGAGCCGCCCTTTTCCTTTGCGGTCGACGATCCCTCCTACCTTATTGTTCCCTTTGTGATGCTTCTGGTGGCCGCGGGCACGGGCACGCTTTTTGCGAGGCTTCGCCGGATTTCGGATCAGGCCAATGACCGCACGGCGCACATGCGCATGCTTTTTACCTTAAGCCGTGAGCTCGGTAAGTCGCTGATGGTCGAAGAGGTGGCGGAGATTCTGGAAAAGCATGCCTTTTCGGACTTGGGCGCCAAAATCGAACTCTGGAGCAGCGGCGGGACCGTGAGTGATGTGAAGCGCCTGACCGCCAACATCAAAAACGTGGACCGCGCGATTGTTCTCTGGTGCGTGGAGCACGGGGACGAAGCCGGGCGCGGTACGCATACGCTGCCGTATTCCCCGTACCTGTATCTGCCGCTGCGCGGCCAGATGCGCGTGCACGGCGTGATTGTTTTCTCGGTGGATGAGCCCGACCGGTGGCTTGATCCGGAAATGCGGCGTGTGGCAACGGCGGTAGCAGACCTCGCGGCTCTGGCGCTTGAACGTCTGCACTACATTGATGTGTCGCAGAAGACGCTCGTTGAAATGGAAAGCGACCGGTTCCGTCATGCGCTGATTCAGGAATTGGGCGACGAACTGCAGGTTCCTTTGTCTGACCTCACCGAAGGCGCCGAAGCGCTCTCCGCGAAACTCTCCGTGCAGAATTCGCCTGAAGCCGCCGAAGGCCGCAAGCTTTTAAGCGATGTGCGCCGTATGTCGCGCCTGACCGGCAACCTTCTGGAAATGTCGCGTCTGCAGTCTTCAGGTTTTGAACTCGAAGCGAAGAAAACGCCCATTGCCGAACTCTTTGAAGAGTCGCTTGATGAAATCGCGCCCTCGCAGCGGCAGCAGTTCCATGTCGTCACCAACATCGCCAAGGACTGCCCGGCTGAAATTTCCGTGGATCCGGCGCTTATCCGCAGACTGCTTGTGAATCTTCTCGATAACGCCGTGAAATACTGCTCCGCGGGCTGCACGATTGAGCTTTCCGCGGAAGCCGCAGCCGGTAACGTCCTGATCAGCGTCAGCGACAACGGTCCGGGCCTTCCCGGAGGCGACGTCAACCGCCTTTTTGATCCCTTTAAGCGCGGTGTGAAGACCGGTAACGGTGCCGTGGCCGGTGTGGGCCTGGGGCTTGCCATCAGCCGCACCATTGCCCGCGTGCACGGCGCTCAGTTAATCGGTAAGAACAACGCCGACGGTCCGGGCTGCACCTTCACCCTGATTCAGCCGCTTCCGGAAGAGGAAGAGGCTGAAGAAGAGGCCAAGGAAAAAGAAACTGAAAAGGACGGAAAGCCCCTTGTGACGGCACCGGCAGAAGTAGCGGCTGACAAGGCTTAAGCCGGGGCATTTCGGCTCAGGCCAAAAAGAAGCGGGGAGATGGGCGAGAGCCCGAAGCCCGGCGTGCTATCGTTCAGACGGATCCGGCGTTTACAAGCCCCGCGCCGGATCTTTCTTTTTTGCGAGAATTTCTTCCGGAAACGTTGCCCTGAGGTGCTGCAGGTACTTTTCGGCCTTGTCGAGTTTTTCCCGCTGAATTTTGGCCTGCGCCAGGTAATCGTCAATCCGGTCAAGTAGCCATTGGCTGCCCAATGAGGGATCCTTTTCGTACGCAATAAAGCGCTCGATGCACTCGAGTTTCATGCCGTTGGCACGGCACGTGGAAGTAAACAATCCCCCGTCTGAAGACGGGGGCTTTATTGTAACCGCATCACACGG
>OMAQ01001172.1_pt1 | contig 11916 bp, 10 predicted proteins | sample 1673461 | NCBI WGS metagenome assembly OMAQ01 (sample SAMEA103958112, study PRJEB25191) | human gut metagenome | biome: human-associated habitat [ENVO:00009003]; feature: intestine environment [ENVO:2100002]; material: feces | place: Germany | collected 2013/2015
CCGACAGGATACGTGAGGACCTTGCCAACATGAACCTCCTCGTGGAGGAGTGGGGCGGTAAGTACCAATGCCAGGAGATCAGCGCCAAGAAGGGCGTTGGCGTGGACGACCTCATGGAGAAAGTGCTGCTTGAGGCCGACATGCTCGACTTGAAGGCCAACCCCAACCGCAAGGCCACGGGTACCGTCATCGAGTCGTCGCTCGACAAGGGCCGCGGTTACGTGTCGACCGTTCTCGTGAGCAACGGCACGCTCCACGTTGGCGACATCGTGCTCGCGGGTACATCTTGGGGCCGTGTCAAGGCGTTGTTCAACGAGCGTAACCAGCGCATCGACAACGTGAAGCCTGCAGAGCCGACCATCGTGCTCGGTCTCAACGGCGCGCCGACGGCCGGTGACCAGTTCCACGTGATAGACACTGAGCAGGAGGCGCGCGATATCGCCAACAAGCGCGAGCAGCTGCAGCGTGAGCAAGGCTTGCGCACGCAGAAGCGCCTTACCCTCGGCGACATCTCGCACCGCATCGCGCGCGGCGAGTTCCACGAGCTCAACATCATTGTCAAGGGTGATACCGACGGTTCTATCGAGGCCTTGTCCGACTCCTTCCTCAAGCTCTCTACCGAGAAGGTTCAGGTCAACGTCATCAGCAAGGCCGTGGGTCAGATTTCAGAGAACGACGTCATGCTCGCTTCGGCTTCCGATGCCGTCATCGTGGGCTTCCAGGTGCGTCCTTCTGCCGACGCGCGCAAGCTCGCCGACCGCGAGGGCGTGGAAATCAACACCTATTCAATAATCTACGACGCCATCGACGATATCAAGGCCGCCATGGTCGGCATGCTCGACAAGGTGACGAAAGAGGTTGTCACCGCCGAGGTGGAGGTCAAGCAGGTGTTCAAGATTTCCAAGGTCGGCACCATCGCCGGAGCACTTGTCACCGAGGGCAAGGTCCACTCAAAGGACAAGGCCCATGTCGTGCGCGACGGAATCGTGGTCCACACCGCAGCTATCGCCGCCTTGAAGCGTTACAAGGACGACGTGAAGGAGGTCGTTACAGGTCTGGAGTGCGGTATCTCGCTCGTCAACTACAACGACATACAGGTGGGCGACATCATCGAGACATTCACCGAGATTGAGGTGGAGCAGAAGCTGTAAGCTCTTATTTATAAATATGTATAATCCGCTATGCTTTGCGATGAGCAAGGCATAGCGATTTTTTTATTCTGTTTTAAGATGAAGAAGCTTGGCATGTTCAGATTAAACCATTATATTTGCGGTCAATACAGTTGACTTACAGTCCTGTTATTAAATAACGACTTTTATCAAAAACTTGATTCTATGAGAAAATCTGTGATTCTTGTTTTGATGCTGGTGTTTTCTTTTATTACTGAAGCCCAGACATTGCCGACAGAGAAGGTGTTCTTCGCCAGCGACAGGATAAGCTACCAGCTTGGCGACACGATACGGATTGCAGGTTGGCTGACGAGATGCGATGACAAGAAAGGGAAGCCTTACAGCCGATACCTTTACGTGGAACTCACTAACGGCAAGGACAGCATACTCCGCAGACAAAAACTTGGAGTTGACGAGCAAGGGGCTTTTCATACGGTCATGCCGATAGATTTCACGGTTCCATACGGCATCTACTTCCTTCGCGCCTATTCCAAGATGATGTGCAACTTCAGCGACATCACAATCCCCACAAATCCAATAGAGATAAGCAAGGACGGCACCGCTACAATGAGCGGTCATGGAGGCGGCTGCAAGGTATTTCCTGAAGGCGGCAAGCTAACGGTGGGAGGCAGTCAGAACGTGTCGGTCTTCCTGGCCGATGACAACGGCAGACCTCTGCAATCGCCTTTCTCTATTACCGACTCGCATGGAACAGTATTGCTGACTTCAGCTACGACATTGGCCGGATGGCAGACGTTTGTCATTGCCCCGGTACGAGGGGAACATTATTATGTGAACGTGGGGGATGGCAAAGACGGCACGTTCTTTTTGCCTATTGGAGACTATCCGCAGGGCGACAGCTTCTTCGTGAGCGCGCACGACAAGAAGAACGGCTCAGGGCAATTCGAATATGAGTTTTATGGCGACACCATACCGACGGTGATGAATTACCGGAAGGCTCTTCTTGGTGACACCGTTTCCGTAACGGCAACTGATGCTGGCCGACAGAGGTTCAACTGGCATGGTGTGAACAATTTGTCGGACGTGGTGGTGACGGCGTATGTCAAGAAAGACTATGCCAAAGAAGAAAAGGAGTTTTACGGCGACAAGCTCATCACGGAAGAGGTGATGGACAAGCGCAACTACCAGACATTCCAGCAAATGATTTACCATTTCTCCAATTATATGAAGTTGGTATCCTCAACCAGGGATGATGGTCTGGACGAGACGGAAAAGGGCACGGGCAGTGGCCCCCTGACATGGCATCTTTACCCTACACGCGCGTCCACGCTCAGCGGCAAGTCGGAAGTGAAGATATATGTCGACGGAGTGCTGACGGATGCCACCAACGCCGTGAACCTGAATATGCAGGACATCGCCACGGTGGAATATCTCACGCCGGCGCAATCCATCGCCCGCCATTCCTTATGCATAAACGGTTGCCTTGAGCTTACAACAAAAGGTTTCAAGCCCGAGGCGGTAGAGAGCAAAGGCGTGATGTACACGCCGTCGCTTGGCATTGCCAATTATGCTGACGAGGCGCGGAAAACCTTTGCCGCGCCAGCCAAAAAAGGAGATTATCTCATGGTCGTGGACTGTCTGTCGGCTGATTATGCTCCATGCACCGTGGCGCGCAAGGTAAGCGTGCGCTAATGAAACACCACTGTCTGCCAAGACGTGGCGCAAGGTTGCGGCTATAAAAAAGCGTTAATTCTTAGGGAAATAACCGCATTATTCGTAATTTTGCATTTTACAACAAGAGGGTGCATTGTGCTCTTTTGTCAGCGTGGCATGCCACGCAAAGCAGAACAGGAAAATGGAAAACAAAGATACAAAAAATGCCTTCGTGCGCCAGGTGGCCGAACAGAAATATGAATACGGCTTCACCACCGACGTGCATACCGACATCATACCCAAGGGACTCAACGAGGACGTTGTGCGCCTGATTTCAAAGAAAAAAGGCGAGCCGGAATGGATGCTCGACTTCCGCCTCAAGGCGTTCCGCTATTGGCAGACGCTCAAGCAACCCACTTGGGGACACGTGCACGTGCCACCTATCGACTATCAAGCAATCTCATATTATGCCGACCCTTTGGCCAAGAAGCCAAAGAACAAGGAGATAGACCCGGAGCTGGAAAAGACGTTCGACAAGCTCGGCATACCCTTGGAGGAGCGATTGGCGCTGAGCGGCACCGCCGTGGACGCCATCATGGACTCAGTGTCGGTGAAGACCACCTTCAAGGACAAGCTGCGCGAGAAGGGCGTCATCTTCTGCAGCATCGGCGAGGCCATCAAGGAACATCCCGACTTGGTGCGCGAATATCTGGGCACCGTGGTGCCTTATCGTGACAACTTCTTCGCTGCGCTGAACAGTTGCGTGTTCAGCGATGGCTCGTTCGTCTATATCCCCAAGGGCGTGCGTTGCCCCATGGAGCTGAGCAGCTATTTCCGCATCAACGCCCGCAACACTGGACAGTTTGAGCGCACGCTCATCATTGCCGACGACGACGCTTACGTGTCGTACCTGGAGGGCTGCACCGCGCCAATGCGCGATGAGAACCAGCTCCATGCCGCCATCGTCGAGATTATAGTCAAGGACAACGCTGAGGTGAAATACTCCACCGTGCAAAACTGGTATCCGGGCGACGAGCACGGCAAGGGTGGAGTGCTGAACCTCGTGACCAAGCGAGGCGACTTGCGTGGCGTGAACTCAAAGCTGAGCTGGACGCAGGTGGAGACAGGCTCCGCCATCACGTGGAAATACCCATCCTGCGTGTTGCGTGGCGACAACTCCCAAGCCGAGTTCTATAGTGTGGCCGTGACCAACAACTACCAGGAGGCCGACACCGGCACCAAGATGATACACATGGGCAAGAACACCAAGAGCACCATAATATCAAAGGGCATATCCGCGGGACATTCGCAAAACAGCTATCGCGGATTGGTGCGTGCCACGTCGAATGCCGACAATGCGCGCAACTACAGCTCGTGCGACTCGTTGCTCCTGGGCAGCAACTGCGGCGCCCACACCTTCCCATACATGGACATCCACAACGACACGGCGGTGGTGGAGCACGAGGCCACCACGTCGAAGATATCCGAAGACCAACTCTTCTATTGCAACCAGCGTGGCATACCCACGGAGGAGGCTGTCGGGTTGATTGTCAACGGCTATGCCAAGGACGTGCTCAACAAGCTGCCCATGGAGTTCGCTGTTGAGGCGCAAAAGCTCCTGAGCGTGTCGCTTGAGGGAACCGTGGGGTAAAACTGAGATAAGCAGCCATGTATCGCCTTTCAACCATATTGACAACACTCTTCCTGCTGGTGAGCCTAAGCGCGGTGGCTCAAGACGAAGACAGTTCTCCGCGTTGGGCCATAGACGGTCAAGTGGGCGGCAATATCACAAGCAAGGCTTCTTCTCCTGCCAGCGGCGTGCCAAGGCTGCGTGCGCTTTCCACGTCATGTACAGGGCTGGTAACGAAGTTGCATGTGGAATACTACCTGCCCAAGACAAACTTCAGCTTGAAGGCAGGCTATGAGCATGAGGAACTCACTTTCCTGAAAGGTGACGCAAGCGCAGACCTCAGTCAGCTCATGCTTGGCGGACGGTGGTATCCCGCCCCTGGGGATTGGCCAGTCGTGCCATATCTCGGCATGGATGTCTTGTGGGCGTACAACTGCGACCGAGGCGATTTCAGCATGGATGCCTCAGTGTCGCCAGGTTACAGCAAAGTAGACAAGCAATATTCGTATGAGGCAAAGGGCACGGTGAGAGAACCGCGTTTCAGCGTAGGACCGATGGCGGGAGTTGATGTCAGGCTCTTCTCAAGCATAGTGCTGCAAGTGGAATACGGTTATCGTTTTGGTCTGGCTTCTCCCTATCACGTCAGATACACGGAGGGCGGAACAGGAAAGGAGTCAAGCTATCATGGACAATTGCACCGCCACGTGCTCACCATCGGACTGAAGCTCACATTCCCATTCAAGTGGACCAAAGGTGACACGCGCGGACTGTTATGGAATTTGTTTTATTAATAAAAATATGTTAGAGGTAAAGAATCTGCATGCTACTATTGCAGGCAAAGAAATATTGAAAGGTATCAACCTGACCATCAACGACGGTGAGATACACGCAATCATGGGACCAAACGGTTCCGGTAAGTCGACCCTTAGCGCTGTGCTCACGGGCAACCCCCTTTACACCGTGACCGAGGGCGAGGCCATCTTCAACGGCCAGAACCTGCTGGAGATGAAGCCGGAGGACAGGGCGCGCGCCGGCTTGTTCCTCTCGTTCCAGTATCCCGTGGAGATACCAGGAGTGTCGATGGTCAACTTCATGAAGGCCGCCGTCAACGCCAAGCGTGAGTATGAGGGCAAGGAGCCTTTGAAGGCTGCCGACTTCATGAAACTGATGAAAGAGAAACGTGAGCTCGTAGGCCTCGACCCGAAACTGTCGCGCCGCTCGGTCAACGAGGGCTTCTCCGGTGGCGAGAAAAAGCGCAACGAGATATTCCAGATGGCCATGCTCGACCCCAAGTTCACCATCCTCGACGAGACCGACTCCGGCCTTGACGTGGACGCCATGCGCATCGTGGCCGAGGGCGTGAACAAGCTGTTCACACCAGAAAAGTCGATAATCGTCATCACCCACTACGAGCGCCTGCTCGACATGATAAAGCCACATGTGGTGCATGTGCTCTACAATGGCCGCATAGTCAAGACCGAAGGCCCGGAGCTGTCGAAGGAGATAGAGAAGCGCGGCTACGACTGGATAAAGGAAGAGGCCGACGAGAAATACGGAAAGTGAGGAGAAGGTCATGAGTAGTGAAAAACAATACATAGAGCTTTACACCCAGGCACGCGACATGCTCAACGCCCACTCCTCGGCCGTGATGAACGCCGTGCGCGACACCGCCTTCGAGGATTTCAAGCGTCAAGGCTTCCCCTCGCGCAAGGTAGAGCGATACAAGTATACCAGCATGGAGAAACTGTTCGCCCCCGACTATGGGGTGAACGTCAACCGCGTGGAGTTCCCAGTGAATCCATATAGCGTCTTCAGTTGCGACGTGCCCAACCTTTCCACGTCGCTCTATTTCGTCGTCAACGACAGCTTCTACAAGAAGGCGTTGCCCAAGGTGGGCTTGCCTGAGGGCGTGGAGGTGATGAGCCTGAAGGACGCCGCCGACGAGCGACCCGAATTGGTAGGGAAATATTACGGCCAGATTGCCAAGACGTCGGAAGACGCCGTGACCGCGCTCAACACCATGCTTGCCGAGGACGGGCTGTTCATACATGTGGGCCGCAACGTAAAGGTCGACCGCGCCATCCAGGTGGTCAACATCCTGCGCTCCGACGTCGACCTCATGGTCAACCGCCGCGTGCTCATCGTCATGGACGAGGGCGCTGAGGCCAAGCTCCTCTTCTGCGACGACTCGGCCGACGACCGCAACTTCCTTGGCACGCAGGTGATAGAGGCATACGTGGGCGAGAACGCAAGCCTCGACCTTTACTGCCTGGAGGAAACCCACGACAAGAACACGCGCGTGAGCAATGTCTATATAGAGCAGCAAGCCAACAGCAGGGTCAACCACAACGTAATAACCTTGCGCAACGGCATCACCCGCAACCGTCTCGACCTCGTGTTCAAGGGCGAGGGGGCCGAGTGCTGGTGCAACGGCTGTGTCATTGCCGACAAGAGCCAGCACGTGGACAACAACACCTTGATAGACCATCAGGTGGGCCATTGCGATTCGCACGAATTGTACAAGTATGTCGTCGATGATGACGCCATCGGCGCGTTCGCCGGTCGCGTGCTCGTGCGTCACGATTCCCAAAAGACGACATCCGACGAGCGCAACCAGAACCTCGTCATGACAAAGCGGGCGAGGATGTACACCCAGCCCATGCTGGAGATTTACGCCGACGATGTGAAGTGCTCGCACGGCTCAACGGTTGGCCAGCTCAACGATGCCGCCATGTTCTACATGCAGCAGCGTGGCATCGACGAGCATGAGGCTAAGCTCCTGTTGGAATTCGCGTTCATAGGCGAGGTGATAGACCAGATAAAACTTGAGCCGTTGCGCGACCGTCTGCACCAGTTGGTGGAGATGCGTTTCCGTGGCGAGCTTGGCAAATGCTCCAATTGCAAGATTTGCAAGTAATGGTTTAACGCTGTAATAAAGAAAGGCAAAATTATGTACGACATAGAAAAGGTGCGGGAAGACTTCCCGATATTGAGCCGCGAGGTCCACGGCAAGCCGCTTGTCTATCTTGACAACGCCGCCACGACGCAGAAACCCTTGTGCGTGCTCGACGCCATGCGCGACGAGTATCTCAACGAGAACGCCAACGTGCACCGTGGCGTGCATTACCTCAGCGTGCAGGCCACCGACCTGCACGAGCAGGCACGCGAGACGGTGAGGCGCTTCCTCAACGCTGAAAGCGCGTCGGAGATAGTGTTCACCCGTGGCACCACGGAGGGCCTTAACCTCATTGCGGCCACGTTCAGCGAGGCCATGATGGAGCCGGGCGATGAAGTGATAGTCTCCGTCATGGAGCATCACTCCAACATAGTGCCTTGGCAGTTGGCGGCGCGTCGCAAGGGCATAAGGCTGCGCGTGATACCCATGACCGACGACGGCGTGCTCGACATGGAGGCATACGACAATCTCTTCAACGAGAAGACAAGGATAGTGAGCGTGGCCCATGTCAGCAATGTCCTCGGCACGGTCAATCCCGTGGAGGATATTGTAAGGATGGCCCACGACCACGGCGTGCCTTGCGTGGTGGACGGGGCGCAGAGCGCGCCTCACGTGAAAGTAGACGTCCGGAAGCTCGGGTGCGATTTCTATGTCTGCAGCGGCCACAAGATGTACGGTCCCACGGGCATCGGCGTGCTGTATGGCAAGGAAGAGTGGCTCGACCGCCTGCCGCCCTATCAAGGTGGTGGCGAGATGATAGACCACGTGAGCTTCGACAAGACCACGTTTGAGAAGCCGCCATTGAAGTTTGAGGCTGGCACGCCCGACTACATAGCCTCCCACGGCCTTGCCGTAGCCATAGACTATATGGAGCGTCTTGGCATGGACAACATAGAGCGTCACGAGCGCGAGCTCACGGCCTATGCCCTCCAGCGTCTCTCCGCCATTGACGGCATGCATATCTATGGGCCTCACGACAAGACCCACGCCCACGACGCCGTGGTGAGCTTCAACGTGGGCAACATCCACCACATGGACATGGGTACGCTTCTCGACCAGCTCGGCATTGCCGTGCGCACGGGTCACCATTGCGCCCAGCCGCTCATGGACAGGCTCGGCGTGCTTGGCACCGTTCGCGCCTCCTTCGCCCTTTACAACACGAAGCATGAGATCGACGTGCTTGCCGAGGGCATAGAGCGCGTCAGCAAGATGTTCTGAATATGAGTCCTGTCTTTCAAAATGCTTCCATTCGCAATGTACTTAATGTCCGTTTAGAAGGTCGGGATGCTATTTGCTGGTCAGATTTGGACGTTGATTTGGAAATAGACAGTTTAAGGCATCCTGAACGTTATCCTATGATAATGAAGCGGAATGATTTTGATAATTTTTAGTTCGCCACTCAATTCATGGGAAAACTATCGCCACATTATTATAAAGACCTTATAGAGGCAGGTTGCGACGAGGCCGGGCGTGGTTGCCTGGCCGGCAGCGTGTATGCCGCCGCCGTCATCTTGCCGCCCGACTATGACAACCCCGACCTTGACGACTCGAAGAAGTTGACCGAGAGGCGCCGTTATGCCCTTCGCGAGCAGATACAGCGCGATGCCGTGGCGTGGGCGGTAGGCATAGTGACACCCGAGGAAATCGATGAGATTAACATCCTTCATGCCTCTTTCCTCGCCATGCACCGTGCCATTGCCGCTTTGAGCGTAAGGCCACAGGCTCTCATCATAGACGGCAACAGGTTCGATCCCACGCCAAGGATTCCACATACGTGTCAAGCGGATTCTTCACTCCTCACTCCTCACTCTTCACTCCCCTACGCTTGCATCGTGCATGGCGATGCCAAATACCAGGCCATAGCCGCCGCGTCGATATTGGCAAAGACTTATCGAGACGACTACATGGGCCGGCTTGACGAGGAGTTCCCTGCTTACAAATGGAAGAAAAACAAGGGTTATCCCACGAAGGACCATCGGGCGGCGATAGCCGAGCATGGCATAACGAAGTATCACCGCAAGAGCTATAACCTCTATGGTGACCGTCAGCTTGAACTGAAATTCGAATGAGCGATGGCACAGGAGAACAATGACAACGCCAAGTCGTTTTTCCGTTGGCTTGACGTCATACGCGCGATTTCCGGTGACAAGATTCTTTCCGCGCCCGACATTGCCAAGATTCTTGGCACGAGCCTTCGCAACGCTTATTACGTAGTGAAGGCGTTGTCGGCTTACGGTTTTTTCGTTAACCACAACAGGTTGGGCTACAACCTTGACGCCACTTCTCCGTTTTTCAAGGACATCAACGATTCGGTAGGTCTCAATGTGGATCAGGCCTTTTACTTGTACAGGATGCTTATCGGCAAGGACGTGGACAATCCCATGGCAGCCGGCATAAGGTTGAAGCTGAAGCGTTTCTACCATTTCGACGTGCTTGGTGGCAACAAGAAGAACTATGGCCCTTATACCAACTACATGCTTCTTCAGAGTGCCATGAAAGACCACAAATGCGTGGTGTTGCACAATTACGCCTCGTCAAACAGTCTTACGGTGAGAGACAGGCTGGTGGAGCCGTTCATGTTTCTTGGCGAGGACACGGATGTCAGGGCTTACGAGGTCGAGTCGGGCAGGAACAAGACGTTTAAGATTTCGAGGATAAGCATCGTGGAGATTCTCGATAAGGAATGGGAGAACACCAATAAGCACCGTAATGCCTTTACCGACATGTTCATGTACAGCGGCGAGGTGCGCCATCATGTGGTGTTGCGCCTCGACGTGTCTTCTTGCAACTTCATGCAAGAAGAGTATCCCCATTCCTTGCGTATGATTCGTCCCGACGACGACACCCATTGGCTCTTCGAGACCGACGTGGCTACTTACGATGCCATAGCCCGGTTCATACTTGGCCTTTACGACCACATCGACGTGCTTGAAGACAAAGGCCTAAAGAAATTCCTAAGGGATAAAATCAAGAGGTATGGCTCTGGCAGCATATAACTCGCGCTGCTTCTTATACATATCCATGCTCCCAAGAGGAAAAATGAATTGTAAAATCGTCGGTCTTGGCGTATGCTTTGCAGGGTGCAGCCCCTGCAAAGCATCACAATGCATGTCAAAATGTTTTACAAATGGTCGTCTGAGAATCGATTTTTTTCAACCGAGCTGTCGCTTGCGTGTAAATGACGCGATTATGGGCTGTTTTGATAAACAGTTGGCTATCAGGAGATTATGTTTTTAGAGGTTTTTCGGCGTTGCAAATCCGCTAAAAAGCCGTCGCCGTTACGGTGTAATCGCGTTGCCGTTACGGTGTAATCGCGTCGCCGTTACGGTGCAATCGCGTTGCCGTTACAGTGTAATCGCGACGCGATAACGCCGTAACGGCAAAAATTTATGGCAGAAAACCGGCTGACGGTGTTGCCAAGAGGTGGAAGGCTACCCTTTTTCCGCTCTAAATGCACCTGTTTCCAAGTGTTAAATTTTGGCAATAATATTTTACATTTCCGCGCGCGTGCATGTCGCTTGTCGTGGATTAACGCAAGGCCGCATTGCCTTCTTTACGTAACCCATCACTCCAAATTCAGGAAGAGTCAAAAAATATGGGCTTTTTGGCGACGACAAGCCACGCACCGATGATTATGGCTCAACCTCTGCCAGCGATTATGACCAAGACATGGGTGACGATTATGACCCAATAGAAATAGACGACTATATAGAAGAGGAAGAAGACTATTGAGCAAAACACGGTTTTGATTGAATAGTTAGCCCGATAATGGCCCGACAATGGCATAAAACAAAGGAAAAGGCTTTGTCAATTCAAAGAATGTGAGTAACTTTGCAGTCCATTAAAAATATGTTTAACAATTGTGGAAGGATTTGGCTGCTTGCAACCACACAAAAAAATGCTAAAACTGGGAAATGTCCCTCAGATTTCACAGTTACTTGCGTTGGTCCACGTAAAAAAGTAATGCAACAATGAGTTATTTGTTTTCTTCAGAGTCAGTGTCGGAAGGTCACCCCGACAAGGTAGCCGACCAGATTAGCGACGCGCTACTCGACCAATTTCTCGCTTACGATTCACAGTCTCACTGCGCCATCGAGACATTCAACACCACGGGTCAGGTAATCATAATGGGCGAAGTCCGCTCAAAAGAATATATCGACCTGCAAACAATTGCGCGCAAGACCATCAACAAGATTGGCTACACCAAGTCGGAATATCAGTTCGACGGCAATTCTTGCGGCGTTCTCACCGCCATACACGAGCAAAGCGACGACATAAACCGTGGCGTGTCGCGCCAGGAGGAAGATGAGCAAGGCGCGGGCGACCAAGGCATGATGTTCGGCTATGCCGTAAACGAGACCGAGAACTACATGCCGGCCACGCTCGACCTCGCACACCTCATAGTGCGCACGCTTGCCGACATTCGCAAGGAGGGCAAGGAGATGACATACCTCCGCCCCGACTCCAAGAGCCAGGTCACGATAGAATATAGCGACAACGGCGTGCCACAGCGCATCGCCCCAAGCACTTAGATCGGAAGAGCGTCG
>OMAQ01001178.1_pt1 | contig 11873 bp, 9 predicted proteins | sample 1673461 | NCBI WGS metagenome assembly OMAQ01 (sample SAMEA103958112, study PRJEB25191) | human gut metagenome | biome: human-associated habitat [ENVO:00009003]; feature: intestine environment [ENVO:2100002]; material: feces | place: Germany | collected 2013/2015
CTTTACCATTTAAAACCCTCGGGATCAAAACGGTCTCGGGGGTTTTTCTTTGCCTAAAGGGTTTGTTCCTAGCCATTTTGCCGTATGGTTTTTTATCCCGGGATGCGTAGACTCATGGCTTCTCGAGCGGCCATATGAGCCGCACCGAAATAATCCCGTACAACAATAGGAAAAGGAACCTACGGTATGAATATCAAGAAGATTGCGGTCGCAGCAGCGACCGCGCTTGTTGTCGTGAGCGTCAACGCCGAAACCCTGCGTGTCGGCAGTGAGACGGTCTATCCCCCCTTTGAATTCCTGGATTCAGCGTCCGGCAAGTACGTCGGCTTTGACATTGATCTCATCAACGCCATTGGCAAAAAGGCCGGGTTTGACGTGCAGATCTATTCGATGGGCTTAGACGGCCTGGTGCCGGCGCTTGTTTCGGGCTCCATTGATGTGGCGGTATCCGCACTCACGATTACGCCCGAGCGTGCAGCCAAGGTCGATTTTTCGGACCCCTACTACAAGAGCGGTCTCTCGATCATGACGCACAAGGATAACGTCGACAAGATTAAGGGCGCGAAGGATCTCGAAGGCAAAACCCTTTGCGTTGAAATCGGCAGCTCAGGGGCACTCTTCTCTCAGCGTCTCAAGGGAACGAAGATCCGCACGTTTAATTCCGCTGCGGAAGCCTTTTTGGAAGTCAATCAGAAGGGTTGCTGGGCGATGGTGAACGATAAGCCCGTGAACGAATACTTCCTCACCCAGAAGGCTGCGCGCAACCTGAACCTGAGGGAAGTGCCGGTGATCCTTTCTGAGGACGATTACGGCTTTGCCGTGCAAAAGGGTAATGCCCTGCGTGAACGTCTCAACAAGGCCTTAAAGGCTGTGCGTGAAGACGGTACGTACAAGAAAATCTACGTGAAGTGGTTCGGCGATACGCTCTAAAGCGTACGCTTAACGCACACTAAAACGCCCGGTTTCCGCGAAGAAATCGGGCGTTTCGTATTCGGGCGGCGTCAGTGTGACGCCGCCTTGGTGGGTGAACCGTTATTTGAATTCAACCGGTTCACCGGCCTTGTCATTCATGCGGCGGTAAACCGTGGCCATGATGGGGCCGGAGACGTTATGCCAGAAGCTGAAGACCGCAGCGGGCAGTGCCGCGAGAGGCATCGTCGCGAAGTGCGCCGTTGCAAGCGCCACGCCAAGGGCCGAGTTCTGCATACCGATTTCGATGGAAAGGCACTTGCACTTCGGGAGTTCCATGTGAAAGACCTTGCCGAGAATGTAGCCGAGCAAAAGTCCGAGACCGTTGTGCAGAATCACGACGGCAAGAACGAGCAGGCCTGCCTTCTCAATCGTGGGGCGGCTCACGGCAACGACAGCCGCCAGAATCAGCACAATGGCCACGACGCTTACCAGCGGCAGCGCCGAGACAGCCACTTCCACCTTACGACCGAAGAGCGACTTCACGGCCACACCCAAAGCGATCGGAATGAGCACGATCTGGCAGATGGACCAGAACATCGCGAGCGGATTGATTTCCACCCACTGGTTGGCGAGGAAGTAAATCAAAAACGGCGTGACAAGCGGCGCGAGAATCGTGGTGCAGCTCGTAATGGTCACGGAAAGCGCCACGTCGCCTCGGGCCAGGAAGGTCATCACGTTACTGGCGGTGCCGCCCGGGCAGCAGCCCACAAGAATGACGCCCACGGCAATATCGGGCGGCAGGTTCATCGCCCAGCAGAGAAACGCGGCAATTGCGGGCATGATCACAAACTGACCGACAATACCGATGAAGACGTCGCGGGGGCGCGTTAAAACGGCCTTAAAGTCGCCCACGGAGAGCGTAAGACCCATACCGAACATCACAATCCCGAGAAGAATCGAGACGTAGGGCAGAAAAACCTTAAAGGTTGCAGGAAAGTAAAACGCGAGGGCGGCAAAGACAAGCACCCAGAGGGCAAAAGTCTTGCCGAAGAACTGACTGACGGAGGCCAGGGTTTTCATTTTTCTTAACTTCTTTCGCAATGCATGTAAACCAACGGTGCAGACGGTACCGGCATCGGGGTTGTCCGGCGCAGACCGCACGAATTTGACTGCTTCTGCAGGCGCAAAGGCTGTGAACCAGGTCTTCAGAACGTAACAGCCAACGTTTTCCGCGGGCCGTTTGTGTTGACCTCAGAAAACGCCCCGGCACGCTTTTCCTTTCGGTTGATGTGGAAAAAACCGGGTAACCGTCATGCTAGAACGGTTTTACTGAGGCTTCATAGTGCCTTGTGCTTACAGCGTGGTTTTTTTGAAGAAAAGAAGCCCAAATTGTGCGCGTATAGATACATTCATAGATTAATCGCCAAAGATTTGTTTTAAATCAATGGCAAACAACGATATTTTGCGCAAAAAAGAACATCTCTACAGGTTTCTATGAGCACACCATGCCCAACATTACGCTTCCGGAACTGCCGCTCCTGATCATCAACGGTGCAGCCAAGAACAGGGACGCAATGACGTACAAGAATCCCGTTAAGAAGCGTCCTGCCCGCAGCAAGGGGAATTCCCGCTCTGTCGGTAAGTGCCTGCCGGTCAACGGTAAGAAGGATTGCTGGGAGATTGTTTTCAAAGAGGACTTTAAAAAGGAGCACCCCGGACTGGAGAAGTTCCGCGTTTATCGCTACAGAGGCGGACGACTTGAGTTCAAGCCCATTGATCCCGAGAACTCAATTCGGCGGACCAAAGAGATAGTCCGCTTACACGGTGGTGCTACTTGGGCGTTGAATCAGCTGGTGGGGTCTACACCCCTGGCACAGGCGTTGCAAGCAACATTTCCCGAGCGTCATCTGGGGATTTGCCGCCGGACCTTGATGACTGAGCCCGGATACGCAAAAGGCCGTCGTAATGGCGGCCTTCTACGTGCGTGCGCTAGTTACAGAGAAAACGCACAATTTTGGGAGAAGCGGGTGCGGCAAGCACAAATGAAAAGGTCCTGACACGTTTGTATCAGGACCTTTATGAATTCTGGCTCCCCGAGTTGGGCTCGAACCAACGACCCACGGATTAACAGTCCGTTGCTCTACCGACTGAGCTATCGGGGAATGCAGGACGCGAACTATACAGGCGTTTTTCACTCTTGGCAAGTCCTTACAGCCGATTTTTAGAAATAAATTCGGCTCCGGAGGCTAAGTAACTGAAATTCAACGAAAAGAAAATTGCGTCTTCCTGAGGCGATCGGATGCACCGGGTGCTAAAGTTAACCGTTTCTGCGTTTGGTACTGCGTTTTAGTGCAACAGCGATGACAGATAAGGTTCTCACGTTTGAGCATTCGCCCTTCAGGCTGCATTCGCCCTACGATCCGGCCGGTGACCAGGGCCCTGCCATTGAAAAACTCACGGAAGGGGTGGAAGAAGGGCTCTCCGCTCAGACGCTTTTGGGCGTCACGGGGTCAGGCAAAACCTTCACGATGGCCAACGTCATCGCGCGCGTGGGGGTGCCGGCGCTTGTCATGGCCCCCAATAAGACGCTGGCCGCGCAGCTTTATTCGGAAATGCGTGAGTTCTTTCCGGAAAACGCCGTCGAGTACTTTGTCTCCTACTACGACTACTACCAGCCGGAAGCCTATGTTCCGGCGCGTGATCTTTTCATTGAAAAGGATTCGGCGGTAAACGAACACATCGAGCAGATGCGGCTTGCCGCCACCAAAAGTATTTTGGAGCGTCGTGACACGATCATCGTCGCGACGGTCTCTGCAATTTACGGTATCGGTAAGCCCGAAAGCTACACGATGATGCGTCTGATTCTACGGCAGGGCGACACCAAAACGCGCGAAGACTTCATCAAGCAGCTCGTCAAAATGCAGTACAAGCGCAATGACCTCGAATTTCTTCGCGGCACGTTTCGGGTACGGGGCGACACGATTGATGTCTTCCCCGCCGAACACGCTGAAATTGCGGTCCGCATTGAGCTTTTTGACGATGAGGTGGATGCCGTCGTGCTCTTTGATCCCTTAACGGGCCAGGTGCGCCAGAAGGTGCCGCGCTTTGTCGTGTACCCCGCAAGTCACTACGTGACTCCGAGAAACGAGATCGTGCACGCAATCGGCACGATTAAGGCGGAGCTTAAGGAGCGGCTTGCCGAACTCAGGGCGGCCGGCAAGGAAATCGAAGCGGCACGCCTGCAGCAGAGAACGCTTTTTGACCTTGAAATGCTCGATCAGGTGGGCTTTTGCAAGGGCATTGAAAACTATTCGCGGCATTTGACGGGCCTTGCGCCCGGGGAGGCGCCCCCGTGCCTTATTGACTACCTCCCCAGCGATGCCCTCATGTTTTTCGATGAAAGCCACGTGATGCTGGGGCAGTTAGGCGGCATGTACCGCGGGGACCGCTCAAGAAAAGAGACGCTTGTCAATTACGGGTTTCGTCTGCCTTCGGCCCTTGACAACCGGCCGCTTCGCTTTGACGAATTTGAGCGGAAGATGCGCCGCAGCATCTTTGTGTCGGCTACGCCCGCGGAGTGGGAACTCAAAAAGAGTTCTCAGATCGTCGAGCAGGTCGTGCGTCCCACGGGGCTTGTGGACCCCGAAGTAGAGGTGCGGCCCGCGACAACGCAGGTCGATGATGTTTTAAGCGAAATCTCCGAGCGCACGAAGGTCGGGGACCGCGTGCTTGTCACCACGCTCACCAAGCGCATGGCCGAAGAGCTCACCGAGTTTTTAAGCGAACACAACGTCAAGGTCCGGTACCTCCATTCCGACATCGATACGGTGGAGCGCGTGGAAATCATCCGCGACCTTCGTGCCGGCGTCTTTGACGTGCTTGTGGGCATTAACCTCCTGCGTGAGGGCTTGGACATTCCGGAAGTTTCGCTTGTGGCGATTCTGGACGCGGATAAAGAGGGGTTTCTGCGTTCAACGCGGTCGCTCATTCAGACCATCGGGCGCGCCGCGCGTAACGTGCACGGCAAGGCCATTTTGTACGCCGACAAGATGACTGACTCGATGAAGGAAGCCATCGGAGAGACGGAACGGCGCCGCGCCAAGCAGCAGGACTACAACAAGGAGCACGGCATTACGCCGCGGTCTGTGGTGAAGGAAGTCCGTGAAATCATCGACGGGGTTTATAAGGGTCCGGATCAGGCCAAGAAAGAATCGGCGGTTGTCTTTGCCGACGTCAATCCTGATGATGAAAAAAGCGTTGCCAAGCGCATCAAGGAAACCGAAAAGAAGATGCTTGAGTGCGCTAAAAATCTCGACTTCGAGCAGGCCGCAATGTACCGCGACCGCCTGGAGGAACTCAAAAAGCTTGTCTTCGGGTCAGCCGGCGACGGGCTCTGAGAGAAGGTTAAGGAGCTCTGCGGGGCTCTTAAGGAGAAAGTCAGATCCCCAGTCAGCCGGCTGGGTGTTGCCGGCTGTGTAACCCCAAAGGGCGGCGGCTGCGCGGCAGCCGGCGTTGTGTGCGGCAAGTGTGTCGCGCGCATCGTCTCCGACGTACAAAACTTCGGACGACATAACCCCCAGCGTTTTCATGGCCAAAATGAGGGAATCCGGAGCCGGTTTCATTTTCCCGACCGTGTCCCAGCCGATCACGCAGCGGGCCCCGGAGATCACCGGGTTGTTGCCGACGACAATTTTCGCAAGGCGCTCCGGTTTATTCGTGACAATGCCCCAGGCAATGCCGCGTCGGGTGAGTGCCGTGAGCATTGCCTCAACACCCGCAAAAGGGTGCGTGCCGTCATGGATATGCGCTTCGTAATGCGTGAGAAACGCGTCTGAAAGCCCTGCAAAGGGGGGATCCTCTTTACGGATTCTCAGCGCGCTCCACACAAGGCCCCGTATTCCGTGCCCGGCCCGGCCCCTTAAGGCCTCATAAATGATCTCCGGCAGCCCCAGATCACGCCTGAGGCTGTTGACGGCCGCCACAAGGTCCGGTGCGCTGTCCACGAGCGTGCCGTCCAGATCAAAAAGGACGGCTTTAAAGTGCGCGGGCATCAGGCCTTTCCTTCAGGCGTGTTGCTCTGCCCGTCAGGCACCTTGGGCTGGCGCGGCGTCAGATGCAGCGCCTGCAGAATTCTGCGTCCCGACGAGGGCTGGGCTGCGGGCGTGGCCGCAGTCGTTTTCTGTTCCGTTGCTTCCTTGGCTTTGCGGCGGTCGTTTTCGTCACAGAGGTCGTTTAATTCCTTCTGCAGCACCGCGACAATCGAGTAGCGGTTCACGAGCTCACGGGCAAACTGCAGGAACGTGAGGTAGAGCTCGCAGCCGCGCATCGAGAGGTTTTCGCGGGAAATGGACTTTAAAAGGTCCGACTGCATCGCGTCGATTTCGCTGATGATGTCGTTGGCGGAGAGGCTTACGGCTTCCAGGGAATGCTTGCCTTCGCCGGTTTGGCTCAGGCGCTGCAGGTCTTTGACAAGCGCCAAAAGATTGCGCTTTGACTCACCATGGAAAACACGGTGACGGTTGGCAACGTGCTCCTTAACGGTGGTTGTCAGCCGCTGCAGACCGCGCCCCACTTCACGCATGTTGGTGTAGGTTCTTAAGAAGCAGTAGCGCGCATCCTGATCAAGTTTGGTGTCTGCGCCGCCCGTACCCTGCGCCATACCGTAGTAGGTGCTTCTCTGCTGCGAGAGGCTGTCAAATAGCGAGGTGGCGTCCGTCTTTAAGTGCCGCAGGCCCGTTTCGTTGTCGTCAAGAAAACTCGTGACGGTGTCGCTGTAAATATCCACGGTGCGGGAAAGATACGTGCCCACCATCTTGTTTAAGGCGTCCCGCACGGAATTGCAGTCGCTGGCCTTCGGGGCCACGATCACAGTGTCGGCGCTGCTCTTACCAAAGAAGTTGGAGCGCACAAGAAGCGTGACGGCGAGAAGAATCAGAGCGCAGCACATCAGTTCCCCGCCCATCATCACGAGCATGCACATCACTCCCGCGACCGTGCAGGCTGTGAGTGCCGTCAGGAACCACCCGCTGATGACCGTTAAAACGCCAGAGATGCGGTAGACCGCCGACTCACGGTCCCAGGCGCCGTCCGCGAAGCTTGAGCCCATCGCCACCATGAAGGTGACGTAGGTCGTTGAAAGCGGGAGCTTGAGGCTCGTTGCCGAAGCAATCAGAATCGAACTTAAAACGAGGTTGATGGAGGCACGCACATAGTCAAAGGGAAGCACGGGTTCACCGCGCTTGATTGCCCGGGGCTTAAAGCGCGAGTGCAGCATCACCTGCACGGGGGCCGGAATAATCTGGCGCACAACGCGGCCGAGCGTCATCGAGCTTCTCACAATCATTCGCCCGGGCAGCGACGAACCGAACTGCTCGTGCGTGCCCGACTGGCTCGAAGAGAGGTTGATGGAGGTCTGCACCACGCGTTTGGCTTTTTTACTGAGCCAGAGCGTTGCCACCATGATGCTGCCCGAGAGTAAGAGGAAGAACGTGGGCGCGGCACTTCCCTTCTGAAGGCTTGTCATCAGGTACGTTGCGGCATCCGTGCCGTTTGCCATAAAGTCGCGCACGCTGTCTAAAGCCGCCAGAGGCACACCCACAAAGTTCACAAGGTCGTTGCCGGCAAAGGCAAAGGCAAGCGAAAACGTCCCCGACAGAATGACGATCTTGAAGATATTGAGGTTAAAAAGCAGGATGAGGATCTGAAAAAGAACCGTGAGCCCGATAAAAAGCGAGAGAAGAATGGTCTGCGTGTTGGCGTTAATCCAGCTGATCCATTCGGGGCGCATGAAGCTTGAGCCCGAAGCCCCCTTAATCACCAGAAAGTAAAAGATCGCGGTGATCGCGAATCCCCCGAAAAGGCCGCCCACGCGGCGGTACATCCGCTCAAAGTGAAAGGTGAAAATAAGGCGCGCAATGTACTGCACGACCATGCCCGCGATAAAGGCGACGACCACCGAAATCAGAATGCCCGAAATAATGGTGAGCGCCTTGGCGCTGTTGATGTATTCAGCCAGGCCCGCCACTGACCCGTCGGCGGTGAGGATTTTGTAAAGCGCCGCAGCCATGGCGCTGCCCAACAGTTCAAAGACAATCGAAACCGTGGTGGAGGTGGGAAGCCCCAGGGAGTTGAAGGTATCAAGCAGCAGCACGTCGCTGACCATCACGGCAAAAAAGATCACCATGATTTCCGCAAAGGTAAACATCTGCGGATGAAAAACGCCGCTTCGTGCGATTTCCATCATCCCCGAAGAGAAGGTGGCTCCGAGAAGCACACCGAGGCTTGCCACAATCATTGTGGTACGGTAGGTGGCGATGCGGCAGCCCAGGGCTGAATTTAAGAAGTTGACGGCGTCGTTACTGACGCCCACAAAGAGGTCAAAACAGGCGAGAATCGCCAGAAAAGCCAGGATGACAAGGTAAAAGTTGTCCATCGCGAGAGCTGTGCCGCAGGCACAAATATGACGGGTCTATGATATTTTTGAGAGTCTGACGGGGTTTTGTGACAGATTTGTGACAAACCGACACATTCGGCAAATATTTCGCTGCAGGCGCGGAAAAAAGGCCTTGCCGTGTTAGTCTCGTGCCGCTGCAATAACAATCGGTTGTCGGGCGGGAAGAGAAAAAATGGAAGACGATTCTTACAAAGGATTTTCTATTAAGGATGCCGGTGTCAGCCGGGAAAATCTTGAAGCGGCTTTTCGCGCATTGCCGCACGAAATGACGGCTGTGGCGGTTGACTTGGCCGGAACATTTCTGAACACAATTGACAGGTTGCTTGTCGGCCGCACGCTTGAAGCGGCATATCGGGCAGATAAAGCAGTGGCTTCCCCTGCCGACGATGAGGATCTCGCCTGTTACGGCGTGCTCAATGAGGTGTTTCCGGAGAAGGTCCGCCTTCTTTTTGGAAGCGGCGAAACCCGATCCGAGGGCGTCAGATTGTGGCACAGCCGGGAAGGAAAGCGGCAGGAGGCGGTTAACCTGCGCACGGCGGTTTCTGTGACTGCGCGTATTGCCATGCGTTTGCTCGGAAAACAGTTTTCTGAAGCACTTAAGGATGCCGCACCCGAAGAGATGTCTGCTGTGATTGCTTCTGTGGTGGCTGAGGCATTCGTCGCCCGCGGGTTGCCACAAGCACAGGCCGAAGATGAAGCCGGGGATTTTTCCTCGGCCCTCAGTGTTCTTCTGACGTTTTTCGTGGCGCCGCACCTGGAGGACATGCTCGATTCGTACGGGAAAGACACGGACGAAGCAGATGAGAAAGAGGATGACGGGCTTGATGAGGATGAATGGCCGGATGATCCGGACATGCCGCAGCTTTTTGAATCAACCGCCAAAGAAATCCTGAACGGAACAAAAGAAGTCGGTTCGCGCCTGCGTCCGTATATTGTTCTGGCATTTGCAAGTCTTGTACCGCTCATGCGGCGCGCTTGGGCTGAGCGTCGGGATGACTTTGCTGAAACGCTGAAAAAAGAGGAAGACCTTCGGGACGCGGACATTGAGGTGTTGCTCAGCAACGCTCAGGAAGCCAAGGTGGTTTGTTCTGTGTTGTGGCCGGAGGCAGTCAAAAGCCTGAGAAAGGTAACGGAACGCGAATTCCTGACGCCATATTTCGACGAACTCACGGAAGCGTTCGATTCTCAGAGCAAAGAAGACGCCTGGCGCGTGCGTGAGAGTCTGTCGTACCTGCTTTTTCTCGCATCGGCGTGTTTTGGCGTGGAGCGTGAAAAAGTCGGCTGGAAGCTTCTGGAAACGGAATTTGACAGTTACGCGGAGCGTTGCATCAGCCTTCTGGGTTATCAGATCGTTGCCGCCGTGACCTGCGATGAGCTCGATGAAGATCTGCATGACGCGTTGACGGCGGCTCTGGACGCGGATTAAGCCGGGCGCAGATATAGCTGCCAGGAAAAAACAAACGGCACCCGAAAACCGGATGCCGTTTGGCGTATCTCACTCAGACAGGAATCAGCACTTGGCAAGCGCTGCTTTTTTCGTGAGGGTCTTGCGCTTCGGACGGGCATGAATGATGACGGGCTTTTTGGCCGTCTTTTTCATGCCGGGCTTTTTCACGGCGACCTTCTTTTTTGAAGGAGCCGGTTCAAAGGCCGGTTTCTTTTCTTCTTTTTCGGGCGGGCGCCAGAGAACGAGCATCTTGCCGATTGCCTGAATGCGCGCTGCGCCGAGCTTGTCGGCAAGCGCTTCGTAAATGGCGGTGCGCTCCTCACGGTCGTCGCCCGGAACGTGAATCTTCACGAGCCCCGCATCGTCAAGCGCGCGGCTTACTTCCTTTTCGACGGCTTCGGTAAGTCCGTTTGCGCCCAAAAGAACGCGGGCTTTGAGGTGATGCGCCTGTCCGCGCAGTTCGAGACGCTTGTCGCGCTCTAAAATGAGTTCGGCCATAATAAAAAGCTTTCTCCAAAGAAAAAGACACTCTTTTTTGTCCCGCTATTGTAATTGGTCTATGCCCAAATCACTGAAAAAACTCCGCTCCAACCGTGCCTGGATCGAGCGTCACATCAACGATCCCTTCGTCAAAATGAGCCGTGCGCAGGGGTATCGTGCGCGTTCGGCTTTCAAGCTGCTGGAAATTGACGAAAAGGAAAAGATCTTTCACCCGGGAATGACCGTGGTGGATTTAGGCGCCGCTCCGGGCAGTTGGTCTCAGATTGCAAGAAAGCGCCTCGCAAACCCTGACGGTACCTTCTGCGGCCGCGTGATTGCGATGGATATTCTCCCGATGGAGCCCATTGAGGGCGTGGATTTTCTGCAGGGCGACTTCAGGGAGCAGGAAGTGGCGGACGCCCTGGATGCGCTTTTGGAGGGCGGCAAGGCCGATGTGGTGATCAGCGACATGGCTCCGAACCTTTCGGGCGTAGCGATGGTCGACGCGGGCGCGAGCCTTCTTTTAAATGAACTTGCGCTTGAATTTGCCGAAAAGAACCTCAAACCCGAAGGGGTCTTTGTAACGAAGGTTTTTCAGGGCTCGGGCTACTCGCAGTTTGTGGAAAGCTGCAAGCGCGTCTTTAAGACGGTGAAGCAGCGCAAACCCGAGGCAAGCCGCGATACGAGTCCGGAAATGTATGTGGTGGGGCGGGGACTTAAACCCGCAAAGAAGAACGCTTAACGACCGGATACAAAAAAGCTTGGAAATTCGCGGCTTTGGACGACAAAACGCCCGATTTCGTTTAGGCTACGTGCAAAATGAAGCCGTCTGTGCGCCTTGAGCGCTCCCGGTGACGGCAAAAATACCGACGACTGAGAGGACAATTTTGGACAACAGGATGCTGGGGCGCATCGCGATCTGGGTGCTGATCGCCTTTGTGCTCTTTACCGTGTTTCGGCAGTTTGACGGCGAACGTGCGGTTCCGGCGGCCGAACAGACGAGTTACACGCAGTTTATGGCTGACGCCAAGGCAGGCCGCATCAGCCGCGTGGACGTGCAGGGCAGAAAGCTCACCGTGACGCCCACCGACGGGCCCGCTTATTCGATCACCAGTCCGGGCGACCTCTGGATGGTGGACGATCTGCGTAAAAACGGCGTGCAGGTTTACGGTAAGGCCGAAGAGGAACCGTCTTTCCTGCAGACGCTTTTTGTAAGCTGGTTCCCGATGCTGCTTTTGATCGGCGTGTGGATTTTCTTCATGCGTCAGATGCAGGGCGGCAAGGGCGGCGCATTCTCCTTCGGTAAGAGTAAGGCAAGAATGCTTGACGACACCGCCAACAAGGTGCGGTTTAACGACGTTGCCGGGTGCGATGAAGCGAAGCAAGACGTCCAGGAAGTCGTGGACTTTCTCAAGGACCCTTCGAAGTACCAGAGGCTCGGGGGCCATATTCCGCGCGGCATTTTGCTCGTCGGACCTCCCGGGACCGGTAAGACACTTCTTGCGAAAGCCATCGCCGGTGAAGCGGGGGTGCCTTTTTTCTCGATTTCAGGCTCTGACTTCGTGGAAATGTTTGTGGGTG
>OMAQ01001181.1_pt1 | contig 11849 bp, 8 predicted proteins | sample 1673461 | NCBI WGS metagenome assembly OMAQ01 (sample SAMEA103958112, study PRJEB25191) | human gut metagenome | biome: human-associated habitat [ENVO:00009003]; feature: intestine environment [ENVO:2100002]; material: feces | place: Germany | collected 2013/2015
CTGGCTTGGGAAAGTCAGGGCTTTGTGAGTTTTTGGGTGTTTTGACACACCCTCTAATCCCGACTTGAAGTGGCAAACAACGAAAAAGTTTAACGTCGGAATCACGTCATCGTTCTTGGGCGACCGCCTTAACGTGAACCTTGACGTTTACAACGAGAAGACGATTGACATGCTTATCGACCGTTCCCTGCCGCCATCGTCGGGAACTACAAGTGTAAAGGCCAACCTTGGCTCTCAGACAAGCAATGGTATAGAGTTCTCGGTGTGGGGCAAGATAATCCGCACGAAAGACTGGGAGTGGACACTTTCAGTCAATGGCCTCCACTCGAAGACCACTATCAACAATATATCAGAGGCGATGAAGCGCATGAACGAGCAGAACGCGACGGGTTATACTGACGGCAGCGTTAGTGTCGCGTCGTCTTCACCCTTGTTCCAGTATCGCGAGGGAGAATCGCCAACGGCAATCTACGCGGTACGCTCTGCCGGCATCGACCCTGCCACAGGACGTGAGATATTCATAAAGCAAGACGGAAGCTATACATATACATACGACACGAAGGACCAGGTCGCTTGCGGTGACACTAACCCTGTGATGCAAGGCAGTCTCTCGTCGATGTTGCAGTATAAGAACTTCTCTCTCACGGCAAGTTTCCAGTATCGTTTCGGCGGCAAGATGTATAACTCCACACGTGCCTTGAAGGTCGAGAACATCAACCCACGTCAAAACTGCGACGTGCGCGCCTTCACCGATCGTTGGACTAAGCCAGGCGACGTGAAGCCGTATATCGACATAGCCAACGCCACTGGCAACACGAGTGTTTACACCGACCGCTTTGTGGAAAAAGACAACGAGTTGTGGCTCTCAAGCCTCTATCTGCAATACAACGTGCCTGTGACTTTCCTCAGGAAAATCCATGTTCAGAAACTGTATGTGGGCATTGGCACGGAAGACTTGTTCCGCATTACATCTGCTAAGTATGAGCGTGGAACGTCGTATCCGTACAGTCGTAGCGTCAACATGTCAGCAAGTCTCACGTTCTGATGCGCGGCAAAGCTGTACAAACGAAACATTCGAAACAACATAATATATATAAAAATGTATAAGACACATTTTAACAAACATATTGCAAGACTGGCGTTCGCAATGCTTATTGGCACAACGGCGCTGACGTCATGCGACGACTACTTGGACGTTCGTCCGAAAGGCGAGAAACTCGAGGACGACCAGTTCAAGACTTCCGAAGGCATTGAGGCTACGATATACGGCGTTTATGGTTCCATGCAATCTGCATCGCTATATGGTAAGGACCTTTATTGGGGACTGACCGACATCATGTCACAGGACTTGAACCAGAATAAGGAGTTGGAGGGTTCCGTGGCACTGTCCAAATACCAGTACACCACCGACAACAACCTGCGCAGCCGACTGTCTAACGTGTGGACGGCAGCCTACCAAACCATTGGCTACGCCAACAACGTGCTGAAAAACCTTGACAAGAAGTCGAAGGACGACTTCCCGCTTCTTGACCTTTACAAGGGAGAGATGCTGGCTGTGCGTGCCTATCTCCACTTCGACCTCCTTCGCCTGTTCTGCTCAACCGACCCGACAAAGAAAGGCATACCATATACCACCACATACGAGGCCAAGATAAACGACTTCAAGAAAGTGGGAGAAGTCTATGACCTCATCATCAAGGACTTGCAGGATGCCGAGCAACTCCTTGCCGAGGAAAAGGAAGCGATTGTCTATCCACACAACAACGAGCAGTATTTCAAGTTCCAGAACTACCGCGAGACGCATTGTAACTACTATGCCGTGCTTGGAATTTTGGCCAAGGTCTACTGGATGAAGGGTGACATGGACAATGCTGCCAAGTATGCGCAGATGGTTATTGACAGCAATAAGTTCCCATTGGCAGAGCCTACTGAGGTACAGGACTTGTTTGCCGGCAAACTGTCTGATAAGGAAACCTTGTGGGGACTTTACTCTACAAGCTACATTCAGACCTGTCAGAACTACCTGTATCAGTACCAGTCGTATCAGTCGTACAACCCATATACCGACGCTTCCGGCGCTACCCATCCAATGCCTTACGACAAGGTGTACTCGCAGGATGTTGACGCCACGGTGCAAGACTATCGCCTTCAGTGGTTTGACAAGGGCAACCAAACCGTCAACCTTCACAAGGTAATAGATTACTACACTATAAGCGCCCGTGGCAATGAGCCAGATAATTGGTCGAAGCGTATCGACGGCATAAACATGTTGCATGTGTCTGAGCTTTACCTCATCGCGGCGGAAGCCTTGCTCGACAAGGACTATTCCAAGGCCCTGAGCTATTATGAAGCCGAGACGGCATCGAGAGGCATACCGGCATTGCGTGCCAATCAAGTGCTTACCAAGGACATGATATTCAATGAGTATCACAAGGAGATGTTTGGTGAGGGTCAGGTATGGTATAACATGAAACGACTGAACAAGGATATCGAGTCCAACGTTGAGCTTCGCACAATTCCCGCAAGTGAGGATATCTACGTGTTGCCTATACCACAGGATGAGTATAACTACAGAAACTAATAAAGAGAAAAAAGCATGAAAAACAAGATATTCGCACTCGCCCTTGTCGTCGTTGCCATGACGGCGGTGAGCTGTGAGGAAGACTATAAGTTGTACGACACGAACCAGGTCGATGCCGTGTCGTTCAACTATTACAACTCAAGGAACGTTGCCGATTCGGTCATAACCTACAACTTCGGTTACGACATTGCCGAGCAACATGAGATAGACATACCCGTGACGCTTATGGGCGTGCCCAAGAGCGAGGCGCGCAGCATAGACCTCAAGGTCGTGGCAGACTCCACCGACATGGTAGAGGGCATGAACTATACAGTGGCACGTGCCGAGATAGGCGCCAACGCCGTTCGCGACACCGTGAAGATAATGTTGCTGCGTGGAAAGGATGAGGAGATACAGACCAAGCAGAAGCAACTGCGTATAGAAATTGGTGTCAACGACCAGCTTCGTCCTACTGGTTTCAAGACATTCACGGTGAAGTATTCCGACTTCCGCATAACCAAGACACCCGGATGGTGGCTTCAGTGGTCGCCATTGCCAAAATACTCATTTGAGAACGCCCAGCTGTTTTTCAAGTATTTCAATGAGCTGATGCCAAAGGCAAACAAGGATGTCTATGATGAGCTCATAAAGAAGTATGGCGATTATTTCGTCAACGCTGGTTCCACGGGCGGTCCGTTTGCCTTCTACGACCAAATAATAATAAATTATGTGCTCATACCGATGTACAACGACCATAAGGACGACATAGAATGGCAGTCGGTGCCATCATTCTAATGGTTACAACAGATAAAACACAGAAAGATGAATAGAAAATATATATTCTCAACATTGGCGCTTGCCGCTTGCTTGTCTGCTGGCATGACATCATGTATCAGCGACGACAGCACAGAGGGCACAAGGCAGTTGGCCCAGATTAGCTTGAAAGACGGAGACGCCACTACCATGCCTGAGTATAACGTGTATCTTGGCAATGATTGCGTGATTGACCCGCAGGTGTCTTACTCTGGCAATGCCTCCGACCTGAAATATGATTGGCAGGTAGGCACATATTCCAATGGCTCGAAAGGCGCGCTTAAAGAAGTAAGCACCGATCCGACATTCAACTACAAGTTCCAGTCTGGCGGCACTTATTTTGTGCACCTTACCGTGACCGATGGCACAGTGGGCAAGGTGATGGAATATAAGGTTAACGTGAACCGCACGTTCGAGCAAGGTTACCTGTTGACGTCAACCGATGCCGACGGCAAGGGAAACCTTTCTTTCGTGAAGATTCTTACACCTGAGGAAATCGCCGAGGGAAAGAAAGAGGTGGTCATGGAGCATTGCCTCAACAAGGTGAACGAAGATGTGTCAGAAGACGGACTCGTAAAGGCCGTTGTTGCCACGCAAAGCATTTGGGACGGCCATTCGTCAACATCGCTGACGCGCGTGTTCGTGTCTACGCAGACACGTTGCTACTTCCTTGACCCAAACAACTTCAACGTAATCTCTAACATCGACTATACTGAGGCTGTGCCAGGTTTCAAGGCGTCCAACTTCGTGCCAGACACCTATGCGCCCTATGCCTATGACAAGACAACCGGCAACTATGTGCACCTCAATACCCAATACATGTACTCGTATGTCAAGTCATCATACAAGGACGTGAAGGCCGACGACTTTGTCGTATCAAAGTACAACTCATGGGGCTCGGTGTATTCCTCGACATATTTCATGGACTATGCCAACAACGTGGGCAAGGCTCCAAACATGAACACGGGTCTTTTCGAATCCCCAGGTGATTTGCCTGCCAATCAGAAGCTCATAACCATATTCTCTTATTATGGCTACACCTCAAACTATCAGATGCCAATATTCACATTGGCCAAAGAGGATGGCACGGGTGACATATACATTTGGGAGTATGCCGTGGGCAGCCCCTACATGGGCACTGAGACCTACTTCCGTTCGCAAAAGATCGACACTGACGCGAACACGGCGGTCCCAGAGCGTGGCACGCAGTTCGTGGTCTCGTTCACCCAGAAACGCTATTATTACGCTTTGGGCAACAGCGTCTACGTGTTCCTGCCAGATGTGGAGATCAAGTCTCTGCCTAAGAAGAACCAGGCAGCCTTGAACTTCGGAGACAACGAGGAGGTCACATTCCTCGACGTCAACGCAAGCAAGGATCAGCTGTTTGTCGCTACTTATGACAAGACGACGAAGCGCGGCAACTTCTACATATACAACTGCAAGGACGTGCGCACCGACAACAGCGCGAGCGTGAAGCCGGTCGAAGAGCACAAGAGCTGCGCGGGACGTATATCATACATTATCTTTAAGCCGAGCATACAGCAGTAAACCATCGGCCATGATTAAACGACTAATGACAACCTGTGCGGTGGCCGCGGCTTTTGTTTGCTCGGCCATGGCACAGACACTGAAGATAGCAGGCACGTTGCGGGGCAGCGTGCCCGCCGACATGAAACTGTATGTCATGCCTGTTGCTGACGCAATGTCCTCGCCCGACTCCATCGCCGTCGTGGGCGACAAGTTCACGGTTGAGACAAAGGTGTCGCAATATGGCATTTACAAGCTCGTGGTCGTGCTCAATCGCAGCCAGCTCATAGTGCCGTTTCATGTAGTCTATAAGGCAGGCGTGGTTGTGCGTCTCTGTATATCGCTTGGCGAAGACGGCAACATTGAGTTTGTGGGTTCCGATGCCGATACCAAGTCGCTTGTGGCTTTCAACGACTTGAACACCCAACGCAACAAGCGCATGTGGATGGAAGGCAAGGCCATGGCGGCAGAGCAACTCAAGGCTCTCGTGCTTGGCTATACGGCTTCAGCCGACAGCATTATAAGTGTTTACCATCCATCGCAGATGACCTCGCAATACTTACGCCTATGGGCCTCGACCACGTCGTTCGAGAACATTGAGAACCTGAAGTTCGCTACGGGGCGCGACCTCTCGTCGCTCGCCATTGACATCAAGGCCGTGGCGACTGGCATGCTTGGAACGATAGACTGCAAGATGTCTTCAGCGTTTGATGCCGCCCCACGCGTCTTGTTGGCAACCATTCCGCAAGGCAGTCTCGCCCAACGCGTGACAGCCGTGGAGAGCGCGGCAAAAGACGCGAGCTTGCGTCGCCGTGCCGAGGATGTGCTGCTTGAAAGATACGTCACAAGATTCAATTTCTCAGCCAACTATGATGAGGGATTGAAAGAACTGACCGACTTGACCCAGCGTTTCAACCTCAACAGCAAGTACTTGAACATGTTCAAGGTGCGCAAGTCGTCAATAGCTGGCACCCCTTTCCCGTCAAACGTGAGCCTTTACGACCTGAACGGAAACAAGGTAGACTTCTCCAAGTTCCGTGGCAAGTACGTTTATGTTGACATGTGGGCATCGTGGTGCGTGCCGTGCATTAAGGAGATTCCGCACCTGAAAGAGCTTGAGAAAAATCTGAGCAACAGCGATGTGGTGTTTCTTTCCATCTCGATAGACAGCAAGGAAGAAGCGTGGAAGAAGAAGGTCACCGCGTTGGGGCTTGAGGGCAACCTGTTCATAGACAAGGACAACAAGTTGTGTGAGGCGCTCAACGTTAGGGGCATTCCTTTCTTCATCATCTACGACAAGGAAGGAAAGCTCTATAAATACAACGCTCCGCGTCCAAGCGATGTCCGTACGAAACCTTTGCTTGAAGGCTTGAAATAAAGAAAACACTAAAGAGGCAGCGCCACAGATTGGGCGCTGCTTTTTTTGTTTTTGCAAGCAAAGTCGCTTTTTGCTTGCGCATCACCTGGCATCACTCAAAAAAGAACATGTTTTGTTTCTGATGTCTGCAAAATTGTCATATCGCATGCTGACATTCGTGTCACACTTCTTGCTTAATGACTATTTGGCACGGTTTTCGTATAAGGCAATGTGGACGATGAAAGTCCAAGGAAAATGAATTATTAACACTTAAAAGATAAAGCAACTATGAAGATTAAACCATTAGCAGACAGAGTGCTGGTACTTCCTGCACCAGCTGAGGAAAAGGTAGGTGGAATCATCATCCCTGACACGGCAAAGGAAAAACCACAGCGCGGCAAGGTCGTGGCTGTCGGCGGCGGCACGAAAGACGACCCAATGGTGCTTAAAGAGAACGACACCGTGCTTTACGGCAAGTACAGTGGCACAGAGCTGGAGAGCGAAGGCGTGAAGTATCTCATGATGCGCCAGAGCGATGTGCTTGCAGTGGTTGAGGATTAACGGAAAGGTTCAATTTATAAAAACGAATTCATACAATGGCTAAGATAATCAAATATAACACAGAGGCTCGTGAGCTTCTTAAGAAAGGTGTTGACCAGCTCGCCAACGCCGTGAAGGTAACACTCGGTCCTAAGGGCCGCAACGTCGTGATTGAGAAGAAGTTTGGTGCTCCTCAGATAACTAAGGACGGCGTTACGGTTGCCAAGGAAGTGGAACTCGAGGATAAGTTTGAGAACACTGGCGCACAGCTCGTCAAGAGCGTGGCATCAAAGACTGGCGACGACGCTGGCGACGGAACGACAACAGCCACTATCCTCACACAGGCTATCGTGACTGAGGGCTTGAAGAACGTCACCGCCGGTGCCAACCCAATGGACTTGAAGCACGGTATCGACAAGGCCGTGGCAAAGGTCGTTGAGTATATCAAGAACAACGCCGAGGTGGTAGGCGACAATTACGACAAGATTGAGCAGGTTGCCACTGTTTCTGCCAACAACGATCCTGAGATTGGCAAGCTCTTGGCTGACGCCATGCGCAAGGTCTCTAAGGATGGCGTTATCACCGTTGAGGACAGCAAGACCCGCGACACCACAATCGGCGTTACCGAGGGTATGCAGTTTGACCGTGGTTACCTGTCAAGCTACTTCGTCACCGACACCGACAAGATGGAGTGCGAGATGGAGGATCCTTACATCCTTATCTATGACAAGAAGATCAGCAACCTCAAGGAGTTCTTGCCTATCCTGCAGCCAGCCGCCGAGAGTGGCCGTCCATTGCTTGTCATCGCCGAGGACGTTGACTCTGAGGCTCTCACCACTCTCGTTGTCAACCGTCTGCGTGGCAGCTTGAAGATTTGCGCTGTCAAGGCTCCTGGCTTTGGCGATCGTCGCAAGGCAATGCTTGAGGATATCGCCGTGCTTACTGGTGGTGTCGTCATCAGCGAGGAGAAGGGCTTGAAGCTTGAGCAGGCTACGCTCGAGATGCTGGGCTCTGCCAAGAAGGTCACCGTGAACAAGGACAACACCACTATCGTGGGTGGCGCTGGCGCCAAGGAGAACATCCAGGAGCGTGTCAACCAGATAAAGAACGAGATTGAGAACACCAAGAGCAGCTACGACAAGGAGAAGCTGCAGGAGCGTTTGGCTAAGCTCGCCGGTGGTGTGGCCGTGCTCTACGTGGGTGCCAACTCCGAGGTTGAGATGAAGGAGAAGAAAGACCGCGTGGACGACGCTCTTTGCGCCACACGTGCCGCAACAGAGGAAGGTGTCGTCGTTGGCGGTGGCCAGAAGGCTCTTGAGGGCTTGAAGGGTGACAATGCCGACGAGCAGACAGGTATCAACATCGTTTGCCGCGCCATTGAGGAGCCTCTGCGACAGATTGTCACCAATGCCGGTGGCGAGGGTGCCGTGGTTGTCGACAAGGTTCGTCAGGGCGAGGGTGACTATGGCTACAACGCCCGTGAGGACAAGTATGAGGACCTGCGCAAGGCTGGCGTCATCGACCCTGCCAAGGTTGAGCGCGTGGCTCTTGAGAACGCCGCTTCCATCGCCGGAATGTTCCTCACCACTGAGTGCCTCATCGTGGACAAGCCTGAGGAGAAGGCTCCCATGGCAGCTCCACAGCCAGGCATGATGTAATCAGAGATGTTATAAAAGCGACATAACATGAAAGTTTTAGCCGCGCATGGCCTTTTCACCATGCGCGGCTTTTTGTATTGTCTTTTTATAGTCTTTTTCCGTTTTGGCGCGTATCTTTCTTCCGGCACACTTTCTTCAGCGCGCATCCATAGCAAGGGTCGCCACTCTTCACGCTCAGCGCTTTCCTAATGCGCCAAAGGGCGTAAGCCACGCACGTCGCCACGACCAGGGCTATGATAATATATTGTATTGTCATAATGCTGTGTGTTGTTTATGATGCAAAATTACGAATAAAATCTTGGTTTTGTAGTTTATTGTGGCTAACTTTGCAATAGCTTTTATGGTTTGCCCTTAATCGGGCGATTAAAAGGGAACCATGTGCGAATCATGGACAGTCCCGCTGCTGTGTGTGGCATTATGGGCAAGCACTATGTCACTGAGAGTTACGCGTTTTTAGCAAAGCCATCGTTAGTTTTGCCAATGCGTATAATCTTGGGAAGACGCTTGTTTCCGGTCACGAGCCAGAAGACCTGCCTATTAGCGTTGATTGTTTCAAATTCTCGAGGAAGGATGCGAAAGTGCTTTTTATTGACTTTTTCCTTGGCGGCATGCTGTGTCAGCGTGTCGGCACAAGATGATGTCGTGTCGCTGGGTGGCGTGGAGATAGTGCGCCCGGCGATGCGCAATTCCGTATTCTCTACCACGCTTGTCCAGCGGCTCGATGCCACAACGTTGCGGCTCTTGGGCGTTTCCGATGTCGCCGACGCCGTGAAACGCATGGCGGGAGTGTATGTGAGAGACTACGGTGGCATTGGCGGCATGAAGACGGTGTCGCTTCACAGTTTGGGCGCCGCCCACACGTCGGTCGTATACGATGGCGTGCCATTGAGCAACACGCAGGCCGGACAGATAGACATTGGCAGATATAGCGCCGACAACTTGGACAACGTGTCGATGAGCATGGGCGACCAGCACGACATCATGTCCACGGCCAGCCAATACGCTTCCGCCGGAGTGTTGTCTATCAGTTCGGAGCGTCCACGTTTCGACAAAGGCTGTAACCATGCGCTTAGGTTTCGCGCCGAGGGTGGCAGCTTCGGCTTTGCCACTCCGTCGTTGCTGTGGTGGCAACGGCTTGGCACGAATACGAGCCTGTCGGTCTTTGGCAAGTTCACGCGCGCCGACGGCCACTATCCCTTTACGCTTGTCAACGCCAACACCAAGACCCGTGAGCGCCGCCTCAACACCGACATCAATTCATGGCAGGGAGAGGCTAACCTGTATCATGCCTTTGCCGATGGCGGCCGACTGGCGGCCAAGCTCTATGGTTATGCTTCGCGCAGGGGGCTGCCTGGCGTCATCATCCTTTATGCCGAACAGTCGCGTGAGCGCATGTGGGATGAAGACGTGTTCGCCCAAGCCACTTACGATAAGGAGCTTGGCAAGCGCCTTTCGCTCTCCGCGCGACTGAAATACACCCATTCGTGGAATAAGTACATGGATTGGGGATCGCAATATGCCCATGGCGTAGACCGCGAGGTGAACAGGCAGGACGAAGGCTATGGCTCCGCCACGCTCGGTTGGCGCGTCGCCAATGGCTGGAGCATGGCCTTGGCCGCTGACGTCAGTTTCAACAGGCTCAGAAACAACATTTACGTAAACACCGATGGCATAGTGCCTCAGCCAAGCAGGTGGACATCCATCACGGCGCTCTCACTGAAAGGTCATCCCGGCAGGTTGATGGTAGACGCGAGCCTGACCTACACGCTTGCCGCCGAGCACGTGTCTCAGGGCAAGGCGCCCGACGACAAGAAGCGCTTCACACCGTCGCTGTCGTTGTCGTATCGCCTTTTGCCGTCCGCGCCTCTCTATGTCAGGGCCATGGCCAAGGGCGTGTTTCGCGTACCCACTTTCAACGACCTGTATTACAGGCGATTGGGCAACATCTATCTCAAGCCGGAAAAGGCGAGCGAATATGGTGGCGGCCTGTCTTATGAGACCCATCATGGCAGTCTCCAGCTGCTCACGCTGACCGTTGACGGCTATTATAACAATGTGAGAGACAAGATAGTGGCCTTTCCCTCCACCTACGTGTGGCGGATGGCAAACTATGGCAAGGTCGACATCGTGGGCTTTGACATGACGGCTTGCATGCTGCTGTCGTTTGGCCCGAAGGTATCGCTGCAATGCTCGGCGGCCTCAACCTTTCAGCGCGCGGTCGACAAGACCAGCCACTCGTCGCAGAGCTACGACAACCAGTTGCCTTACACCCCAAGATGGAGCGGAAGCGGCAACGTGGCGGTTACCACACCGTGGGTGAACATTGGCTATAGCGTCGTGATGCAACAGGAGCGATACAGCATGGCGCAAAACAAGCCAGAATACCGAATGCGTCCTTTCTGGGACCATTCGCTGGCCTTGTCGCGATCGTTCCGTTTGGGCGCGATGTCGCTTGACGCTTGCGTAAAGGCGACCAACATCACCAACGCGCAGTATGAGATAATAAAATACTATCCCATGCAGGGCAGGGCGTGGACGGCAACGTTGACTTGGCACATTCGATAAGACAATAACAACACTTTATAAATACAAATCAATAAAAAAAATGAAGCATCTAAAGTTTTTGGCATTGTTGGCTTTGGCAATGTCGGCGGTATTCACGTCTTGCGACAACGACGATGATGTGTGGAACACCACCGGCGGTGGCAAGGTCGAGATGGAAAGCCCATGCAGGGCGTTCATCCTCAACGAGGGTAGCATGAGCAAGAACAACTCCAACATCATCTATTTCGACTGGGCTTCGGGCAAGGTCAATCCTTCTTGCGTCTTCACCCAGCAGAATGGCAAGCAGCTTGGCGACACGGGCAACGACATCATCACCGTTGACGGCAACCGTATGGTGGTGGCCGTCAACGTGAGCAACTATGTCGTGGAGAAGAGCCGCGTCAGCTTCGAATCGTACAAGAACCTCGGCCAGGTGCGCTCCGTTGTCGAGGACGACGGCATTGTCTATGCCACGTCTTACGGCGGTTATGTGAGCCGCCTGCGCATCCAGGGCGACCAGCTGGTCTACATGGACTCGCTGCGTGTGGGCGATCGTCCCGAGGACATCGCCGAGGAGGACGGCAAGCTCTATGTCACCCTGCAGGGAACCAACTATGACGACAACCGTCTGGCCATCGTCAACAGCGACTTCCGCACCATCAGTTATGTCACCATCATGAAAGATCCTGTCAAGGTGTACGAGGAGGACGACAAGATTTTCATCACGGGTTATGGAGCCATGTATGACAATCCGTGGGGCGTCTATGATCCCGCCACGGGCACCTACACCGAACTGGGACACGCCTCTGCCATCGGAGTGGGCGACGATGTCATCTACACGGCTTACAGT
>OMAQ01001185.1_pt1 | contig 11834 bp, 9 predicted proteins | sample 1673461 | NCBI WGS metagenome assembly OMAQ01 (sample SAMEA103958112, study PRJEB25191) | human gut metagenome | biome: human-associated habitat [ENVO:00009003]; feature: intestine environment [ENVO:2100002]; material: feces | place: Germany | collected 2013/2015
GTACTCAAAACCTACGAGCTGCAAAGTTTTTCTGCTGAATTACTGGAATAAAATAAAGTGCCAGTAGATACTTGCCAACAAATCTCCCCTGCGTAAATTGGGTGCGCAGGTTTGAAACAACGCTTTTCCTGCAATTTGCTCTATAGGGTTGCATGTGTTAGGCTTCATTTGGAGAAATTAGATGGCACAAGCAACTCTTTGTGGTAATTTTCACTGTTTAGGTTGTCTTTTTCTTACATATTTTCTTGATGAAAGTTGAATGTGACGCAAAAATGCAACCTTTTGAAGAAAATAAATGGAAAAGAGTTGTTCCATAGGGGCAAATGTTAGTTGCTTATGTTTTTAGGTTTCCTGCTAATTTACCGAAACCTAAAAATTTTAAAAACAACAAACATTTGAAAAAAGGATGACAAAAACAGGGGAGTTTCATATAATAAGTGTGAAGATATTTCTTTGGGGATTTATATGTCAGAAAAGAATAATTTTTTGTATGATGTCAGTATGTCCTATGTAAATGCCGGATGGCAGGAGCGTTATTGTGCGCTGGTAAAGTATCTTGATGCATATCTGAAGGAGAATTGTGGTGAATTTTTTGCCGATTTGCAGCTTTACCAGACCGGGCCGATGAATTATGTAGTAGTGGCGGTGATGTGCCGGGTGTTGGCGAGGCTCTTCCTAAGATTCTTGGATTTGTAAATGCAAAATATCGGGAAGTTGTTGGACATAATGTAAGACGAAAGCAGATTTTGAAGTTTGACTTAGCAAAAAAATTACACGGGCAGAGTGAAGTGTGTCTGCACGCTTCCTCGGAAGAGATGGAGGAATCAGAAGATGAACAACCGCGAGAGGATTATGCGTCTTCGACAGGAGAAGAAATTAGACAGGAACGAAATGATACAACTTCTTGAAACAGCAAATAGAGAGGACCGAGAGTATCTTGCCGCACAGGCGAGAGAGGTTCGGGAGAAGATTTATGGGAAGGACGTATTTGTTCGGGGGCTGATTGAATTTACAAATATCTGCCGCAATGATTGTTATTACTGCGGGATACGTAAAAGCAACGAAAAAGTGGAGCGATACCGCCTGATGCCGGAAGAAATTTTGTCCTGCGCCAAAGAAGGATATGAATTGGGATTTCGCACTTTTGTGCTGCAAGGCGGCGAAGATGGCTGGTTTACGAAAGAACGGGTGGCTTCGATTGTCCGGGAATTAAAGAAACAATTTCCGGATTGTGCAGTGACGCTATCCATCGGAGAGCGTACGAAAGAGGAATATGAATGTTTTCGTGAGGCGGGGGCAGACCGTTACCTTCTGCGCCACGAGACGGCGGACGACGCTCACTATAGAAAATTGCATCCGCAGGAAATGAAACTTAAAAACCGTAAAGAATGTTTATTTACCTTACGTGAACTTGGATATGAAGTAGGTGCCGGTTTTATGGTAGGCTCGCCGGGACAGACGGTGGAGTGTCTTGCTGAAGATTTTGAATTTTTGCAGGAACTGAAGCCCCATATGATTGGAATCGGACCGTTTCTTGCCCATCAGGATACACCATTTGGTGCAGAAGAAAATGGTTCCTATGAGCAGACACTTTTGTTATTGAGTATTCTACGACTGATGTTTCCGGGGGTGTTACTTCCTGCGACGACAGCACTTGGAACAATTGCGCCGGATGGACGGGAGCAGGGATTATTGGCAGGAGCGAATGTATTAATGCCAAATTTATCACCGGTTTCTGTGCGGAAAAAGTACGAGCTGTATGATAATAAAATATGTACCGGGGAAGAGTCGGCACAGTGTAAAGATTGTTTAAGCAGGCGTGTAGAATCGGTTGGCTACCGGATTGTGACTGACCGGGGAGACAGCCGGATTGAGAAATAGGAGGAACGTATGATAGCGTATTTTTTGGCAGCATATTTGATTGTAAATGGAATTGTATTTTTAGTTTACGGAGTGGACAAGTATAAAGCGGTTCACCATAAGTGGAGAATCCCGGAAACTACCCTTCTTGTTATCGCTGTTATTGGTGTAATAGGTGCCTTTGCCGGAATGCATGTTTTTCATCACAAAACACGTAAACCAAAGTTTTATGTAGGGGTTCCCGTTATCTTTTTCTTGGAGGTGCTTGCTGTTATTGGTATTTTTTGTGCGGGTGGGAAATACATGGGGAACACTGCCAAAAAAGAAAATGCAGCGAAAACGGCGAGCCTTTCTTCCACATCAAGGGAGGGATTAAAAAGAGGGGGAGAATTTTCGATTCCATTCAATACAATGGATGAGTGTTATCGTGTGGGGGACTTGTTTGTGTCTTTTGATTCGGGAACAAAATCAAAAATAAAGATTTATTTTTGGAATCCAAAGACAATGAAAGTTCCGGCTGTATATACATATCGTGAAAATGTTGAAAATTATGATGATTCGTTATTTGCAGCGAATGAGAGCGGACAATATGTGATTGCGCAGATTGCCGAAAAGTTAATTGTATTTAATTTTTTGGGAAAGGCCATGAAGGAGATTTTAATTGAAGAAGGCCGGCCAACAGATATTATAGAAAAGGATGGGAAACAATACATTTTGACATCATCGACGCTTTATGTCGGCAGTATCCAGTCGGGATTTCGTAAGGTGGGAAGCAATTCTGACAAAGAAGAAAAGAAGAATGCCGAGGAGGATAATTGGTCGTTAGAATTTTTATTTTCCTGTGGAGATTATGTTTATGTATCGATGACTGTGCCTGCTAAGTATCATAGTTTTAGTTGGTTGTGGCAGATATCATTAAAAAATGGCGAGTGGAAAAAAATCATGGACGAAATGCTCGATTTTTCTTTTGATACGGATGCCAAAGAGGTGGCTGCAGGGATTGAAATTGGCGAAAAAAATGCTGAGGTATTGTATTATAAATTCCATGAAGATGGAACGTATGAAAAGAAAAAAATCAAGGCGATTCCGGGAGCTGTGGAAAATGGAGTTATTTACACCGCATCGAAAAAAGAATTTCTCGCTATTTCGGTGAAAGACAACAAAAAAACGGTGTTAAAGCATGTAGGGCGGTATTGTGAAATTGCAGATTTAAAGTATGAAAATTTAAGTAATGTAAGGCAGGAAAAAAAGGGGAAAATTATTTACAAGGTATCCGTTTATTTGTCAAAAAAACCACTGAAAAACCGATATGGAAAGCCGATGCCGGATTATGATAATTATTATTGCTATGATTTGGAAACAAAGCAGACGCAGACGGTGAATACAGGTGTCAGCTATATAGATTTTGATTATGCGGAAGGAAAGACATATATGAAAAATCGGGGAAAATGGCTTACACTTGAAAAGGAAACGAACACGGTAGAAATGGCAATTGATTATGTTTATGGGGATAATGCGATATTAAATAAAAGAGTTGTGCGTGTGGTGCAAAAAGACAAAAAGGAAAAGGTAGTCTCGGATAAAGTGTATACTTTTTGTGGAGACGAACAAGGAAATTGCCGGATTGAAGATGTGACCGGCAAGTATGGAACGCTTGAGAAGCAGGAAAAATGGTTTACAATTACAGCAAAACAAGTAAAAGCGATTTCGGATAAGAAGTTGTTAAAAGGGCTGATGAAAACGGATGAATAGGGGGCACGCATGTGATATGTTTTGTCTTGCATGTTGTAGAAAATGATGTTAGACTATAAGAGATAAGCAGGGCATGGGGCAAAATCTGGATTATCTGAGTACGAATCAGCCAACGGATGAATACACTCATAAACTTCAGCATCGTGTGCTGGAAATGCGCGATGATAAAGAATGGAGGGAAAATTATATGACGTGGGAAATGAAATTGGATGAAAGATATGAAACGGGTCATAAGGCAGGCAGGGAGGAAGAACTATGCAGACTGATAAAAAAGAAACTTGAAAAAGGGAAAAACATTGCGCAGATTGCAGATGAGTGCGAGGAGACGGAAGAAAGGATACTTGAATTGATGGAGAAGATGGAGAAAACATCTTACAATGAATAAATTATTTATATGTCAAGGAGGGGGAACATGAAAAAAACAATTAAGGGGAAACTTACACTAAACACAGCAATTTTTATTGTTGCAGCAATTATTGTCTGCGAAATTGTCAGTGTGAATGCATTAAAAACAAACATGACAAATCAGACGAGACAATATGTCAGCAGAGAGGCACAGACCAATGCACGTGTGGTTAATGAATGGCTGCAGGGGCAGGCAAACACGGTACATACAATTACGAATACGATTGCTTTTATGAACACAAAAGATACGGATCACGTGATGGATTACCTGGAAAAAGCCTTGAGTGAGAATAAAGAGGCATTGATGTATTATTTGTGTTTTGGATATGATGGAGGAGTATTTCCTGCAAACCATTCTAAAATAGATCTGGATCCAACGACAAGAGACTGGTGGAAGCAGGCCATTAAGAAAAATAGTTTGATTTATACGGCACCATATAAAGATTTTGCTTCCGGGAAAATGATTGTTACCATTGCAGAACCGCTGGAAATAAAAGGCGAACAGGCGGTTGTGCTGGCGGATATTACGATTGATACTTTGACCAAACTTGTTTCTAATGTAAGTACGGATGAAAACATTCAGGGCTTTTTGTTAGATGCCGATGGTATGGTTGTTTCGCATCAGAATAAGGATTATCTGCCGAAAGAGGAAGGAAATACTTCTTTGGCAAAGGCACTTTCTGTTAATGTAAAAGAGGTTTCCGAGATAACAGATTATGATGGATATTCAAAATTTATTCATACCGCGCAGATTACAGCTACCGGATGGACATTTGGTGTAACGGAGCGGGAATCAGTAGTAACAACACAAGTGGTGAAGAGTGTGATTTTAGTTGTCGGAATCGGGGTTGTCCTTTTGATTCTCGTAGTTCTTCTTACCATTGCCAGTGTGAAGAAAAATTTGAGGCCACTTGAAAATATGAAGACATTTATCCGGGAGAAAGTCATCGGTGATTCTCAAAAGAATGTACATAAAAATGAGGTTGAGGAAATCTCTTATTTATTACAGGAGTTAGAACAGCGTTTTATTGGTGTGATTCGCAAAACAAAAGACGAATCCGATGTCATTCATACCAGAGTGGAAAATACGAATGACAAGGTCTCCTTAATTAATCAGAATATTATGGAAATCAGTGCAGCAATGGAAGAAACCGGAGCAAACATTGATTCCCAGACAACCAGTATTCAAAACATTGATAAAACTTGCAAGGATACAACGCATGCAGTGGATGTTCTTGTATCCCATGCAGAAGAAATGTCTGATAAAGCGAAAGAGATTGGTGAGCGTGTCAATGAAGCGGTGCAGAAATTAATGACAGATAAAGACAGTGCTGTGGTGAAGGCGGACGAAAGCAGAAATCGTATGCAGATGGCGATTCAGCAGACAAAAATTATTGGCGAGATTACAACTGTCTCAGCGTCAATTGAAGAAATTGCTTCTCAGACAAATCTGCTTGCATTAAATGCTTCGATTGAGGCGGCAAGAGCCGGAGAGGCAGGAAAAGGATTTGCGGTTGTTGCGGAAGAAATCAAACAATTGAGTGAAGATACATCAAACGAAATTCGTAAAGTGAATGACTTGACGCAGAAAGTATTTGAAAGTGTGAAGATACTGTCCACTGAAAGTAACGAGTTATTAGTCTTTTTAGATGAGACAGTTTTGGCAGATTATGATAAATTTGCAAGTCTTGCGAATCAGTATAAAGAAGACGCAAATTATTATGAGGAAACAAGCGGTTCCATGGAACATAATGCAGAAGAAGTAATGGACGCAATTCAAAGTATTTCAAATGTTTTGGAAAATGCAAGTTCAGCACAGATGGAACTTGCGTCTGCGGTAGAAAGCGTAAATGAGAATTTGCAGAACATGACTAATTCAAGTGAAAGCATGACTAAGGAAACGAAGAATGCGATGGAAAGCGTAAATGCTTTACAGGAAACGATGGGACAGTTCCGTTTGTAAAACCAAATGAGGATAGGATGCTTTAGGTAAAATTGAAAGGCTGGAGGTGTGTGAAATGAAAGGAAAGGTAAAAAGAAGAGTTATTGCGTGGGTATTGTCATTTGCACTTGTAATGGGTACCGTGTTGGGGGGCCGGGACTTTTTATGAAGGCTCATGCGGCAGATGCGGGAGTTTTGTATATCATTGATTCAATAGGTGGAACACCGGAAAGTGTAACAGAAGACTGTACAGATAGTGCCGGTGGCTGGTCTTATGATGCCGGTACTGCGACATTGACGTTGGATGGATTTCAAGGAGAATACATCGAAGCGAATGGTGATATTAACATAGTTCTGAAAGGGAAAAATAAGATTACTATATCGGCAGAATCTACAGAGGGAATCAAGTCAACGGGAAAAGTCACGATTGATGATACAATATCGCCGGTACAAGACTGTTTAGATATTTATTGCAACGATGGAACAGAAAGTGTTTCTATGATATATACCGGTGGTTTCGGAGCGGACTATGCCACTTATATCGTAGGCGGAACAGTAAATCTTGTAGAAGAGAATACGAGACGCCGATATGTTACGGGAATATCTCGTTGGGCATATGTAGAGAATGATGCATCCCTGAATATCAATTTATCTGCTGACGGAGGGAGAAATGGTGCGGCTGCTCTGTTGAATTTGAACACCAGTGGAGACACTTCATTCCGTGTAAACTCTTTATCAAGCAGTTCTTATGGAGTTTATTCTCTGGATAAGAAGGGGAGCGGTGATACAGCACTCACGGCGGAAGGGAAAGCCAAGAATATTGGTAACAAATTTACAGTCGGTTCGACAGGAAATACGGGGAAAATAACAATAAAAGGTTATCTCACTGATTTTACTCCATACCGCAAAAAAAATCGAATTGTGGGCGTGGATAATTTCCTGTGGAGTTATTTTACCGAAAATCCTCAGACAGGTGGATTATGTCGATGTGTATGTGATAGTTTGGGTGTGCCGATGAAAGACTTTGTGATTGAGTCGGTGGATGAATTGCCGCTAACGGTGATGGACAGCGAGTTATTTGATATACCTGTGACAAAAGCTGGAGAAAGGTGGAATCAGCCGGTTGACTGGCGCGAGGGTATCTATGGTGGAACGGGGTATTATGAATTTTCCCTGGCAGAAGATAGTGCCCCATTGCCAGAGGGGATTTCTGTCAGCAGTGCCAATGGAAACCTTGAAGGAACACCGACAAGCAGTCATTCAGCCGGTATAGCAAAAATTGCAGTTACATCCGGTGAAGAGAGAAAGACGTTTGAGGTTCATTATGACGAGATTAAAGAAAAAGATTACCTATTGACCATTGGCGGAACAACGGTAAATATGGCATCTGATCAAATGGGAGCCGGATGGTCATACGAGAGTTCCACGACATCGCTCACTTTGGATGGTTATAATGGTGGTCCTATTACGGCAGAACGTGATTTGAGTATTAAATTAAAAGGGTCAAATGTGATTACGATACCGGCAGACGCCCAATATGGCATTCAATCAACAGGAAAAGTTACCATTGACGATACGACGTCAACGGTGGCAGACTGCCTGGACATTAAATGCAGCGAGGGGACGGAGCAGGCTTTAATGATAGCCACCGGTGGTTTTGGTGAGGAATGCGCCACGTATATTATTGGTGGAACCGTAAATCTTATAGAAAGCGGCACAAGCCGCCAATATGTTACAGGAATATCCCATTGGGTATATGTAGAGAACGATGCAGCCCTGAATATTAGCTTATCCGGTGAAGGGGAGCGAAAGGGAATTGGTGCTTTGATGAATCTAAATACCAGCGGAGAGACTTCGTTTCATGTGAACTCCCTACGAAGCAGTTCTTATGCGGTATATTCTGTGAATAAAAATGGAAGTGGTAATACAGCACTTACGGCGGAGGGAAAAGCCAAGAATGTTGGCAGCAAATTTACAATTGGTTCGACAGGAAATACAGGGAAAATAACAGTAAAAGGTTATCTTTCTGATTTAACTCCGTATGGAAAGAAAAATCGAATTGTGGGCGTGGACAATTTTCTGTGGAATTATTTTACCAAAAATCCTCAGACGGGTGGATTATGTCGATGCGTGTGTGATAGTTTTGGTGTGCCGCTTAAAGATTTCGTAATCGAGTCAGTGGATGAATTACCGCTAACAGTGATGGATAGTGCGTTGTTTGATATACCTGAGACCAAAGTAGGAGAAAGGTGGAATCAGGCGGTTAACTGGTGCGAAGGTATTTATGGTGGAACGGGGGATTATGAATTTTCACTGGCGGAAGATAGTGCCCCATTACCAGAGGGGATTTCTGTCAGCAGTACCAATGGAACCCTTGAGGGAATTCCGACAAGCGGTCATGCGGCTGGCGTGGCAAAGATTGCAGTCAAATCCGGTGGAGAGAAAAAGACATTTGAGGTCAATTATGGTGAAATAGCATACAACAATCCTGTGACTTCGTTAGAACTTGACAAGAGTGAAATCATTATGAACCAGGGAGAAGAAAAAGAACTTACGGCAACGATTCTTCCGGCTGATGCGGATCGTTGTGATGTAGACTGGAAAGGTGATTCCGACTATATTACTATCAGGGAACAAACTTTTGTTTCGGGTTCAAATAAACGTGAAGCAGTATTGACAGCAAAACAAACAGCGGGTGTAACGAGTGTATCGGCAGTGTCGGTGATTGGAAACTATAAAAAGACTTGTACCGTGTATATTAAAGAGAAAAAACCAAGGGCGACAGCCAGTCAGACGTCGATTTGTGATTTGATACCAAATCAGAAGTATTTGATTAATGGGATTCAGATGACAGCAGATTCCTCAGGACAAATTGCAATTGATGACAGCTGGAGAGAAACCACAGTGTCAATTGTGAGGGTAAATACAGAAGCAAAGTGTAATAGTGATGCGCAGAGCCTGCCGATCTCAAAAAAAGCGGCAGTTAATCTATCAACCGTATCGGATAAGGTAGTGCTTTCTTATTTGAAGACAACATATGATAAAACAGAAAAGGAACCGGATGTTACAATTGAGGGGCTGGTAAAAGATACGGATTACAGCGTTACTTATAGCAATAATGTGAATGCCGGAACGGCAACTGTCACAATTGTCGGCATGAATGATTATGTTGGCACATTGTATCAGCATTTTACCATTGAACCGGCGAAAATGACAGGAGTTTCGGTGCATGGATATAAGGGAACATATGATGAAAGCAGTCATACGATTACTTTGGATGGAGTGCCGGAAGGAGCGGTTATAACCTATGCTTCAGAAGAATCAGGTATTTATTCGGAAATGAAACCTGACAGACGCAGTGTAGGAACAACGACAGTATATTACAAAATAAATAAAGCAAATTATGAAGAATTGAAAGGCTGCGTTAAAATAGTAATTGAGGCTGCACCAATTGCAGAAAAGAAGGTTGAGCTTTCCGATGTATCATATGTTTATGATGGCACGGCCAAGAGTCCGAATGTTGCAATTGCCGGAATGATAAGAGGAATTGATTTTACTGTTATATATAGCAAAAATGTGGATGCCGGAACCGGAATAGTAACAGTAGAAGGAATTGGTAATTATAAAGGAGTTTTATACCAATACTTTACCATTGAACCTGCAGAACTAACCGGAATTAGTGCACAGGGCTATACCGGGGAATATGATAAAAAAAGTCATACCATTATTTTGCAGGGTGTACCAGAGGGGGCAGTAGTAACTTATGCAACAGTGAAGGAAGGGGTTTATTCGGAGACTAAGCCTGCTAGAGTAGATGTTGGAACAACGACGGTATATTATAAGGTAAACTTTGCAAACCACAAGGAATATACCGGCCAGGCTGATATTACGATTACTCCGTCGGGGGCAGCGCAAACACCGGGAGCCACACCAGGAGCCACACCGGGAGCTGCGCCGGGAACTTCTGAAACGGATAAAATCTCAGAAGCAGATAAAGAAGATTCGTCAGAAGTGCAATTTTTGAATGACTCTTTGACGAAAAAGACAGCAAGACCTGCCGCGATAAGACTTGGAAAGCTGAAGGCAAAAAAGAAAGCCCTTGTTATAAGATGGAAAAAAGGGAAGGGGATAAATGGTTACGAAATTCAACTTTCCATGAATAAGAAATTTAAGAAAAAAAATAAAAAGATAGTCGTTAAGCAAAAAAAACGAACGAAGATAACGGCGAAAAAATTGAAGGCAGGAAAGATCTATTTTGTCCGGATTCGATCTTATAAGATTGATGCAGGAAAAAAAGTGTATTCTAAGTGGTCAAAAGTGAAAAAGACTAAGATAAAATAAAAAATTTTTTATCGAGCGGTATGTAAGAACAACGCATCGGCTGTATGAGGCCGGTGTGTTGTTTTTTTACGCATTTTTTACATAGAAATGATTTCAGATTTTACATTCGCCCCCTAAACTAGGTCTTGTAAGAAAGAAAAAGAAAGATGAAAAGATTGAAAGGAGAAAACAAAAATGAAGATGACAAAAAAAGTATTAGGAATGGTTTTATGCGGGGTTATGACAGTGGGGATGATTACCGGCTGTGGCGGCTCTGACAGCAGCACAACAAATGATGCAGGAAATACATCAGCAGATGCAGCACAGGAAATTTCCGTTGTATCACGTGAAGATGGTTCCGGTACACGAGGTGCTTTCGTAGAGCTTTTTGGTGTTGAAGATGAGGAGAACGGAGAAAAAGTAGACAAGACGACAGAAGAAGCAACAATCGCAAACAGCACGGAAATCGTAATGACAACCGTAGCCGGTGATAAAAATGCAATTGGTTACTGCTCACTCGGTTCTTTAAATGACAGCGTAAAAGGACTTAAGATTGACGGTGCAGAGCCAACGGTTGCTAACATTAACAATGGAAGTTATGCAATTTCCCGTCCATTTAACATTGCAACAAAGGATAAGAAAAGTGAAGTAACACAGGATTTCATCAACTACATCCTGAGTGAAGACGGACAGAAAGTAATTGAGTCTAACGGTTACATCAAAGCAAGTGATGCCGGTGCTTTCAAGAGTAACGGTGCCAAAGGTAAAATTGTAGTAGCCGGTTCCTCTTCGGTTACGCCGGTTATGGAAAAACTTGCTGAAAGTTACAAGACAGTAAACAGTGGAGCAGAAATTGAAATTCAGGAAAGTGATTCTACAACGGGTATGAACTCAGCAGCAGAAGGAACTTGTGACATCGGTATGGCATCCCGTGACTTAAAAGACAGTGAAACAGGTGCAGGACTTACACCGACAGTAATTGCAAAAGACGGAATCGTTGTAATCGTAAATAACGAAAACAAAGTAGATAACATGACAAAAGCACAGGTAAATGATGTGTTCCGCGGAACAATCACAGACTGGAGTGCCATCAAATAAAGGAGGCAGCCATGAAAGAAAAGGCAATGAAAGTAGTGTTTCTGATTGCCGCTTGTGTTTCGATTCTCGCTGTAGCATTAATTTGTATCTTTCTCTTCGCAAATGGTATCCCGGCAATTAAGGAAATCGGCTTGTTCGATTTCCTGACGGGAACGGCGTGGAAACCGGGAAATCACAAATTTGGGATTTTGCCGATGATATTAGGAAGTATATATGTGACCGCCGGAGCTCTTATTGTAGGAGTTCCGATTGGCATTTTGACGGCAGTGTTTTTAGCAAAGTATAGTCCGAAAAAATGGTATCGAATCTTAAAAGGTGGCGTCGATTTGCTTGCCGGAATCCCATCCGTTGTCTACGGATTTTTTGGACTTGTTGTTCTGGTTCCGATGGTGCGCGACACTTTTGGCGGAAATGGAAACAGTATTTTAACGGCATCTCTTTTGCTTGGTATTATGAT
>OMAQ01001187.1_pt1 | contig 11824 bp, 10 predicted proteins | sample 1673461 | NCBI WGS metagenome assembly OMAQ01 (sample SAMEA103958112, study PRJEB25191) | human gut metagenome | biome: human-associated habitat [ENVO:00009003]; feature: intestine environment [ENVO:2100002]; material: feces | place: Germany | collected 2013/2015
CCTTTGGCAGCGAGAAGCCCTCGTCGATGGTGGTTGCTATGGTGCGAATCTTGGCCCCGGCCGATATGGCGAAAGCCATGTAGTTGGCGTAGGCGGGCTCCGGCACAATGATCTCGTCGCCAGGGTTCAGGCAGCTCATGAAAGCGAAAAGCACGGCTTCGGAGCCGCCAGAGGTGATGATGATCTCGTCTGGGGACACGTTGATGTTGAACTTGGCATAATAGTTGACAAGCTTCTTGCGATAGGATAGATAACCCTGCGATGGGGAATATTCCAGCACCTTACGGTCGATGTGTTTCAGCGCGTCAAGACCGCATTGTGGGGTAGGTAGGTCTGGCTGACCTATATTGAGGTGGTAAACTTTTATGCCACGTTGTTTTGCTTGCGCTGCCAATGGGGCAAGCTTTCTTATTGGTGATTGTGGCATCTCAAGGCCACGTACTGATATTTCAGGCATTGTATGTTGATATTTTCAGAGCGCAAAGATACTTTTTTTTATTGACACGACAAACGTTTTGGCTCTTTAAGTAATATGTGAGTATAACTTTAGCGGTATATGTACGCTTAGCTTTCAACCGTTTTTCCTGCCAAAGAAATATTGCCCCTTCCTTTTCGTCAACGAGCCATAGTCTATGGCATGTCTCGGGCAGTGATGGTAGCATGCGAAGCATGCCAGGCATGAGCCGTCGTGTTTCCATTGCGGTTCAGCGTCCTTGCCTCCAATCACGTTCTTGGTTGGGCACACGCTTGCGCAGATTCCGCATTTTATGCAGCGGTCCGTGTCTACCTTGAATTTCTTGTCGCTGACGAGATACTTGGTGAAGAAGCCGCCGAGCAGCCGGGAGTTGACGCGGGGCCAACGGCCTCTGACGAGGTGGCTTGCCGGCTTGCGGTTTGCGATCTCTTGGATATATCCTTTCAGTTCCGCGGCAGCCTTTTCCTTCTTTTCTTTCTCCTTCTTCGCGTTGTCCACGTTGAAGAAGGGCAGCCCGAGATACGACTCTGGCATGATGAGCGAGAACGCCGCGTTAAGCTCCACGCCCCTGGCTTCCAAGTCGTGGCGCAGCAGGTCCATCGTCTCGCCAATGTTGTCGCCCGCCGTGCACAGGGCGTAGACATAATGGCCTTTGGCGTTCACGTTGAGGTGTTTGACAAACTCGCGCACGATCATGGGTGGCCGCCAGCCATGCACGGGGAAGCAGATGCCGAGCCGTTCGCCCTCGGCGAGCGTGAAGTCGTATTGCCTCGAGCGCGTCAGCTCGGGTATGAAGAGCAGCCTGTCGCCCGTTGCCTTGGCTATTGTCTTGGCTGCCCATCCCGTGTTGCCGGTATCAGAGAGGTATAAAATCATTTTGTATAGAAATCTATCACTTCTTGGATTGCCTGCTTGCAGGCCGGGCAAAACTCCGGGTTCTCGTTGGTGCGCATGCGGCAGTCGGCGTAAGCGCGATACACGCCCTTCGTACTATAGCCGGCACCCTCGTGGAATCCGGCCTTGGGGTCCTTGCCGATGAGGTTCTCCCATTTGCCCTTGAAGTTGACTTTCGTGGTTATGTTTTTCTCCCATGGCTCCACGTCGTGTGGATACAGTGGTATGGCCTCTTGCTCGTAAGCGTACTCGTCGGCGAGTCCGGCGAAGCTGTGCCCGAATTCATGCACCAGCACTGGTCGGAACGTTGGGTGATGTGCCGCGCACAGGTCATAGCTGTTCAGCACTCCTCCGCCGCCATAGCGGTCGGTGTTCACCAGCACGATGATGTGCTCGTAGGGTATGCCTGCCAGCCAGTTGTGCAGGGTCTTGAGGTGCAGGGTGGTCAGGTAGCGGTCGCTGTAGAACGTGTCGTAGTTGGAAAGCACGGCGGTGTTTTTCCAGATGCCCTTGTCGGGTATGCTGACGCCGCTCTCCTCCGACGGCGATTCCACCGCCACCACGTTGAATTTCATCCTTGACCCCTTGAATGGCTCATACGAGAACAAGAAGCTTGTGGCGCGCCTTGCGTCTTCGAGGAATCGCGTCATCTCCGCCTTGGTGTAACCTTCCGCCACGAAGGCTATCCTGATGCAGCGCGTGGTGTCGACGGCCTTTTGCAGGGTGACGTAAGGCGTCACGCCCTTCTCGCCGATGTGGCGTATCAGTATGTCCTTGGGATCCACTTCGTGGATGAGCTTCGAGCTCACTTGCCTGCGGTTGTCGCGCAGTTCAAGGGTGATGTCGGCTGCCCGCTTGGGCATTGGCACGAGAAACACGTTCTCGAAGCTCTTGTTTAGCTTCTTTGCCTCGGGGTAGGTCTGCCACTCTTGGAAAAGGGTGGAGAAGGAGTTGCGGTATATCACCTTGCCCGTGGCGTGGTCGCGCATGGTTATCTGGCCGTTGCCTTCAATGGGCAGCTCGCTCAGGTGCTGCCTCTTGCCATACCAGCGTGGCGACTGGCACAGCTCGTCAACGGCGATATGCTGCTCGTGGTCGTTGCCGGAGAATACATAGTCCAGGCGGAGGGTCTTGTCCTCAAACCAGTTGTCAAAGTCTTGCGCGTGGATACACAGCCACGCGAGGGATAAGACAATGCTGAAAACGAATTTTTTCATGGTTATCTCACTTTAAGTTGTTGCCCGGCAACGATGGAGTCGTCTGGCCCCATGTGGTTCATCTTGTAAAGGCTCTTCAGCCTTATGCCGTACATCTGCGCTATGGAGTACATGCTCTCGCCGGCCTTGACCGTATGCGGTCTCTTCTTGAATACCTTTGAAGCCTTCTTCTGCTTCTTCTCCAGGTAGATTATGTCTCCGGCGCGCAGCACGTCGTTCTTGCCGCGCTCGTTATACTTGGCGAGCTTCCGCCTGGATACGCCGGTCTCCTTTGCCAGGCTGCGGAACGTGTCGCCATTGCGGGCCACGATATAATAGTTCTTGTTGCACCTGGTTATCGGGTGGAACCCCGTCGGGGCGTAAGAATGTTCCTTGGCGTCGTACCTGTCGGCCATGAAGCGGTCGTATCCCTTGCCGCGGTAGTCGGTGGGGGAGAGCTGGAAGAGCATGGCATAGCGTTGGTTGTTGCGCAGGAACTTGCTGTGGTCCTCGTAGCTTTGCTTGGCGTTGTCGTAAGCCCTGAAGCACTCGCCTATGGCGTCATCGTCCACGTTGATGGAGCGTCCTTTCCATCCATGGCATTTTATGCCGAAGTGGTTGTTGCCCACCGTGGCAAGGCGGCTTTGTCCCGCGCGGCTCTCGAAAAGGCCTTGGGCCAGGGTTATGCTCGCGGGTATGCGGTAGCGTTGCATCTGCTCTATCGCCAAGTCCTTAAACTGGCTGATGTATAGCTGGTAAGCCGTGTTTTGCGGTTGCTGGGCGCATGCTCCGCAGAAACGCGCGCAAAGGGCAAGCAACAATAAAAAATATCTTAGGTAATACATGTGTTCCGTGATGCGTGAGAATATATTTGCAAAGTTAGTAAAAAAGAATGACTAAGCACCCAAAGAACACAAAAAAACCGCCAAGGGCAAAGCCCAAGGCGGAGTCTCTCAATTTTTTAATTTCGTGCTAACGAAGATGCTCTGATTACTGAGCAGCGGCTGTGTCAGCAGCAGCTGTGTCAACAGCAGCTGTGTCAGCTGTATCAGCAACAGCAGTTGTGTCAGAATCAGCTGCAGGAGCTGCGCTCTGATTCTTGTTACCACATGATGCGAAAGAGATAGCTGCGATAGCCACGAACATTAAAACTAATTTCTTCATTTTCTTTGCTTTTTAAATCTGTAAAACAATCTGTTTATTAACAACGGTGCAAAGGTAGACATTTTTTCAATACGTTGTTCTTTTTTTTTCAACTTTTTTTGCCCTTTTTCGTAACTTTTTTATAACTTGTTGAGTATCAGCATTGTTCATTTGTGTTAAAAGAAAAAGCTTTTTGCGCAATTCGTCTTTCAGCCTCGTTGTGCGCCTTAACAGGTGGTTTTTCTCGCGCGATGTCGGAAAACTCTTATAATAATATAATGTGTAAGTCTGAATAAAACCGTACCTTTGCATGAAAATCGTATTATACATGATAGACACATCGGCCTTTCAAGGCAAGAAGGCAAGATTTTATACATTAGGGTGCAAGCTCAATTTCTCAGAGACCTCCACTTTCGCCAAGCTCCTCGGCGAGATGGGTGTCGTGGAGGCGGAAGATGGCGAGAAGGCTGACATCTGCCTTGTCAATACCTGTTCGGTTACGGAGATGGCCGACCATAAGTGCCGCCAGACAATACATCGCCTGGTCAGGGAGAACCCTGGCGCTTTCATGGTGGTGACGGGGTGCTACGCCCAGCTCGACTCTGAGAAGGTGAGCAAGATGGACGGCGTGGCTCCAACGAGAAGGCCGACCTCCTGCAATATCTCAACGACGCGTGGGCGCTGCCTGCCGACGCGGCCGACGATGGCCACAGGCACATCTTCCATAACGTGAAGACGAAAGACATCAAGACGTTCCAGCCTTCGTGCTCGCGCGGCAACCGCACGCGCTATTTCCTGAAAGTGCAAGACGGCTGCAACTATTATTGCACTTATTGCACCATACCATTCGCGCGTGGCAACTCGCGCAACCCGTCCATAGCCTCTCTCGTGGCCCAGGCTGAACAGGCCGCGCGCGAGGGTGGCAAGGAGATTGTGCTTACGGGTGTCAACATCGGCGACTTCGGCCAGACCACGGGCGAGAAGTTCATCGACTTGGTGAAAGCCCTCGACGGCGTGGAGGGCATCCAGCGCTTCAGGATAAGCTCTATCGAGCCAGACCTCATCAGCGACGAGCTGATAGAGTACTGCGCCGCGAGCCGGGCCTTCATGCCTCACTTCCATATCCCCTTGCAAAGCGGCAGCGACGAGGTGCTCAAGCTCATGCACCGCCGCTATTCGAGAGACCTGTTCGCCCACAAGATAGGGCTGATAAAGCAATTGATGCCCGACGCTTTCATCGGTGTCGACGTGATGGTGGGGTGCCGTGGCGAGACACCAGAGTGTTTCGACGACAGCTACGCCTTCCTCGACTCCTTGCCCGTGACCCAGCTCCACGTCTTCCCTTACTCTGAGCGGCGTGGCACGGCGGCCTTGCGCATCAATTATGTCGTTGCCGACAACGTGAAGAAGGAGCGTGTGCACAAGCTCCTGAAACTGTCCGACGAGAAGACGCTCGACTTCTATGCCAGGCACATAGGCAAGGAGGCGGAGGTGCTCTTCGAGAAGTCGGCCCACGGCAAGGCCATGCACGGGTTCACGAGAAACTATATACGCGTGGAGCTGCCGCCCTCTGACGACAACGACCGCCTCGACAACGAAATTGTGAAGGTGAGGCTGGGAGAGCTGAATTATGCCAAGAACGCCTTGAAAGGACAACTGCTATGAAGACGGCGATAGTGATACTTAACTGGAATGGCGAGCGAATGCTCGCTGAATATCTGCCCACCGTGGTGAAGTACTCTAAGGAGGATGCTGAGGTATGGGTGGCCGACAACGCCTCCACCGATGGCTCCATGGACATGCTTGCCCGGCGTTTCCCGACGGTGCGCACCTTGCGCCTTGACCGCAACTATGGTTTTGCCGAGGGCTACAACAGGGCCTTGGCGCAGGTAAAGGCCGACTATTACGTGCTGCTCAACTCCGACGTGGAGGTCACCCACCATTGGCTCACCCCATTGATAGAGTTCATGGACGCTCATAAGGACGTGGCGGCATGCCAGCCCAAGCTGTTGTCGGAGGCCGACAAGGACAGTTTCGAGTATGCCGGGGCTTGCGGCGGATTCCTCGACAAGTATGGCTATCCGTTTTGCCGTGGCAGGATATTCGACACCGTGGAGCGCGACGGCGGGCAATACGATTATGCCATGGACGTGCTGTGGGCCACTGGCGCGTGTCTCTTCATCCGCGCCGACGACTATTGGCGTGTTGGCGGTCTCGACGCCCGCTTCTTCGCCCATTGCGAGGAGATAGACCTCTGCTGGAGGCTCAGGCAGCTGGGCAAGAGGGTGGTGTGCTATCCTGAGAGCAAGGTCTACCATGTGGGTGGTGGCACGTTGCCAAAGGGCAACCCCATGAAGACGTTTCTTAATTTCCGCAACAACCTTACCATGCTCTATAAGAACTTGCCCGACAATGAGCTGAGGCAGGTGATGCGCGTGAGGTTCTTTCTCGATTGGCTTGCCGCGGTGGAGATGCTCGTGCTGCAACGCAACCTTGGCGACTTCAAGGCCGTGATACGTGGGCGGCGCGCTTTCAACAAGTGGAAACACGACTTCGACAAGGACAGGCAAGAGATAGCCAAGACGCGACGGCTGAACCCCGTGCCCGAGCGCAAGCCGTTCAGCATCCTTTGGCAGTATTATGCCAAAGGCCGAAAGCTGTTCAGCCAGTTGGCTTGATGGCGGGGCGGCACCTGTGGCCGTCCGCGACCAGTCGTCGTAAAATAATAAAGCCTCGCTATCAAGATGATAACGAGGCTTATTTGGTTTTGTTGAAACCGTCTCTTTGGATGAATATCCCTGGTGGATATTACTTACGCAGGCCGAGAGCCTTGATGATGTTACGGTAGCGGTTGATGTCGCGCTCCTTCAGGTAAGTGAGCAGGCGACGACGCTTACCGACGAGCTGTGTCAGCGAGCGAGTGGTCACGAAGTCCTTGTGGTTTGCCTTCACGTGCTCTGTCAGGTGAGCGATGCGATAGGTGAACAGGGCAATCTGTGCCTCTGCTGAACCTGTGTCCGTGGTACCCTTGCCATACTTGCCGAAAATCTCAGCCTTCTTTTCCTTGTCTAAATACATTTTGTTGAAATTGATTAATTTATTGGTGCATCAACGACATCCTTCCGCCGCCCGTGGGCCTTAATCACAACCCTGACAGCCTCGAATGCTCCGGCTTCTCCGGAAATGCGGATGCAAAGTTACTAAAAATTCGGCACTTAGCAATGCTTTGATATATTTTTTTTGTAATTTTGCACCCATAATACAATAAGATTAGCATTTATTTTAAGGTAGAAACGATGCAAGACATTCGTAACATTGCAGTGATTGCGCACGTCGACCATGGTAAAACCACGTTGGTCGACAAGATGATGCTCGCCGGAAAGCTTTTCCGAGATGGAAAGGATGAAAGCGGCGAGGTGCTCGACTCCAACGACTTGGAGCGTGAGCGAGGGATAACGATTCTTTCTAAGAACGTCTCGATAAACTGGAAAGGAGTAAAGATCAACATCCTTGACACTCCGGGCCACTCCGACTTCGGCGGCGAGGTTGAGCGCGTGCTCAACATGGCCGACGGCTGCCTGCTCTTGGTCGACGCTTTCGAAGGCCCCATGCCGCAGACGCGTTTCGTGCTGCAGAAGGCATTGCAGATAGGATTGAAGCCTATCGTGGTGGTCAACAAGGTTGACAAGCCCAACTGCCGCCCCGAGCAGGTCTACGAGATGGTGTTCGACCTTATGTGCGACCTCAACGCCAGTGAGGACCAGCTCGACTTCCCGGTGGTCTATGGCTCCGCCAAGAACGGATGGATGGGTCCCGACTACAAGAAGCCGACAGACAACATCGACTATCTGCTCGACAAGATAGTGGAGATAATTCCGGAGCCTAAGCACCTGGAGGGCACACCGCAGATGCTTATCACCTCTCTTGATTACAGCAACTACACTGGCCGTATCGCCGTGGGTCGCGTGCATCGCGGCACGCTGAAGGATGGCATGAACATCACCATCTGCCACCGCGACGGCTCACAGGAGAAGACGAAGATAAAGGAGCTTCACACCTTCGAGGGCATCACCCACAAGCGTGTGGAGTCTGTGGACAGTGGCGACATCTGCGCCGTCATCGGACTTGAGCATTTCGAGATTGGCGACACCATCGCCGACTTCGAGAACCCTGAGCCGTTGCCTCCTATCGCCGTCGACGAGCCCACCATGTCGATGCTCTTCACCATCAACGACTCGCCGTTCTTCGGACGTGAGGGCAAGTTCTGCACCTCCCGCCAAATCAACGACCGCCTGATGAAGGAGCTGGAGAAGAACATCGCCCTGCGCGTGGAGGCTGTAGACGGCTACACCGACCGCTGGATAGTGAAGGGCCGTGGCGTGCTCCACCTCTCCGTGCTCATCGAGACAATGCGTCGCGAGGGTTACGAGTTGCAGGTAGGTCAGCCGCAGGTAATCTATAAGGAGATTGACGGCCAGAAGTGTGAGCCTGTTGAGGAGCTCGACATCAACGTGCCGCAGGAGTACTCTTCGAAGATGGTCGACATGGTGACGCGCCGTAAGGGTGACCTTACCGGCATGGACACCGAGGGCGACCGCGTGAACATCACCTTCGACATTCCTTCGCGTGGCATCATCGGCCTTCGCACCAACGTGCTCACGGCCAGCCAGGGCGAGGCCATCATGGCTCACCGCTATAAGGAGTATCAGCCGTTCAAGGGCGAGATCGTGCGCCGCACCAATGGCTCCATGGTATCGATGGACACGGGCACGGCCTACGCTTACGCCATCGACAAGCTGCAGGATCGTGGCAAGTTCTTCATCGACCCGGGCGAGGAAGTCTACGCCGGCGAGGTGGTTGGCGAGCACGTACACGACAACGACCTCGTGATCAACGTCTGCAAGGCCAAGCAGCTCACCAACGTGCGCGCCAGCGGTTCCGACGAGAAGGCGCACATCGTGCCTAAGACCGTGATGAGCCTTGAGGAGTGCCTGGAGTATATCAAGGGCGATGAGTATGTGGAGGTGACGCCGAAGTCAATGCGCATGCGCAAGATCATACTCGACCACCTGGAGAGAAAGCGCGCCAACAAGGAATAACCATCAGCGAAGCCACGCTTATAAAACATTAGGATAAATTCTTTTCAAATATCAATCCTCATTGCCCATAACGGAGCAGTGAGGATTTTTTTTCATTTCACGCGGATTCAAAATATTGCCTGCAAAGCATACGATGCGCATCATTTTTTTATCGGATAAAATTTTTTACAAAAGGCCGTCTGAGAATCGATTTTTTTCAACCGAGGTGTCGCTTGGCTCGAAATATCGCAATCATGGGCGACTTTGGCAACTTATTGAATATCAGCGTGTTATGATTTTTACGCTTACTAAGCGCCATTTTTTCGCTAAAATGGCATCGCCGTTACGGTGCAATCGCGTCGCCGTTACGGTGTAATCGCGTTGCCGTTACGGTGTAATCGCGTCGCCGTTACGGTGCAATCGCGTTGCCGTTACAGTGTAATCGCGACGCGATAACGCCGTAACGGCAAAAATTTATGGCAGAAAACCGGCTGACGGTGTTGCCAAGAGGTGGAAGGCTACCCTTTTTCCGCTCTAAATGCACCTGTTTCCAAGTGTTAAATTTTGGCAATAATATTTTACAATTCAGACCAATTAAAAACCCTCCATCATTGTCAGCGTCGGCAATGATGGAGGGTTCGTCTTGGTATCACTTTATGGCGTTTACTTTACCAGTCTGCGCTTCGCGAGTTTAAGCGGCGCCTTGTGGAAAGCCTTGGCACTGCGGCGCAGCGACTTCGCGCCCGACTCCTCGTCGGCTTTTATCAGGATTGGGTTGCCAAACGACATCAGGCCTCCGGCATAGTTGTCGTTTGATGCCTCGTTGTCCTTAAAGGCGTCGATGCTGACCCCGTTGACCTGGGTGCTTGCGTCTATCGTGCCGTCGTCCTTGAACTCGCCCATTGTCGCCTTGCTATCCTCGTCGTAGGCTATCGTGGCGGAGTAGGTGACACTGTTGTCCCAATAGACGTAACCGTCGGTAGCGGTCATGTCAGCGAAGAGGTAATAGGTGGTCTTGCCCATGACGAAAGGTCCCATCGGCGTGCCGCCGGCCATGGTCAGCGTTGACGTGGCGTCGTTCCATGCCACGCTCAGCGACAGGGCAAGCTGCGGGAAGTAGAGCTCCTTGGCTCCGGTCTTGTTTACCCTGAAGTCAACCATGGTGCCATAGGTGATGCCAGCGGCCAGGCTGTCGCCATCGAGCAGGTAGTATTCGCCTGCTATGTCTTTGTTGAACTCAGCCTGTGTGACGTTCGACGTGTAGGTTGAGCCGTTGCTCGTGGTGATTGTCACCGTGGCGTTGCGCGGATGCCCGGTGGCGTTCTCCGTGGCTTCCAGTGAGAGCTTGTCGCCATTCACCGTGGCCTTGAGCCAGTCGGCGGTGCTGGCCACCGTTGGCGGAATGTCCACCTCCATGGTGTAGGTCTGCGCCTGGGCCTTGTCGGAGAGCAAGAGGGTCTGCGGCAGCGACGTGGAGAACACGAAGCCATACTGGTCGATGTTCACTATTACCGAGTCGGCCGGACTTGACTTCACCACCACCGTGGCGTGTCTCGACTGCTTGCTGTCATTGGTTGCCGCTGTCACCAACACTGAGTTGGTGCCCTTGTCGGCTTTCACGGTGGCCCAATCCACGTTGGCGTAAGCCGACGCTATGGGATGGTCCACGGTGATGGTGTTCTCGCCTCCGGCGGCCTTGAATGTCGTGCCTGTCACCGACACTACCTTGAGCTGGCGATTGCTCTGTATCATGTCGTCAGTGGGGTTGTCCTTGCACGAGTACAAGCTCAGGCCGCCCATGCAAGTCATGGCGATTATTAGTGCTTTTATGTTTTTCATGATAGTGATGTCTTGTTAGTTGATTTTAGTCAGTGTCTCGGGTCCTACCAGTCGGTAGTCGCCAGGACTGATGTAGAGCGCGTCTATTCCCTTCGCGTTGCCCACGAAGGTGTCGTTGCTTGGCGAGCCGGAGAACAACACGAGGATGAACGAGTCGGTCGTCAGCCCGACGTAGTCGTTGGGTTCGAATTTCAGCACCGTGCCCGCCTCGTTGGTGTCGCGCGAAACTATCATGCCGGCATCGGTAGACCACGTGAGGTAGCCTTCTCCAAAGGCGTTCCATCCGCAGAGCCACACTTGTTTGTCGCCCATGTCGATGAGGTGCTGGGTGTTGAGGCTGAGCGTTCCAGAGGTCTTGTCGTAGGTCAGCGTGAGGTCGAAGTTGGCGTTCATGCCTTTCAAGAGGTAAGTCTTGCCGTCGCCGGCTGGCACGAGATGCAGTGTCAGCTTGCTTGCGCCCCAGTAGGTGGTCATGTTGTAGTCGCCGGCAAACTCGCTGTACTTCATGTAGTTCTTTGGCAGTTTCACGCTCCGTGGCTCCGTCAGGGTTCAGCGACATGTCGTCGGCATCGTAGTCGAGCTCTTGCAGCGCCTTGCCGTTCACCTCAAGGGGCTTGGCGAGCGTTATGCCTTTCGTTGACACATAGTAAGGTATCTTCTTGTAGCCGCTCTTGTCGGTGTAGGTCAGTATGCGGTCGTCGCCCAGCGACACGCCACCCAAGGTGTCGTTGCCCTCAACCAGCGAGAATGTCCTCATCAAGCCCTCGTCCATTTGCTGAATCTTGTTGATCTCATCTTCCCAGCTTGTCGACTCCGCCACGCGCGTCATCACCATGTGGTTGCCCCATTTCTTTCCACGGAGGTAGATGGAGTCGTTGGTGGTGCGCATTATCACGAACTCATAGTCTTGCTGTTCGCCATCGTCGTCGTCCATGGAAGGCTCGGCGAGATAGTGGAAAACCTCGTTGTAGGTGTTCACCGTTAGCACGGGGCCCTGGTCGGAAATGACGTCGTAGCTCGACGTGGTTTTCATGTTGGCAGGCGCTATGTCGCTGCTGACGGTCACCTTGTCGTTGGCGAACTTCATGAAGTAAGTGTAACCGCCGCCGCTATAATCTTTTCCTGTCCACATGTGCAGTTCCCATCCGTTTGCCGCCGACTCGAGCAGAGTCTTGTCAGCCGCCACGTTTTTCTCCAAG
>OMAQ01001196.1_pt1 | contig 11702 bp, 8 predicted proteins | sample 1673461 | NCBI WGS metagenome assembly OMAQ01 (sample SAMEA103958112, study PRJEB25191) | human gut metagenome | biome: human-associated habitat [ENVO:00009003]; feature: intestine environment [ENVO:2100002]; material: feces | place: Germany | collected 2013/2015
CGGTGTGGTTCGGCATCCGCTCCAGCTCCGCCGATGTGCGCGCCATCAATATTCATACCGTAGGGGAGGGTACCGGCTTTACCCTGGTGGATAACGTGGACGGTGAAACCTATGAGTTCAGTGTAACCATCCCCACGGCAGGCGTTCATACCGTGTATGATGCCCTTGCTGCTTACACTGCAGCCACCCGCTTGGGGCTGGAGCGTGCCCGCGCCGCCCGTGCGCTGGCCAGCTATCAGACCACCGGTATGCGCCAGAACATTGTGCAGCACGGCGGTGTGACCTTTATTGAGGATTGCTATAACGCCAGCCCGGACAGCATGAAAGCAGCCTTGCAGATTCTGCATGACCGCCAGCCCGGCCCCGGCGGCCGCCGCATTGCCGTGCTGGGCGATATGCTGGAACTTGGCGCTGCCAGTGAACCCGGCCACCGCCAGACCGGCAAATGGGCTGCCGATGCCGCCGACCTGCTGGTGGCTTACGGCCCGTTGAGCGCAGCCATGGCCGAAGCAGCCCGGCAGAAAGGGCTGCAAACCATCCATTGCCAAGCGGCGGAGGAAGTAGTAGAATATCTACGGCAGAACGTCCGCCCCGGCGATGTTGTGCTGGCAAAAGCCAGCCACGCCATGAAGCTGGATGATGTATTAAAGCAGCTTTACGCGGCGCTGCCAAACGCATAATTGCATATTTTGGGGGAATATCACATGGGAATGATCGTTTCTTGGATGCTGGTTGCCGCGGCAATCGGTGCGTTTGCCGTTACGGCACTTTCAGGCTGTTTTGTAATTCCGGCACTGCACAAGCTGCACTTCGGCCAGACCATCCGGGAATCCGGCCCGACCTGGCATAACAAAAAACAGGGCACACCCACCATGGGCGGCCTGTGCTTCATCTTTGGCATTCTGGTGGCCTGCGGCCTGGTGTATGCCGGGTTCTACCGCTATGCACAGGACCTTTTGGGCATTGTGCAGGTGCGCGCCGCCTTGCTGGCGCTGTTCCTGGCGTTTGGTTCCGGCTTTATCGGTTTTCTGGATGACTATATCAAGGTCGTCAAGCACCGCAACCTGGGCCTGCTTGCCTGGCAAAAGCTTATCATGCAGTTCATTGTTACCGGCGGCTTCCTGGTGGGGCTGCACATGCAGGGCCTGCTGACCACCATCATTATGCTGCCCTTTATCGGTGCGGTAGATCTGGGCTGGGTGTATTACCCCATTGCGTTCTTCGGCATCATCTTTTTGGTCAATGCCGTCAACCTGACGGATGGTCTGGACGGCCTGTGCTCCTGTGTGACCTTTGTTTCCATGCTGGGCTACCTGCTGGCTGCCAGCATGCTCAGCTTTTATCATGTGGCCGTTCTGGCGGCGGCAACGGCTGCTGCGGCAGCGGGCTTCCTGGTGTGGAACTTCTACCCGGCCAAAGTGTTCATGGGCGATACCGGCAGCATGTTCCTGGGCGGTATGGTAACGGCCCTTGCCTTTATCATGGGCCGGCCGGAGCTGGTGTTCTTCTTTGGCGTTGTGTATATCTGGGACGCCATGACCGTTGTGATCCAGCGCGTTTACTTCAAGCTGACCCACGGCAAGCGCATTTTCCGCATGACACCGATCCACCACGCATTCGAGATGCGCGGCTGGAAAGAAGTCAAGATCGACTTTTTCTTCAGCCTGATCGCCATTATCGGCGTGGTGCTGGGCCTGATGTACGTTTACATGGCATAAAATATCAGAAAGGGGGCTGTGCCGCAAATGACGCTTGCCCAGCTTTTCGATTTGGCCTTTGGCAACATTGGCAGGTTTTTTAAGGAAATCGCGTTCAAAAAAGAGGAACGCGGCAAACTTTCCTATGGCTTTGTCGGTACGCTGATCCTTGTGTTGACTTACGGGCTGATCATGCTGTTCTCCGCCAGTTATTCCACCGGGTATTACCGCTTCAAGGGGGATATTTACCACTTTATCCGCCCGCAGGTAATTCTGGCGGTGGTGGGGCTGGTGCTGATGTATCTGATTTCCAACATCAACTACCGCAGCCTGCGCCACATGAACTGGTACTTATACATTTTAACGCTGCTGCTTTTGGTGTGGGCCCTGTTCAGTGAGCCGTACAACGGCTGTTACCGCTGGGTGTATATGTTTGGTACAACCCTGCAGCCTTCGGAGCTGGCAAAGTTTTCGGCTATTTTGGGTCTTGCCTGCTTTGCGGACCGGTATTATGAAAAACGGGGAACACTGCTTTACGGCATTGTGCTGCCCGTGCTGCCGCTGCTGCCGGTGGTGGTTCTGCTGTACAAAGAACCCCATAACTCTGCTATCATGCTGATCCTGCTGATTGTGGGCAGTATGATTTTGTGTGGCGGTGTGGGCCGGTTCTGGTGCATCCCGGCGGCAGGCGCGGCTGCGTTTGTGATTTACAAAATGCTGACCGGACAGAATAACTATGTTCAGCAGCGCCTCGGCGCATGGAACGGTGACGAGGGCGATATTTTGTACCAGACCCAGCAGAGCCTGTATTCCATTGCGTCCGGCGGGCTGACCGGCCTGGGCATTGGCAACAGCCGCCAAAAGCACCTCTGGCTGCCGGAAGCCAGCAACGACTTTATCTTTTCCGTTCTGTGCGAAGAGCTGGGCTTTATCGGCGCGGTGATCTGTATGGGCCTTTTTGCCGCACTGATCATTCAGGGCGTTATCATCGCCCTGAACTCGCCGGATTATTTTGGTACGATGCTGGGTATTGGCATTATGTCGCAAATTGCCTGGCAGACCATGATCCACATTGCGGTGGTCACCAATGTGGCCCCAAATACCGGCATCAGCCTGCCGTTTTTTTCTTCCGGTGGTACCAGCTTGCTGATTCTATTGTGTGAGATGGGCATTATACTAAGCATATCGCGGGCGGGCAACGCGCAAAACGCTGCGCGCAGCAAGCGCTCGCATGAAGAACTTGCCCGCCGGATGAACCCGCAGCGCCGCACCCACGAAGCCCTGCACAGCAACTGAGAATTCCCGCATGCCTGCGGAAAGCATTGTTCTCTTTGGTTTCAGATATAAGGCAATACCGCACAATTCCCGCCTTACGGCTTAAGCACCGCTCCGGCGGCTGCGGCACGGCATCTGCGTTGCCAAAATGCTCGATAATACACAAAGTATTATCTGCGCTTTTGGCTTAGCAGCTGCCGCACCTCGCTTGCCGTATCGGCACTTAGAATTATGCGGTATTGCCATAACATAAACGTTCGATTTTACGGAGAAAAGAGGAACTACTATGCGTGTTTTGATTGCTGCCGGCGGCACAGCCGGCCATATCAACCCGGCGCTTGCCATTGCCGGAGCCTTAAAGGCGGCGGACCCCGCGGCCGAGATCCACTTTGCCGGGCGGAAAGAGGGTATGGAGTACGGCCTTGTAACCAAGGCAGGGTACCCGTTCCACCATATTGAGATCAACGGTTTCCAGCGCAAGCCAACCCTGAAGAACGTGGGCCGCAACGTGGTAGCGCTCTACCACCTGGCCCTGTCCGGCCCGCGCACGGCGGCTATCCTGAAAGAGGTCCGGCCCGATCTGGTCATCGGCTGCGGCGGTTATGTCAGCGGCCCGGTGGTGCGCGCCGCCGCCAAAAAGGGCATCAAGACCGCCATCCATGAGCAGAACGCATTCCCCGGTGTGACCAACAAGCTGCTGGCCAAGGATGTGGACGTGGTGTTTGCCGCTTCCGCCGCTGCGGTGGAAAAGCTTGGCGCGCCGGAGAAGACCCTTGTGGTTGGCAACCCTGTCCGCCCGGAAATTTTGAACCGTGACCGCGCCGCCGCCCGTGCTGCTGTGCACGCGGGGGACCGCACCGTGATTTTGAGCTTCGGCGGCAGTCTCGGTGCGGACCGCATCAATCAGGTCGTGGCCGACCTCTGCGCCTGGGAGCAGAAAAATCAGAAGCCGGTGCTGCACCTGCATGCCACCGGCCAGTACGGCGTGCAGCTGTTTGAGCAGCTGCAAAAGCAGAAGGATTTTGCCCCCGGCGACAGCCTTGTGGTAAAGGAATACATCAACAATATGCCGGAGCTGCTGGCTGCGGCAGACCTCGTTATCAGCCGCGCCGGTGCGCTGACGCTGGCCGAACTGGAGGCTGTGGGACGCGCCTCCATCCTGATCCCTAGCCCCAATGTGGCCGAAAACCACCAGTATTACAATGCACTGGAGCTGCAAAACGCCGGTGCCGCCATTGTGATTGAAGAAAAAGACCTGACCGGTATCAAGCTGATCGAAACCGTGCATGCCCTGTTGGCAGAGCCCGGCAAACTGACGGCCATGGGCACCGCCGCCAAGACCCTGGGCAACCCCAAGAGCCTGGAACTGATCACCGCAAAGCTGCTGGAACTGGTGAACGGAAAGTAACCTGCCGGAACAAACCGGCAGCAAATAAAAGCTGAAACACAGAAAGGAGGTACACCCCATGGACCGCAATCAGCGCAGCCGAAACCAGAAAAAAAGTGTACCTCCCCGCAAGGGTCAGCCCAGCCATCGCAACACCCAAAGCGCCCCGCCGCAGCGCAGCAGCCGCCCGGCGGGCAGCCAGCAGCGGCCAAAGAGCAGCGGCCAGCGTCCCGCAAAACAGCCCGAACGCCAGCCGCCCAAACAGCAGCAAAAGCGCCCCCGCCCCCAACAGAACCCCCAAAAGCCGGGGTACCGTTCCAGCGCGCCACAGGTGCAGCGCCGCGTTACCCGCGCGGAACAGCTGCGAATCCGCCGCCGCAAGGCCATCATCGGGGTGCTGTGCGTTTTGGCAGTGCTGGTGGTCGGCATTGTGCTTTCCATCAACCTGTTGTTCAAGGTGACGGATTTCCGGGTGGAAAATGCGGACCGCACCACCCCCGCCAATACCGGCATTTATACCGAACAACAGCTGATCGATGCAACCGGCATTCAGGTGGGGGATAACCTGTACGGTTTTTCCACCAAAGAAAAATCTGACCAGCTGTTGGCGCAGATGCCGTACCTGGATGTGGCAGTCGTCACCCGCCAGGCCCCCGGCACCGTGATCATCCGGGCGCAGCCTGCGGTGGAACGCTTTAAGATGGAGTATTCCGGCAGCTGGTTGGTGCTGAGCGAACAGCTGAAAGTGCTGCGTGTGGAGCCGGCAGAGCCGGATAATCTGGTGCAGCTGGATGCCCTGCTGCCAGAGGGCGCGGCCACCACGCCGGGCAGCTTCCTGACACTGGATGCCCCCAGCGAGCCGACCGCCCTGGCAACAGCCATGCCAAGCGGCACCGCAACGCCGGAAAATGCAGACGAAGCCGATACGGCACAGGAGACCCCCAACGAGGTGCTGAACGAACTGCTGGGCGAACTGGACCAGTATGGCCTGTTGGATGGCACCACGGTGCTGACCATGCAGAACATGACCGAGCTGAGCTTTTTGTATCAGGGCCGTGTGTCGGTTCAGCTGGGCACGGCAAACAATCTGGATTACAAGATCCGGTTTGCCGCCTATATCATTCTGGATACCGGTGGCGATGGCCTGGCAAGCAGTGACCGCGGTACGCTGGATGTTTCGGACCAGCAGACGGACGGCACCATTCAGCCGCGCTTTTTGCCGGCGGAAAACCCTGTGGCCACCCCGGAGCCGACCCCGGAACCCCCGGCAGAGGATACCACGGATGCTGCCGCCGATGCAGCGGCAGATGGTGCAGACCTGACTGCCGATGCGCCCCAGGATGACACCCAAAGCCAGGAATAAAAGAACAACCGATCCTGCCGATGCCGTTTCCAAGCGGTGCGGCAGGACTTTTTTATCGCTGCCTGTAACAAAACGGCAGCCGCGGCCACCAATATCATGTAAGGCGCCTGAACAAAGCGAAAGGAGGTGGGCCAAAGCATGAAACTGCCGGAGCTGGAGGAACTGTACCGGCGCTACCGGATGGATCTGTACCGCTACCTCTGCTTTTTGACCCACGACCCTGTGCAGGCGGAAGACCTGTTGAGCGAAACCTTTGTGCGGGTCATCAAGCGGCTGCCCACTTTCCGTGGAGAGTGCGAGGTAAAAACCTGGCTGTTTGGCATTGCACGCAATATCTGGCTGGAAAGCCTGCGCAGGCGGCACCAGTCCGTCAGCCTGGACGATTTGATGGAACGCTACATAACCGATGATGCCCTGACCGAAACCACCGCCGCCCGCCAAAAGCTGCGCCGCGTGCAGGCTTTGCTGCAACAAAAGGACGAGCGCACCCGCAGCGTGGTATACCTGCGGGCGCAGGGGTATTCGTACCAGGAAATTGCCCAAAAACTGCAAATAACCGAAGCATCCGCGCGGGTGGTGGAGCACCGTACCCGCGCCTGGCTGAAAGCAACCCTGCAAAAGGAGGGATACGACGAATGACGCAAGAAAAAGAAACAAACTGGCAAGCAAAACAGGGAAAAGCAGAAACCGAAATTCCCTGCGCGGTCTGCCGGGATTTGATCCCGCTGGTGCAGGATGGCGTTGCCAGCCCGGAAAGTGAAGCGCTGGTAAAAGCCCACCTGCAAAGCTGCCCGGAATGCCGCACCCTGTGGCAGGCGGGCGGCGGGCAGGCCCTGCCACAAAGCCTGCCCGCACCTGATGATGCCCGCCTGCTGCAAAAGATCCGCCACAAATACAATACCGGCCTGCTGATGTTTGCAGCGCTGGGCATGGGCTTTGGGGTGCTGACAAGTTACGGCGAACATTCCAACTGGATTATCCTGATTTTCCCGTTTGTGTGTGCTGCGGCCGTGTATCAGGACCCCCAGATGTGGAAGCTGCTGATGGCAGTGGGGGAGAGCATTGCCCTTTGCGCGCTGCTGCGGACCTTCGTGCGTTATTGGCAGTATGGGGCCACCTTGATGGAGTACCCGGTCACCCTAATTGTGTACAGCGTTTTTATGCTGGGGCTGTGCGGCGTTGGCTGCCTGATTGGCTGGCTGCTGAACTATGCCATCGGGAAAGGAGAGAAAAAACATGAAAGTGAAAAGTAAGCGGAAGATGGCAGGCATTCTGGCGGCGGTGCTGATTGCTTTGGTGCTGCTGGCCTTTGACTGCATCAACGGCGACCCCATCAGCGAGCGCTGGGCCATGCACCGGGCCATACAGTTTGCGGAAAAACTTTACCCGGACCAGACCTTTACGGCGGAAGGCGCGGGTTCGATGCGGGGATTCTGCTATACAACCAGAGTGCAGTCCCAGCAAAGCCGGGATACCCGGTTCTATGTGGAAACGAGTTTCTGGCTCTTTACCAGCGATACCCCTACCGTTGACCACACCCAGTATGTGGATGCCCGGCTCAACACTGCATGGCGTATGGACGAGGAAGCGCGGGCTGACCTGGCACCGGCCCTGGTCGATGCCCTGCCGGAATACGATATTCCCTACGATGAAGCGCAGCAATGCGTGATGGTGATTCTGCCGTATGAATCAGGGAAAAATATCTCTGATCTGGGCATGGAATACCAGCAGTGGCTGCCATTGGACGCCCCGTTTGAAAAGGAGATTCTGCAGCATGTACCGGCCAAGCTGGCGGTCACGATTCAAACCACATCGCAGCCCCAGCAGGAAGATTTACAGCCCGCCCTGCAAAAAATAAAAGCCGCCTGCGAAGCAAACGGCTACCATTTTGCCACCTATGATGTGACCATGATCCAGCGGGATATCCCCTATGAGACCGCTCTTGCCCAATGCATAGAATCCGGCGATGTGGCGGCGGGGGAGATTTGAAGCATGATAATAAAGCCATCATTTACGGTGCGGTAGGGCGGAATGCCCTCATCCCGCCGTGATGTATGATGGAATATAATCCCCCTAAAACTCAAAAAGGCTGCTCCTTCAACCGAAGAAGCAGCCTTTTGCTTATTCATCCAATCATGATGCTATCGTAATCTTATAATTCCTCAAGCCCAAATAAATCAAACATTCAGCTCCACATGCTGGCCAAGATCCTCTTTGTTGGCGTCCAGCACGGGACGGATAACTTCGGCCAGGAACTCTTCCACCTGCTGCGGGGCGCGGCCGGTGAAATCTTCGGGGCTCAGCTCGGCCTCGATCTCCTCGCGGGTCAGACCGAATGCAGGGTCAGCTTCCACGCGGGCAATCATATCATTGGGTTTGCCCTCCTGCTTGACCACAGCGGCAGCAGCCACGGCGTGCTCGCGCAGGCGCTCGTGCAGCTCCTGGCGGTCGCCGCCTTTCTTGACAGCTTTCATCATGATGTTCTCGCTGGCCATGAACGGCAGCTCAGCCATCACGCGGCTGCGGACAACCTTGGGGTAAACCACCAGCCCGTCCGAAACATTCAGCAGAATGTTCAGGATGGCATCAGCGGCCAAAAATCCCTCAGCCATTGCGATGCGCTTGTTGGCGGAATCGTCCAGCGTGCGCTCAAACCACTGGGTGCCGGCGGTGATGGCGGGGTTCAGCACATCCACCATCAGGTAGCGGGAAAGCGCGCAGATGCGTTCGCAGCGCATGGGGTTGCGCTTGTATGGCATGGCGGAAGAACCGATCTGGTTCTTTTCAAACGGCTCCTCCATCTCCTTAAAGTTGGCCAGCAGGCGGATGTCGGTGGCCATCTTCATGGCGCTCTGGGCAAGACCGGCAATGGCGGAAAGCACATTGTAGTCCACCTTGCGGCTGTAGGTCTGGCCGCAGACGGGCACAACCTTGTCAAAGCCCATCTGGGCGCACACATCGGCTTCCACTGCCTTGACCTTGGCAGAATCGCCGTTGAACAGCTCAATAAAGCTGGCCTGGGTGCCGGTGGTACCCTTAACGCCGCGCAGGGCCAGCTGGCTGATCTGGTGGTCAATCTCCTGCAGGTCCATGTAGAACTCGTTCATCCACAGGGTAGCGCGCTTGCCAACGGTGGTCAGCTGGGCGGGCTGGCAGTGGGTGTAAGCCAGGCAGGGCATATCCTTGTACTGCTCGGCAAAATCGGCCAGGTTGGCCAGCACGCCGATCAGCTTTTTGCGCACCAGCTGCAGGCCTTCGCGCATGATGATAACATCGGTGTTATCGCCAACATAGCAGCTGGTAGCACCCAGGTGGATGATACCCTTTGCCTTGGGGCACTGCAGGCCGTAAGCGTAAACATGGCTCATGACATCGTGGCGCACCAGCTTTTCGCGGGCAGTGGCTTCCTCGTAATTGATGTCATCCTTGTGGGCTTCCAGCTCGGCAATCTGTTCATCGGTAATGTCCAGGCCCTGCTTCTGCTCAGCCTTGGCCAGCGCAATCCACAGCCTGCGCCAGGTGCGGAACTTGTTATCGTCCGAGAAAGTATACTGCATCTCATCGGAAGCATAACGGGTGGAAAACGGAGAAATATAACGATCATGTGCCATTGGTCGGGTTTCCTTTCTTACAGCATGTCTTACAATTTGAAGTAGTTCACGCCGCCTTCAAAAATCGGCTGGTACTTGTCGCCGGTAACGTTTTTGTACAGGCTGTCGCCGCTGCGCTCAGAATGGCCCATCTTGCCGAACACGCGGCCGTCCGGGCTGGTAATGCCCTCAATGGCCAGCACGGACCCGTTGGGGTTGTAGCGCATATCCATGGTGGGCACGCAGTTCAGGTCAACATACTGGGTGGCAACCTGGCCGTTGTTGATCAGCTGCTGCAGCAGGCCGTCATTGCAGACAAAGCGGCCTTCGCCGTGGCTGATGGCGATCAGGTGTTCATCATCCACATTGCATTCGCTCAGCCAGGGGCTCTTGTTGGAAGCTACGCGGGTGCGCACCAGCATGCTCTGGTGGCGGTGGATGGTGTTAAAGGTTAGGGTCGGGTCGTTCTCGGTAATCGGGCGGATCTCGCCATAAGGCACAAGGCCCAGCTTAATCAATGCCTGGAAGCCGTTGCAGATGCCGAGTGCCAGGCCGTCACGCTGGTTCAGCAGACGGTTGACGGCATCGGCCACAGCGGGGTTGCGGAAGAACGCCGCAATGAACTTGGCGGAGCCGTCCGGCTCATCGCCGCCGGAAAAACCGCCCGGCAGCATCAGAATCTGGCTCTGGTCAAGCTCTTTCACCAGGGCTTCGCAGCTGGCGGCAACGTCGGCGGGGGTCAGGTTCTTCAACACCAGAATGTGCGGGTCGCCACCGGCGCGGCGGAATGCGCGTGCAGTGTCGTATTCGCAGTTGGTGCCGGGGAACACAGGGATGATAACGCGCGGGGTGGCCAGGCGCACAGCCGGGGCAACGCGCTGGAAGCAGTTGACCTTGTATTCCAGGGATTTAACTTCCTCGCCAGCCTTGAGGTAGGGGAAGACAGGCTGCAGCTTTGCTTCCCATACATCCTGCAGGTGCTGCAGGTCGATGTTTTCGCCGTTGACGTTGATGACATAATCCACGGTGGTGGAACCGAGGAATTCACCGGCAGAAGCATCCAGAAGCTCCAGAATAACTGCGCCATAGCAGGGCTTGAACAGGTCGTCCAGGTTGATATCGCGGCTCAGGGACAGGCCCACGTGGTTGCCGACGCACATCTTGAACAGTGCTTCGGCAACGCCGCCGTAACCCGGCGTTGCTGCGGCCAGCACTTTGCCTTCGTCGATCATCTGCTCCACGATCTTGTAGATGGAAAGCAGGCTGCCGATCTCCGGCATGCCGTCCTTGTACTGCGGCTTCAGGATGACAACAGAGCTGTTGGCTTTCTTGAACTCAGGGCTCATGACGTTGGCAGTGTTGCCAATGGCGGTGGCAAAGCTGACCAGCGTGGGGGGAACATCCAGGCCTTCAAAGCTGCCGGACATACTGTCCTTGCCGCCGATGGAAGCAATGCCAAGGCCCATCTGGGCATCCAGCGCGCCAAGCAGGGCGGCCAGCGGCTTGCCCCAGCGTTCGGGGGCAGTGTTCAGGTGCTCAAAATATTCCTGGAAAGTCAGGTACATATCCTTGTGGCGGAAACCGGCGCAAACCAGTTTGGTCACGCTTTCCACAACGGCCATGTAAGCGCCGCGGTAGGGGTCCGCTTCAGTCAGGTAGGGGTTAAAGCCCCAGGCCATGCCGGAGCAGGTGGTGGTTTCGCCATCCACCGGCAGTTTGGCAGCCATGGCCATGGTGGGGGTCAGCTGGTATTTACCGCCGTAAGGCATCAGCACGGTGGAAGCGCCGATGGTGGAGTCAAACCGCTCGCCCAGGCCTTTCTGGCTGCAAACGTTCAGGTCGCCAACCAGGTTTTCCAGCTTTTCGGCAAAGGTGGAACCGGCCCACTGGGGCTGCCATACCGTGCCGGGCAGAACATGCACATCGGCATGGCGCTCGGCACCGTTGGAGTTCAGGAACTCGCGGGAAAGGTCCACGATGGCAACGCCGTTCCAGTTCTCGCGCATCCGCTTTTCCTCGGTAACGGTAGCAACCACGGTGGCTTCCAGGTTTTCCTCATTGGCAAGGGCAATGAACTTTTCGGCATCCTCAGCGGCAACGGCAACAGCCATGCGCTCCTGGCTTTCGCTGATAGCCAGCTCGGTGCCGTCCAGGCCCTCGTACTTCTTGGTAACTTTGTTCAGGTCAATGTTCAGGCCGTCGGCCAGCTCGCCGATGGCAACGGAAACACCGCCTGCGCCAAAGTCGTTGCAGCGCTTGATCATGCAGCAGGCGTCCTCGCGGCGGAACAGGCGCTGCAGCTTGCGCTCGATGGGCGCATTGCCCTTCTGCACCTCGGCACCGCAGTGGTCCAGGCTGCCCAGATTGTGGGCCTTGGAGGAGCCGGTGGC
>OMAQ01001216.1_pt1 | contig 11486 bp, 10 predicted proteins | sample 1673461 | NCBI WGS metagenome assembly OMAQ01 (sample SAMEA103958112, study PRJEB25191) | human gut metagenome | biome: human-associated habitat [ENVO:00009003]; feature: intestine environment [ENVO:2100002]; material: feces | place: Germany | collected 2013/2015
GGGGCCGGGTCTTGCTGCTTATAACTCGTCTCATGCTCCTCGTCGACAACGACGAGACTGAGCTTCTTGAAAGGCAGGAAGATGGCGCTGCGAGCTCCGAGGATGATGTCGTAAGGATTGTCGGAGAGCTGCTTGCGCCAAATCTCCACACGCTCGCGGTCGCTGTACTTGGAATGATAGATGCCAAGCCTTGAGCCGAACACGCGTTGCAGGCGCTGGGTCATCTGAACGGTAAGGGCTATCTCTGGCAAGAGGTAAAGCACCTGCCCGCCCTTGTCGATAACCTCTTGGATGAGATGTATGTAAATCTCCGTCTTTCCGCTTGACGTCACGCCATGAAGCAGCACCACGTTCTTGTCGTGCCACTGTTTTTCCAAGTCGGCCTTTGCCCGCGCCTGTGGCTCGCTTAGCGACTGTACGCGTTCAGGATGATATGCGCCATTGCGATTGATGCTTTTCACCTCACGGTCGACGGACTGAAGGAACCGCTGAGCGACAAGCTTATTAACAATGACGGCCGTGCAGTGGGCCTCGTTCATCAGTTCCTCGCGCGTGACGATGCTTGTGCCGGAATCGTGAACAAGGTTGAGGAAAGTGGTGAACGCGGCTTGTTGCCTCGGCATGCGGCGCAGCATCTCCACGGCTGCCCTTTGGGCCTCCACGTTGGCAAACTTGTCGCCAAGGCAGACGCACGCCTCGGTCTTGGGCTTGTAACCCACTTCCGCCTTCAGGCCAGCGGGAAGCGCGGCGTTCATCACGTCGCCAAGTGGCGACATGTAGTAATCGGCTATCCACCGCCAAAGCCTCAGTTGGCTGGGCAAGAGAACCGGCGCGTCGTCGAGCACCGCCAATATCTCGCGTATCTTGCTGTCGGGAATGTTGGGCTTGTCGGCATGAACCCTAACGGCCATGGCCGCATAAGTCTTGCTCTTGCCAAAGGGAACGAGCACGCGCGTACCCATGACGACGCGTGCGGCAAGCGAATCGCTCACGGCATAGGTGAAAAAGTCTTGAAGGGGCAAGGGCAAGATTACGTCTACATACTCCATTCCAAAGAAAACAAAAGGCAGGGAGACACCTGCCTTTATTATTTTAAGTCAATATCAGAACCAATAGCCAACAGAGACTTGCCAAGTGTTGTTGCGGCCTTTAATACATTGTTTGTCGGGGTTGAGCCCTCCCACATGCATCTTGCCCGACTTGTTGCACTCTATGTTGTAGTTGACAGAGCCTTGAAGATGCTTTAATATCGTGACACCGGCACCTATATTGACGCTGAATGTCGCCTTTTTCAGGGAATAACTGCTTGCGGCATCCCACTTGAAATCCTTGTCGCCGACATTGATGCCCCATTGCGGACCGGCGAAGAGGAAGACATTGGCAAGGCTACCGAGCCCTATGCCATATCTCACGTTGACCGGAATGTCCAGGTATTGCTGCTTTATGGTCGTGGTTTGGCCCATGTCGCCACCAACGACATCATCAGCCCATTTCATCTTTGCCTGCTTTTGGTCGTAAAGAGCCGCAAGGTCAAAACTCAAGCCTGTCAGAGGCACGGAGACCTTCAGCATTGGGCCAAAGAAGAAGCCGGCCTTGTTGTCGGTTACCCACATGTCGTCGTTCAACTTCAAGCTGCTGACGTTCAAGCCTCCTTTCACACCGAGCTTGACCTGGGCGGAAGCCGATGCTGACAAGCCCAAGGCCAAAAACAATATCGCTATTATCTTTTTCATCTTATATGATTTGGTTTACCATAAACATCAATGCCTCTGCCTCCTGACGGTCACCCTTGCGGTACCGGAGGCAGACGAAGACCCAGGAACACGCGCGCGGCTCTGCTTCACGCGCGGCGACTTGGCTGCCACCCTGCGTATGCGAGAACCCTTTTTCACGCCCTTCACCTGTTTGGGGTCGAGCTTGGCTATGGAGTCGAGAGAGTCTTTCTTGGCTTGGTCTCCCCATAACTGGCTCTCGAAAGAGGCTATCTCTGAATCGATGCGCTGCTGAGCCTTGACAAGTTTCACGGAATCGCCGCCGGCCTCTTGCGCCAGCGTCTTGCCGAGCATGTTGTTGGTCTTGTAGATTTTGCCTTTATAGCCGTTTGTGGCAAAATAGTCGGCAATGCTCATCATCGCGGCATTGTTGACATTGCTCGTCATCACCATCTGCTTGGCGAGAAATGGGGCCAAGTCGCTGTATCTCACCCAAAACAGTGGATATTTCGTGGCTCCGTCGCCAAAGTCATCGTCGCGGAACATCACGGGGCAGAGAGCCGTCACCTGACGGTGAAACGACGACGTGTTCTGGTCATAGTAGCTGCTTTCCTTGACGTAATAAGCCTTGACCTCGGCTGATGGTATATCGCTGTCGTCGATATGCACGCCACGGTCGGTCTTCTCATAAAAAATGTGGTAGTCGTCAAGAAACTTCTTGGGGCTCAAGCGCAACGACTCGTCAAACTTCTCGCTGCCACTGTTCACGTCGTAAGAGTAGGCGGCAATGCCCCCGTGGTTAGGCCCTGCCATGATGAGCTTGAAGAGCAGCGTGAAGAGATTCACCTGCTGGCCATTTGGCTCCACTGGATAATACAAGGCGGCGTTAGCCTCATCGTTTAGGTCAAGCTCACGGTACACGTCCCTGCGCCAGACCACATCACCACTCATGGGCTCAGCCGTCGGGAAGTCTATCTGCTGACGCAAAGTCATGTTATTACTGTTCGACTTCGCCACCTGCTGCTCCTGGCGACGAGCCTTGGGCTGTGCCATGAGGCAGGAGACGCCCACGGCGATAAACGCCAATGATATAAAAAACCTCTTCATAAGAGTATCTTTGATTCTGTTTGTTTCTGTAAAAATCATCTCACCTTCACTTCCATTGCCCCAGGCAACACGCGCGCCACGCCGTCGGGCCCAATGGCATGAACCTCGGTGATGTAGAAGCGGCGGCCACGACTTAACCGGCGGAACTGGTCGCGCATGCGGTCGGTGAACTCTCCGCCTTGCGATGCCATCTGTATGGCATTGCCCATGTTGTCGTAGAACACGGTCGAGAAACCTGTCACGCGGAACTGTATGTCGAGAATGCCATCGTCTATGGCGGCCTTCAAGTGTCTCGCGCCCATCAGGCTCGCCTTGGCCATATTGCCTCCCTTGAAGCGGTCATCGCCAATGGTGATATAAGGTGTCGGGTTGGGCAGTTTACGCACACGGAAAGTGAACGGGGGGAACGTCCTTGTCATCTTGCCGTCGCGCGCGGTGATGCGGAACGTCACGTCGTGGCCAACGGCAGCAGGCACGGCGACATACTTTCCCGGGCCCTTTGATATAAGACGGCCACCTGTCATGCTCACGGAGACCGCGTTTTGCGGCACGCCTGGCACGCCTACGCTGATGGGGTTGTCGTAGCCAGCGTAGAGCATGTTCATAAGGTCGGCGGCCACGGTAGCGCCTCCGGGGACAGGTATGACATTGTATTTCTGTAAGAAGTTGCGACGAAGCACGTCGCCACGTGAGTTGCGCATCAAGATGTAACCACCAAACTGGTGCTCGCCCACTCCACCGGCCATGAAACTGTATTGGCCATTCTTGGTGTTGACGCGCGAGCCATTGACATAAATCTCCGGTTGACTGGTCGTGTCGACAGCCGCCATGACGATGTTGGCATTGAAACGTTCACCGGGATAAAGGGTCGTCTTCTCCGGAACCACGAATGCCTCGAGCTTGTTCACGCGAATGTCCTTGAGACCGATGTTAGCCTCCAAGGAGTGAAGCACCTCACCCTCGGCATAGCGCACGTCGTTTTGCAACTTCGACAGCAACGTGACGGCAGCCGCCACGGGCATATCCTCGAACATGTATTCCTGCCAGTTCTTGCCAAGATAGTTTTTGCCTTTTGGCACATTGGTGGACAGGTTGCTCTTGATAATGGCATATTGACGCGGATCGGTAACAAAGCCAAGGATGCGCTCACGATAAGAGTTGATGGCATTGAACAGCTTTTTGCCCTTGCCAGTCAGCGGAGCCAGCATCACGGTCCCCGCCGCGTCTATGTTATCTGTGTTCTGAATGTCTTTCAAGTTGCCATCAGCTCCGTCGGCCTCCTTCACTATCGCGAGTTTCAGCGTCTCGGCAAAGTTGTAGAGCGAGTCGCTCATGTTCCTCACCTCCGTTGCCTTCTCATACCAAACCCTCGCCTTCTCTGGGTTGCGGAGCATTTGGTCGCGGAAGTCGTTGTATATGGCGGCATTCTCCTTCGACGCGTTGTTGGTGGTTCGGTCAAGGCTTTCCTGCACTACGGCAAAGCCCTGAAGCACCTCTGTCGACACGTTGAGTGCCAACATTGCCAGAAGCACGATGTACATGAGGTTGATCATCTTCTGGCGTGGAGAAACCGGTCGTTTCTTGATTGCCATTTATATTATATTACTTGATTCGAATTTATATTACTCTTCGCTCTTCTGGCCATTCGGGGTGGGGACGGGCACAGGGCCCGCCCCTGCATAGCGATTGATGTTCACTCCTCGCTCGCCCGAGGGGCCGCCGCACGCATGTTAACCGTCATGGCCTCTATCATGCGCGCGTATATCTTGTTGAGCTGGTCTATCTGCTCCGCCATCTTCTTCGTCTGAGCATTAATCTCGTCGATAGTGCCAATCTGCTGGCTCGCGCCCTTGAGCTGCATCTCATAGACCTTGCTGATGCCCGTGAGCGTGCGGTTGAGGTTCTCCATCTCCTCACTGTCGCGCGTGAGACGGGTGCTCTGCTCATTCACCTTCTTCAGAGTCTCCACAAGCGTCTTCAGCTCTTCAACATAGCAGGCTTGGGCCTCATTCATGGCCTCCGCCTCCTCTTGGCTCATCTGCGGCACGTAGGCCGGCTGCTGAGGTGCGGCTGACGCTGTGGAGCTTGACACGTTGACTGTCGGCTCCGCGGTTTCAACATTTACCTTTTCGACGGAAGGCTCAACTTCGGCAGAAGACACGGCACTTGCTGCAGGAGCCTCGGCCTTAGCATTGGGATACTCCACCATTCCCTTCTCAAGAAACTCCTCGGTCAGGCGCGTTGGCATTTCCCTGCCTTCCGCTGTCTTGTCGAACGGACGATCAAAGGCTGATATGAAAAACACGAAGACCTCAGTGCCCATGCCTATAAACAACATGACGTTGGCTCCAGGCAAATGGGTCAGCTTGAACAACGCTCCGAGAATGACGATAGACGCGCCCCAACTGTAAGCATAGTTGAGAAACGTTTGGCCCGCCACGGTGTCCATCCACTTCTGAAGGCGGTAGACTAAATTATAATTACTGTATCTTGACATAGTGTTATCTTCTTTTTTGTTTTCCACTTATTGAGTTAGCCAACGACCTCACGCAACGGAATCCGATATAGCTCCTCGGCTGGTTCTGGTATTCCCATGAGCGCCACGCTGAACGAATCAGGCTCTCCGGATCTTTCCATGAGCCACCGCGCACGCTTTTCTTCTTCAAGCGATACGGATCTTCCAAGGCCGCATTGTATTTCAGCTGCGGGTTGATGTCGTTCATGGCATCAACGCCCGCTTCGGTATAGATGGTGCTTGTCCATTCAGCCACGTTACCTGCCATGTCGTAAAGTCCATTACTGTTGGGTGAATAGCTGCCCACCTTGGCCGTGATAAGGTTACCGTCCTTGGTGTAGTTGCCCCTGTCGGGCTTGAAATTGGCATAGAAACAACCATTGCCACTCATCACGTCCTTGTTGTCCCAAGGAAACTCCGTCTGGTTCTTTCCCCTGGCGGCATATTCCCATTCTGCCTCTGTCGGCAAGCGATAACGCTGGACATAACGCGCCTCGGGGCCAAGGCCCTTCAGTAGATAGTCGGTGCGCCAAGCGCAGAACGCGTTGGCCTGCTCCCATGTCACGCCCACGACAGGATAATCGTTGTAGGCAGGATTGGAGAAATAGTTGCGGAGGTAGACCTCATTGTCGGCATTGCGGAAATCGTTTACCCAGCAGGTAGTGTCGGGATAGATGTTCACGATGTAGGTGTTAAGGAAATCCCACGGGCCGGAAAGCGGACGGTCAATGGTCTGTCGCACAATCTTGCCCGACTCGTCGATATAAGCCGTATCCTTGCTTATCATCACCACATGATTGGGATCAACGGTCTCATCGGTATTGAGGTCGCGCTCCTCAGGGTTCAGGCGGTTGCGACGAAGCGCGGCGGCGGTATAATCGTAAATCTCGAACCGGTAGTTCATCTGGCTGTAGTCGAGCATCTTCTCGCCCGTCACGGGATTGGTGACATACAGGCTTTCTATTGCCCTCTGCTCATCCTCGTTGGGCTTGCGCGGCAGACGCTTGTTCCAGTTCACTCGAGGTGTCACCGGGTCACCGTTCTTGTCCTCGGTAATCATGTAACTCTCGTCGCCACCATAGTTGGGGTCCGCAAGGCGAGTGCGGAGGATGGAGTCGCGAACCCAGTTCACGAATTGCTTATACTGCGAGTTGGTAATCTCCGTTTGATCCATCCAGAAGCCGTCGACGGAGATGTCTTTCACAGGGACGGTCTTTCCCCAAAGGCTATCGCTCTTCAATTCGCCCATCCTCAAGTAGCCACGGTCAACCCTTATCATTCCGTAAGGTGTTGGCTCTATGAAAGGACGACCGCCCACGCCGACCACTTCACCGCCCTTGCCCGACATGGAAGCGGACTTGGCGCTGAAACAGCCTGTCAACGACAACGACAACATTGTCAAGCTTAATAATAATATGATATTCTTCATATAATCAATATCTGTTCTATCAACTTCTGTTATAATATTCTTACACTCTTATGCAGGTTCCGGCCTTTCTTGGCGAAACTTATGTCGTGCCTATATCCGACAAACAACTCATGGCTGCCGTTGCCTGGGTTGATGCTTGACGTATACACCTCATAGCTATAGCCCAAGACCACTCCATGAAAACTGCCACCAAGGAGGATCGTGGCGGAAACAGTGGGACTGTATGTCGCACCTATATAAAGCATCTTGTCGCCATTGTTGTATACAAGCCTGCCCGTGATGTCACCACGCCATCCGGTGCCGTCTGTACGGAAAAGTAACGACGACTTCAATGTTATAAACGGATTACGGAAAGAAATATTGCCTCCACCAGTAAAATAATATGTGGGTAATATCTTCAACTCGTTATTATCACCAAGAGAAACAAGCGGAGAATTGAGATGATGAACCGACGCGCCGCCATACCACTGGCCATGCGTGTAGAACAGGCCCGCTCCAAGGTCGATGGAGCTACCAGTCAAGTCTGCAGTTGAAAAAGCTGGGTCACTGCTGTCGCCTAAGTCAACTTGGCTGCCATCAAATTTCTCGCTTATGAATCCTACTTCCGCTCCCAAACGCAAATGGCCTTTAAACAAAGGCATCTGAAAGGCATATTGCAGGTTGAGCTTGGTGTGGGTGAACAGTCCTATCTGATCGTTCATGAAATTCACGCCCACGCCATGAAAAGAGCGCAAGGCACGGAATGGCATGTCAGCAGAAACATAAGCCGTCCTTGGATTATGCTCAAAACCTGCCATGTCCATCGCATAAGCGGCGACGACATTCAAGTATGCTTGCCGGCCGGCAGCAGATGGGTTGAAGGATGTTTCCATGTCGTAATAGTGGCTGAAAGAAGGGTCATATTGAGCCTTTGTGACTGAAACACCTACAAGCAAGAGGATAGACAGTATACAGAATCTTCTGGTTAACACGTTGAATCAATGATGAAGCAGGCATGGTGTCTTGTCGCTTTCGGCAACTTATGACGCGAGCCCACGATTTCTCACGTTATTGCTTTATAATTTATTGTCTGCAAAGGTAGCGTTTTTCTTACAAGAAGCGGTATTCCGCAATAGGATATTTGACAAGCCTACATTATTATATTTACATCTACCGAGACGAAAAACACGGAAAGCGCATGACAAGACGCTACAATAAAATAAAAAACGGCATGGGACTCTTACCAAGAAAAAATCCCACACCGTTTTTTATGATACATTCGGCTTTCCCATGCAAGGACGTTTATGCCTGCCATACAAGGAAATACCGTATCGAACTACAAATTATTTCAACATCAGCTTTCTCTTCACGCCATCAACCTCGACGACATACACGCCAGCCATTTGCATCTACCCAAGAGCGTGATTGAGAACTCACCACCATGGCGTTGCCATCCCAAAAACGTGTGGTCTTTGTGGTGACACCATCATCGGCTGTGGAACTCATGGTAGAACCGTGTATTTTGGGGGTGTCTTCGAATTTGCCTTCGCCAAAGTTCCAATCATAGTTTTCTATCTTGCCGTTTTTGTAGATGACGTTTTTACTCCCGCCCATGATGCTGCCATCTTCTATATCGTATTCGTAAGACAGGTAGGTTATGGTACCTTCATTGTCGACAGAGACTTTTGTGTAGTCATCTAAAAACAGTTTTTTCACATCCCAGTCGTATTGGTATGTTGTGCATGTATAGCCATTGTCGCTGTAGGTGTACGTGCTCTTCTCGACAACGTTGCCATCTTCTTCTTTCTGCACCTCGAGCAGATAACCGTTCTCGTTCAGGTCAACTTTGAGATGTTGCCAATCATAGTCTAACACATCATGCTTGCCAGACCATGGCTTCCACTCTCCATCGCGGTATATCTCGTACACGTCATCGGTATAGCTGACACCGTCTACTCCCCAAACATCAGACTGAGAAGAAGTAACGCCGGGACCACTAACAGAAGCATTAATCATAAACAAGAGCCCCACATTGCGTCTTCTCGCCTTAGCTGTTTCTTTGCCTTGAGCGTCATATAAAGTGTAGAGAGCGTTTTCGTTAGGGCCGCTGCCATCATTCAAGCCATCGGACACGACATAAGAACCATCGTCTGACACATACACATTCTTATCGAACAACTTATTGCCTTCGTCGTCGCAGTAATAGTCTGAAGAATAAGGTTCATAACTACCATCATAATACTCCACCGACTCATGATAGCGATTGAACGTGGGGAACTTAGTCCATTCGCCAAACTTCGTCATGCGTTTCGTGAAACTTCCATCGGAATTTATATTATATCCGCTATACTGACGAGACTTGCCGTCATTGATCATTGGGGAATACCAATTGTATGAATACTCTGATTTGTAAGAAGCTTTTAGCTCCCCACTATAAGAGTCATAATATATGTCAGTAAAGAAGCCGGACGGAGGAGTATCAAGGAGAATCTCATCCTTGCTGTTGACAATCCACAGATTTGAAGAAGAGTCAAACTGATAGCGCGATTTGATATAACCTTTGTCATAGATGGTCAATTCGTCTTTGTAATCAGAACTGTATGAGCACTTTACATAAAGGTCCAAAGGCGCATACCAAGTTGCGTCAAAACCATCCTTAAACAGCTCACCAGACACTTCTTGTCTTTCACGCCAAGTAATATCTTTTATACAATGGCCAACAAGCGAACCCTGGGTATCATATTCACTGCCATCGTGAACATAATCATAAGCACGACATCTTGACGGAATCCATTCGGACTTTGATGTGTTGTAAATATAGTCATCAATAGTTAGGACGCGACTTTGGTCGTCGAAAGAACGAACTATCTTTGTCTTGGAATCCGAAGACCCGTCCCCATTTTTGACGGTCTCTATGTGCTCTGTCCAACTGCCATTGGCATCATAAACATAAGAGAATGTTTTAGTCGTAGAAGAATGGCTTGAAATGGACGTGACATTAGCATGGGCGTCATATTCAACCGAACAACGTTCTGTGTTGCCTGAAGCATCTGTATGAATATACTCCTTGAGGAGCATACGAGTGATATCGTTGTCTATTGTACTACGGTAAACAGGCTACTCGGATGCCTTTACCAAATAAGGCTTAGGCGATTTTAATTGGCAGGGGGGTAGAGCTATTCAACCCCTGAGCATTTGCTGATTGCAAACCGAACAAAAGCAAAGCACTTAAAGCGTAAAGACTTTTCAAAATACAAAAAATTAGAATTAATGCAATACAAAAATAGTAATAAAAAACGTAAGACGAAAAATAAAAAATAAAAAAAGCAACGACATGGAGAAATTTACATGCCGTTGTGTTGTTATGCACACACAAAATAAGATTATGTATAACCTTATATGCGCTTAATATTCATCTTCGTTCCAAAGGAAATCCTCCTTTGAAGGATAATCAGGCCACAAGTCTTCTATGCTTTCATAGACATCGCCTTCATCCTCTATCTCCTGCAGGTTCTGTACCACTTCATCAGGGGCACCCGAACGAACAGCATAATCAATAAGTTCTTCCTTTGTAGCTGGCCAAGGAGCATCCTCCAATTTGGAAGCCAATTCAAGAGTCCAATACATAAGTATAATAATTAGTCGTTATTAATTCTCAATTTCGTGTCGCAAAAATAAACAAAATAATTGAATTCAAGACTTATAATGTGATAATTTTTACTTGTAGCATTATAACAAATCATAAAATTCTAAACAAGCATGACCTTATAGTTAATTTTTGGCATATTGCCATCAAGAAATAGGACTCCACAGTCGTATAAATCAAAACTAACTACTACTTTGCTTGACTGTATCACAGATTCCCATAAAGCAAAATTTCGCTCAGAAGAATGAATACGCTCAATAACGTAAACCTCATTAAAACGATGGTCCAAACTGAGGAAATGATAAAGACGAAGATAAAACTTTCTAAGTCTTAGAGTTGATTCATCACTATCAAGGTCTAATGATTCATAAAAATCATGATATTGTTTATCACGAACGACTTGAGTGACAAAAGCGAACGCAAATGGCGCTTGAACGCCAAAACCATGACTCCTGGGCCACCTTATAATGGAATAAAGAAAACGACGTAAAGATTGAATCATAGAAAGAGAATAAAACAAAAAAAACCTCAAGGATAATGTTATCCTTGAGGCTCTCTTCAAAGGAGGCGGCTACCTACTCTCCCGCATTGCATTGCAGTACCATCGGCGCAAGCGGGCTTAACTTCTCTGTTCGGAATGGGAAGAGGTGGGACCCCGCCGCGATAACCACCTGATGTACGGTTAACGTCCTTCAAGACGTATGGGTGACATACAGGCAACAAGCAAAACCTTAATACAGTTGAAATCACGAGCCTTTTCACCCGCCGACGCGTTGGCGTCGCGCGGGAAGAAAGCGTTCGGGCAATTAGTAGCGCTCGGCTTTGACGTCACCGTCTTTACACCTGCGCCCTATCAACGTCGTCGTCTGCGACGACCCTCAAAGGAGCTCTCATCTCGCGGTGGGCTTCGCGCTTAGATGCTTTCAGCGCTTATCCCGTCCGGACTCGGATACCCTGCGGTGCGCCTGGCGGCACAACAGGTAGACCGGAGGTCCGTCCGTCACGGTCCTCTCGTACTAGTGACGGCTCCACTCAAAACTCCAACGCCCACGATAGATAGAGACCGAACTGTCTCACGACGTTCTGAACCCAGCTCGC
>OMAQ01001221.1_pt1 | contig 11472 bp, 8 predicted proteins | sample 1673461 | NCBI WGS metagenome assembly OMAQ01 (sample SAMEA103958112, study PRJEB25191) | human gut metagenome | biome: human-associated habitat [ENVO:00009003]; feature: intestine environment [ENVO:2100002]; material: feces | place: Germany | collected 2013/2015
TGCCGCACCTCGCTCGCCGTATCGGCACTTAGAATTATGCGGTATTGCCTTTATAATCCGGGCGTATTATCTGCCTCTAAAATGGCGTCGTTTTCTTCTTTATACTTGGCTGCGGTATCGCTGTCCAGCACATACACATTCACGGCAATCACTGCATTATCAACGCTTTCGGAGTAAGTCTCGTAATACAGGTCAATAAATGCGCTCCCCGTCATCATGGCTGTGCCGGTATCTGCCGCATAAGCATAACCGTACACAAACCGGCCGTCTGCGGAGGTAATATACATCAGGCTGCCATAGGGAATCACATTGGGGTTGACCGCCACCGTACCATAGGTCAGCCGCCGCCCCGAAGATCCTTTTGCCGTCGGCGATGCCGAATACCCGGTGGAACGCTGTGCGGTATAAGTCGCCGCAATGCCCTCGCATGGTTTGCCGTCCACGATCTCGGGGCCCACGAAGGAGCTGACAGGTGCCTGCTCGTCATATTGTTTTATAATGGTGGGCACCATTTCTATCACAGTTTCGCGGTTCGTTTCTGTTGTGTCAGTCAGTTCGCCATCCACATAGGTTTCCCGGTAGCTCACGCTGCACAGGCCGTCGCTGCCCTGCTGGATCAGCTGTTCTTTGCTCTGTTTGCGGTAGAACAGGCTGGTTTCCACATACTGGGTCTCAGTGGGAATCACTTCGTCCTGAGTGTATTCTTCATAGCGCACCCGCTGGATGGTCACCATGGTGTTTTCCTGGGCCGGGGTATCCAGCGCAGGCTCAATCCAGTCATCTGGGCCAAGGGTAATGCCGGCTTCCGCCAGAGCATCTCCCACGGTGCCGCCGGTCACCACAACCTCCTGCACACCGCCGTCCACCGTGACGGGCACGGTGTAAGCGCGCAGGATGTGGATCTGGTCAAGGCCTGCATCCTCGGTAATTTCCAGCTCGTCCTCGGTATCGGGTGCCTCAATGCCGGCTTGCTGCATCAGCGTTTTGATATCATGCGCCGAGGTGATAGCCATGCCCTGTGCACCGTGGGTATCGGTAATTTTAACCACATGCAGCTGGCTGCCGGTGAAGGCCACACAGCCTGCCAGCGCCCCCAGGCTTACCAGCAGAGTTCCCCACCGCGGCAACCCAAGCGCGGCACGGCGCCGGATATGCTCTTTTGTTTTTGTTGATAACATAAGTTCCCCTTCCACATCAAGTCCAACCGCCTGAATGGGCAGGCACTATGTTCCTGACTGTAACAGAAAACACGTCATAAAAAATGTCGGCCCAAAATGAGCCGACATAATAAGAATCGGATTGAATAAATCAGCGCTTGCTGAACTGCGGTGCGCGACGAGCTGCTTTGAGGCCGTACTTCTTACGTTCCTTCATACGAGGATCGCGGGTCAGGAAGCCAGCCTTCTTCAGGGTGCTGCGCAGCTCGGGGTCGAACTGCAGCAGAGCGCGGGACAGGCCGTGGCGGATAGCGCCAGCCTGGCCGGAAGTACCGCCGCCGACAACGTTAATCACGATGTCGAACTTGCCATCGGTGTTGGTCAGAGCCAGCGGGCTGCGGACCATCAGCTTCAGGGTTTCCAGGCCGAAGTAATCGTCGATATCACGATTGTTGATGGTAATCTTGCCGGTGCCATTGTAGACGCGGACGCGGGCAACGGAATGCTTACGACGGCCAGTGCCGTAGAAATACTGTTTAGTTTCGTACATCTTCTATTGCCTCCTTATCAAAATTCCACAACTTCGGGCTTCTGGGCAGCATGTGCATGCTCAGCAGTCTTGTAGCAGTGCAGGCGGGTCATAGCCTTAGCGCCCAGGGTGTTGGAAGGAACCATGCCCTTAACAGCGTAGGTCATAGCCTTATCGCTGGCTTCAGCCATCAAGGTCTTATACTGGGTTTCCTTCAGGCCGCCGATCCAGCCAGAATGGGTGCGATGATACTTCTTTTCCAGCTTCTTGCCAGTCAGAACAGCTTCGTCGCAGTTAATCACGATGACATGGTCACCGCAGTCAACATTGGGGGTAAAGGTAGTCTTGTTCTTACCACGCAGCAGGACAGCGGCCTGGGCAGCAACGCGGCCGAGCGGTTTGCCGGCAGCATCAATAACATACCACTTGCGGTCGACCATCTCAGCGGGCTTAGCGAGAGTAGTGCTCATGATTTGAATCCTCCATACTTTATAGTGACGCATCCGAATCATTTCGGTTTATTCAAAGCGCAATGCACAGCACGGCACTGCGCTGATTTCGCGCAAGTATGATTTTAGCAAATACGCGCTGTTTCGTCAAGGGATTTTGCAAATAAAATCATTTTATTCTCGTGTAGCTCTTGTTTTCTTGTGTTTTCTCTTGTTTTCTAACGTTTTCGCAAACGGCATTTTACTGTTTTGCCTTTTGCACCTGTTTTTGTGTACCCTGCAGCAAAGTGTTCTGCCCGCTTTGTGCAGTCTGCTGGTTTCCGGTTTTCTCCACTGCCCTGCTTTGCCAACCAAACTGCGGCGCGGGCGCGGCTTTGTTTTTGCAGCTCCTGTGCGGTGCTTTGATAAAATTCTTCCGATTTGGCTGCGGCTGTTGGCATTGGGCAGCAGGATGTGTTATAATAGCGATGTTTATAGTATCGTCTTAGAGTGTATAAAGGTAAGGTGGAACGGGCATGCAGCGCTTGGAGGGTCTGCTGCGCAAGGCAGTGCAGGATTACGAGATGATCGCATCGGGCGACCGGGTATGCGTTGGTGTTTCCGGCGGGAAGGACAGCGTTGCGCTGACCGTGGCGCTGGGACACCTGCGGCGGTATCTCGGCGTTCCGTTTGAGGTCATGGCGGTCACGCTGGACCCGCGCTTTGGCGGGGTGGAAGCCGACTACCAGCCACTTGCGGACCTGTTTGCGCAGGAAGGCATTCCTTACGAAATACGGCGCACGGATATCGGCCCCGTGGTATTTGATTACCGCAAAGAGCCGAACCCCTGCGCGCTGTGTGCCAAAATGCGGCGCGGGGCACTGCACGCTGCCGCGCAGGAACTTGGCTGCAACAAAGTGGCGCTGGGGCACCACCTGGATGATGCCGTGGAGACTTTTTACATGAACCTTTGGCGGGAAGGCCGTATTGGGTGTTTTTCGCCCGTGACCTATCTGGACCAGCGCAACATTACGCTGATCCGGCCAATGATCTTTGCCACCGAAAGCGAGGTAAAAAGCGCGGTATACCACGCCGGGCTGCCCATCATCAAAAGCCGCTGCCCGGCTGATGGCGCCACAGTGCGCGAACAGACCAAATTGTTTGTGCAGCAGATGAGCCGGGACGACCCGGCTTTCCGTCAGAAAACACTGCACGCTTTGCAGCAAAGCGGCATTGACGGCTGGCGGCCGCTGCATACCGGGCGCACGCGGGGCTAGATTTCCCGTTGTGTTTTGTATCGAAATGGGGTGGATTGCAATGACGAACGAACTGTACGAAAAGCATTGTTGGGCATTGGTTGATCTGGATGCTATGCAGAGCAACCTGGCACTGATCAAAAAGACGGTGGGCGCGCCGGTGTGCTGCGTTGTCAAGGCGGACGCTTACGGCCACGGCGCCGCTGTGGCCGGGCCCTGGCTGGAAGAAAACGGTGCAGCCGCTTTTGCGGTCAGCTGCCTGGCCGAAGCGCGGCACCTGCGCCGCCACGGGATCAGTAAACCCATCTTGATCCTGGGCTACACCGACCCGCTGCAGGTGGATCAGCTGGCGTTCAACTGCATTACCCAGACCGTCTATTCCGAAGAGTATGCCAAGGCGCTTTCCGCTGCCGCCCAAAACGCCGGCGTGGAGGTATACTGCCACTTTAAGGTTGATACCGGTATGGGACGCATTGGGTTCAGCGTGCGTTCTGACTTTGAGGCGGCAATCGCTGCCATGGAGCGCTGCGCCACCCTGCCCAAGCTGCACTTCAGCGGTATTTTCCAGCATTTTGCCGTGGCAGACAGCACCACGCCGGAAAACGAAGCCTACACCCAAGCCCAGCACGCCCTGTTTGAGCGCACCGTGCAGCGGCTGCAGGCGGACGGCGTTGCCCTGCACACCATCCACTGCTCCAACTCTGCCGCACAAATGCGCCACCCGGAATGGCACCACAGCCTGACCCGCGCAGGCATTATCCTGTATGGGCTGGACCCCAGCCCGGAAGTGCATTTTGACGGCCTGCGCCCCACCATGACGCTGAAAAGTGTTGTGGAATTTGTAAAGGACCTTTTACCCGGCGAGAGCGTGAGCTATGGCCGCACCTACACAGCCAACACACCCCGCAAGGTTGCCACCGTATGCGTTGGCTATGCGGACGGCTACCCCCGCGCGCTTTCCGGCAGCAATGGCAACCCCAATGCGGGGGTTATGAGCATCCGCGGAAAGCCTGCCCCGATAATCGGCCGGGTGTGCATGGATCAGACCCTGGTGGATGTGACCGACATCCCCGATGTTAAAATGAATGATGAAGTAACGGTATTCGGCCCTGAAAACGCTGCGATCGGCGCAGATACCGCCGACAGCATTGCAGCTAAGACCGGCACCATCAACTATGAAATTATCTGCGGCATCAGCCGCCGGGTTCCCCGTGTTTACCTGCGGGACGGCGCGCCGGTGCGTATCTGGAACGATTTGGAGGAAACCTGATGGCACGCGACAATATTCGCAACTTTTGTATCATTGCCCACATTGACCACGGCAAGTCCACACTGTCGGACCGTATTCTGGAGCTGACCGACAGCGTGGACAAGCGCACCATGGAGGACCAGATTCTGGACGACATGGAGCTGGAACGCGAGCGCGGCATTACCATCAAAGCCCGCGCCGTTACCATGCACTACCACGCCGATGACGGCAAGGAATACGAGTTCAACCTGATCGACACGCCGGGCCACGTTGATTTTCAGTACGAAGTCAGCCGCAGCCTAGCTGCCTGTGAGGGTGCCATCCTGGTGGTGGATGCCAGCCAGGGCGTGGAAGCCCAGACGCTGGCCAACTGCTACCTGGCCATTGACCACAACCTGGAAGTTGTGCCCATCCTGAATAAGATTGACCTGCCCAGCGCTGACCCGGATGCCGCCGCCAAAGAGGTGGAGGATGTCATCGGTCTGCCCTGCATGGATGCCCCGCGCGTGAGCGCCAAGATGGGCATCAATATCCGCGAAGTGCTGGAACGCGTGGTGCAGGATGTTCCCGCCCCGCAGGGCGACCCCGATGCCCCGCTGAAAGCCCTGATCTTTGACTCCATTTACGACAGCTACAAGGGCGTTATCGTCTATGTGCGCGTGTTTGAAGGCACCGTGCGCCCCGGCGATACCATCAAGCTGATGAACACCGGCGCAACCTTCCAGCTGGTGGAAGTGGGCCACATGGGTGCTACCAACCTGGCCCCCTGCGATAAACTGGAGGCCGGTGAAGTCGGCTACCTGACGGCCTCCATCAAGACCGTGCGCGATACCCGCGTGGGCGATACCATCACCCTGGCCGAAGCCCCCACGGCGGAAGCTCTGCCCGGTTTCCGCCAGGTAACGCCGATGGTGTTCTGCGGCATTTACCCCGCCGATGGCGCCGACTACCCTGATTTGAAAGATGCGCTGGAAAAGCTGCAGCTGAACGATGCCGCCTTGAGCTTTGAGCCGGAAACCAGTGCGGCCCTGGGCTTCGGCTTCCGCTGCGGGTTCCTTGGGCTGCTGCACATGGAAATCATCACTGAGCGGTTGGAGCGCGAGTTTGACCTCGACCTGATCACCACCACCCCCGGTGTTCAGTACCGGCTGACCTTGACGGACGGCACGGTGGAAGTGATCGATAACCCCTCCGCCTATCCCGACCCGGCCCGCATTGCCAAGGCGGAAGAACCATTTGTGGATGCCCACATTTACACCCCCAACGATTATGTTGGCCCGCTGATGGACCTGTGCCAGCAAAAGCGCGGCACCCTGATTGCGATGGATTACCTGGATGAGACTCGCGTGGACCTGCATTACCAGATTCCGCTGGGCGAGATTGTTTATGACTTCTTTGACGCCATCAAGAGCCGCAGCCGCGGTTACGCCAGCTATGACTATGCGTGGGAGGGCTGGCACCAGTCCGAGCTGGTCAAGCTAGACTTCCTGCTGAACGGCGAGATCGTGGATGCGCTTTCGATGATCGTATTTGCGGATAACGCTTACGCCAAGGGGCGCCGCATCTGCGAAAAGCTGAAGGAGAACATCCCGCGCGCTTTGTTTGAAATTCCCATTCAGGCGGCCGTGGGCGGCAAGATCATTGCCCGCGAAACAGTCAAGGCCGTGCGCAAGGATGTTTTGGCCAAGTGCTATGGCGGCGATATTACCCGTAAAAAGAAGCTGCTGGAAAAGCAGAAAGCCGGTAAAAAGAAGATGCGCAAACTGGGCAGCGTGACCCTGCCCAGCGAAGCCTTTACCGCCGTGCTGAAGCTGGATTCCGATACCTGATTGACTACAGCACCATAGATAGCAGCACCCGCCGGGGCGGCGCAGCACAACAGCTGCCTGCTCCGGCGGGTTTGTTTTTGGCGCGGCGCATTTAGGCCAGTGGCCGAATATAAAACGACCACCCCCTGCCCTGCCGCACAAGGTTTTACCGTGCAGTCGGGGCAAGGGGTGGTTTTGTGTTATTTCCGTTCAGGCGTTCAGCTTACCGCCGGGCGGCAGCGAACGCGGCAAAAGAGTTCAGCGGATCTCGATGCCCAGCTTGAACTTGAGGTTGCCGAGGATTTTCTTGACAAAGCGGTCCACATCGGCAGCTTCCAGGGCTTTGTTTTCCGGTGCAAAGTGCAAGGTGAACGCCATGCTCTTTTTGCCGGCGCCAATGGCTTCGCTGCGGTAGATATCAAACAGCTCCACATCGGCCAGCTGCTTGCAGGCGCGCTTCATTTCGGCAACGATGGTGCCGCAGGGGGTTTCCTCGTCAGCAACCAGAGCCAGGTCACGGGCCACGGTATCGAACTCCGGCAGCGGATGATAACGCAGACCGGCAGGCAGCTGTGCCACCAGCGTCTCGTAATCGATCTCGCCCAGGAAGATCTTCTGGTTGGCGCGGCTGTCACGCGGCAGATCCAGACCGGCCTGCACATCGTTGGCCAGCTTGCCAAAGCTGCCCACACGCACGCCGTTGCACAGGATGTAAGCGGCAATGCCGGGGTGCAGGTAAGGCACATCCTCGGCACGCTCCACCTCAAAGGTTACGCCGAAGGAAGCAGCCAGGTCTTCCAGTGCGCCCTTAACGGCAAAGAAGTCCTCATGCTCACCAAAGGCCACAAAGCCCAGGTGCAGGCGCTCTTCCGGCAGTTCGGTCAGCGGAAGCTGTTTGGGCACATAAATGTTGGAAAGCTCAAACAGACGACCGGCAGCGTTGCCCTTTTTCAGATTGGTAACCGCCACGTTCAACAGGCTGGGTGCCAGCAGGGAGCGCATGATGGTCAGGTTGGAGGAGATGGGGTTGACAATGCGGATGACATTGCGCTCCGGTGCATCGGGGGCAATGTGCAGGGCATCCAGGTCGGCATCCGCATAGAATGCCAGCGTCATAGCCTCATAGAAGCCTTGGGCACACATAGCGCTCTTGAGCTTATCGCGGCGGTGCTGGTCAGCCGTCAGGCCCCCGGTGGTGACCTGGGCAGCTTTCAGGAAGGTGGGGGTGATATGGTCATAGCCATATTCACGGATCACTTCCTCGGCCAGGTCCGGCTCGCCGATCTCGATATCCTCGCGGTAGCGCGGAGCAACCACCTGCATGGTGTCACCGTCGGCTTCCATCGTCACTTCAAAGCTGAGCTTTTTCAGGATGGCCAGAATTTCCTCGGTGGGCACGGTAATGCCCAGAATGGCGTTGATGGCGCTGATGCGGGCGGTGAAGTGCTTGCCTTTACGCGGAGCACCGGCAGAGCAGTCAAACTCAGTGGCGGTCACTTCACCGCAGCCCAGCTCCTGGATCAGGTGCAGGGCGCGGGCCATGCCCAGCTCGGTGGTATATTCGCTGATGCCCTTCTCGTAATGGGCGGAAGCATCCGTGTTCTGGCCAAGGCCGCGGGCGGTCTTGCGGATGTTATCACGGGCAAACTTGGCAGATTCAAACAGCAGCTGGGTAGTTTCCGGCTTGATCTCGCTGTTCAGGCCGCCCATAACACCGGCCAGGGCAACCGGCTTTTCGCCATCGCAGATGACCAGGTTCTGGGGGGTCAGGGTAAACTCCTTGCTGTCCAGCGTGGTGATCTTCTCGCCGTCCTTGGCACGGCGCACAATGATCTGGCAGCTTTCCAGCGTGTCCATATCAAAAGCGTGCATCGGCTGGCCGATTTCCAGCATGACATAGTTGGTGATATCCACCACGTTGGAAATGCTGCGCAGGCCGCACAAGGCCAGCTGGCGGCGCATCCAGCGCGGAGATTCACCGGTGGTGATGTTGCGCACATAGTGGCCCAGGTAGCGCGGGCACAGGTCCGGTGCTTCCACCGTAATGCTCAGGCGCGGGTCCTTGTAATCGCTCACGGTGTAATCGGTGGCAGGCATTTTCAGGGGCTTGTTCAGCACAGCGGCAACTTCGCGTGCAATGCCCAGAACGCTCTGGCAGTCGGCACGGTTGGCGGTGATGGAGATATCAAAGATATAATCATCCAACCCAACAACCTGCTGAATGGGGGTTCCGGGCACGGTATCTTTGGGCAGGTCCAGCAGACCGTATACCTCAGCGCCGGGGTACAGGTCCTCGTTCAGACCCAGTTCCTCGCCGGAGCAGAGCATACCGTTGGACTCCACGCCCTGCATCTTGCGGGCCTTGATCTTGATGCCGCCGGGCAGGGTGGAGCCATCCAGAGCGGCGGGGGTGTGCATACCGGCGTACACATTGGGCGCACCGGTGGAGATCTGAATATCATGGCCATAGTCGCCGCAGTCCACCTTACAGATATGCAGGTGGGTGCCCTCCTGGGGCACGCACTCGGTCACAACGCCAACAACAACCTTGCTGATCTCAGCGCCAAGGTCGATGAGTTCTTCTACTTCAAAGCCACAGTCGAATAGTTTGGTTTCCAGCTCCTGGGCGGAAACATCAATATCCACATACTGTTTAAGCCAGCTGAATGGTACTTTCATTGTTGTTCCCCTCCTTAACCCTTGAACTGTTCGAGGAAGCGCAGGTCGTTCTCGAACATCAGGCCGATGTTGTTGATGCCGTACTTAAGCATGGCGATACGCTCGATACCGATACCGAAAGCAAAGCCGGAGTATACCTCAGGGTCAATGCCGCAGTTTTCCAGCACGCTGCGGTGCACAACGCCAGCCCCCAGAACTTCGATCCAGCCGCTGTGCTTGCACAGGGGGCAGCCCTTGCCGTGGCATTCAAAGCAACTTACGTCAACCTCCACACTGGGCTCAGTGAACGGGAAATAGGACGGGCGCAGGCGGGTTTTGACCTCCGGGCCAAACAAAGCCTGCACAAAGCGGTCCAGCATGCCCTGCAGGTCGCACAGGGTAATGCCCTTATCCACAACCAGACCTTCCATCTGGTGGAACATCGGGGAGTGGGTTGCGTCAGAGTCAGAGCGGAACACGCGGCCGGGCACCAGAACCTTGATGGGGGGCTTTTCCTTATCCATCACACGGATCTGACCGCCGCTGGTCTGGGTGCGCAGAACAATGTCATCCGCCACATAGAAGGTATCCTGCATATCGCGGGCCGGGTGGTTTTTGGGTACGTTCAGGCGGGTAAAGTTGTGGTCATCGTCCTCAATTTCGGGGCCTTCGTAAATTTCAAAGCCCATGCCGGCAAACACATCAATGATCTCATTCTTGATCTGGGTGATAGGATGCAGTGCGCCGGTAGCGTGGTGGGTGCCGGGCAGGGTGATATCCACGGCTTCGGCCTTGTTGCGGGCGGCAAGCTCGGCCTTTTCGATCTCGGCGGAAGCAGCCTGATACTGGCCCTCCACCCAGACCTTGAACTCGTTGATGGTTTTACCTGCGGCGGGGCGTTCCTCTTTGGGAACATCGCGCAGGGACTTGGTCAGTCCGGTCACGCTGCCGTTTTTGCTCAGATACTTCTGCCAAAAGGCGGAAAGTTCATCTTTGTTGTGCACTGCTGCAAGGTCGGCTTCCAGCTCGGCGCGCAGTGCGGCGATTTTTTCTTCCATAATGCACCTCTTTGATGATTTACGGGGCGAAGGCTGCTCGCTTTTGCTGCAAAACAAAATAAAAAAGCCCCGTCCCTGAACGGTAAAATCAGGGACGAAGCTGTAACATTCATTTACACTCCGCGGTACCACCCGTGTTCCGCCAAACCATGTCTGGCGGCACTCGATGCTTTGTAACGGGGCAGACCGTCCCGCGCTAATGGCTGCAATGCAGGGTTCACACAGGCCGCTCAGGAGCGAACTTCTGCCAGCAGGCTTTCGGGGCGGCTTACAGCCGATGGCCGCCCTCTCTGTGCTAAGTTTGCAGGCATACTTTCTCCGTCAATGCGTTTAACATAAAGCATTATAGGCCGTTTGGCCTTTTTTGTCAACCCTGGACGCACAGCAAAAAGGGCGCTGCCCCTTGCGGAACAGCGCCCTTTTTTCAAATTATCAAAACCGATCAGTCGTTGCGGCGGGAACGGCCCACGATGCGGACGATATACAGGAAGATGTTGATATAATCCAGGTACAGGCTGAGTGCGCCGATGATGGAGGATTTGTGCAGCATGGAAGCATCGCCGCCATAGTAGGCGTAATAGTACTTCAGCTTCTGGGTGTCATAAGCCGTGAACAGCATAAACACCAGGACCGAAACCGCGCAAAGCACAATATCCATCATACCAAAGCCCGTGCCGGTCAGCATGCCGATCAGGCCGCCCACCAGGCTGGTCAAAATAATGGCAATCAAAGCACCCATCAGGTTGATACCCCAGCCGCTCAAATCGCGCTGGGTTCGGGCACCGTAAACAGCCATAACGCCAAAGTACACGGTACCAACCAGGAACGCCAGAATCAGCGTGGAAAGATCATAGATGATAAAGTAGGTGCTCAGGTTGATGCCGTTCAGCACCGCATAGGCGAAGAACAGCCCCGTTGCGGTGGTGGGCTGCAGGCGTTCCACCCTAGCGGACAGAACCGCAACCAGCACCAGCTCCGCAATGCTCAGGAGGAATACCAGGCCGGTGCTGAACATCAGCTCAAACAGCGGGGTGGTAACGGTAAGCAATGCCGTTGCAAAGGTAACCAGCAAACCGGCGGCCATCCAGCCGTAGGTGCGGGTCATATACTGGTTTAACGTGCCGAACGGACTTTCGGCATAGGAGATATTATAATATTTCTGGTCCATAAAACAGACCCCTTTCTTTTTGGCTGGTTCTATTATATACTCTGTATTGAGTGAAATGTGTTATGGATATGTGAATTCTCTATTACACTTTTCCGTTCCTGCCCTATTTTAAGGCAATACCGCATAATTCTAAGTGCCGATACGGCGAGCGAGGTGCGGCA
>OMAQ01001229.1_pt1 | contig 11429 bp, 9 predicted proteins | sample 1673461 | NCBI WGS metagenome assembly OMAQ01 (sample SAMEA103958112, study PRJEB25191) | human gut metagenome | biome: human-associated habitat [ENVO:00009003]; feature: intestine environment [ENVO:2100002]; material: feces | place: Germany | collected 2013/2015
CTGAATCGGATATTGAATGTAAAGTTGTTTGGTCATAATGAGGTGCTGGAGGATTTCCTGCAGACGCTGGCTGTATAAAAAGAGAATATAAAAAAGGAGTTACTCAGCTAGGGAACTATATGGAAAATGTCCAAAATAGAATGGACCCTTATATTGAAAAATACATCAACCCTGCCAGTGCTGCAGAATACTCTGATTTTTTAAGGAACTATCAGAGAGCTATGGGACAACAAACTGCTCAGAATTATGCTGCTACAGGCGGAGGATATTCTTCTGCCAATCAACTAGGTTACGATGATTTACAAAGGTATTACAACGATTATGCTAGCAGATTATATAACCAAGGGTTGATAGCAGCTAATCAACTAGCCAATAACGAATATGATATGTTAACAGGCGCTCTACGCTCTTATGGTAATGCATACAACCTAGGTGAGGAATATTCTAAAAATGAGCAATATAATAAATTAGTAGACGAGGCTAATAAGAACTGGTGGTCGAATCTATTAACCTCTGCAGGAGATAGTATAGGCTCTATCTCTATGCAATCAGGGAACCCTATGGTAATGGCTATCGGTGGAGCTATTGGAGGAACAATGGGAACTGCTGGTAGAATGACAGGCAGCAATGCTGGAGAACTGGCTAGCTCATTGAGAGGTATAGGTTCTGGTAACTCTGCTGGTTCAGGTTTAAATTCTCAACAGTATCAGAATACTATGGCTAATATGGATACTGGTATTGCTAGTGGCTTAAATCAATTTGACTGGTTTAAAAATAATCCATTTGGTTCTAGTTCTGGAACTACTACAACAGGTGGAACAGGTTCTGCTGGTGGATTGTTTGGAAAACTTCAAAGTCAAGGAAAGATAGGTAAGATTTCATGGTAGATTTTGCAAAACTGTTAGCTGAACAAGCAGCTAAAAATTTTAAAAATAGAAGAGATACAAAAGAAGTTATAGATGCTATTAAGCGTTTACCTATTGTAAAGAAAGCGAAGGCTGCTTTGGATACTGCTAAAAGTGTAAAAGCAGGAGCAGATAGTGTTATGAAAGAGGAAGAGGGCAATAAGACTACTACAAAGACTCCTATTCAGGATGCAGCTAAAGCCAGAAAATCAGCTTCTTCTTCGATAACAACAAATAATGCTGTTCCAGTTCAACAATCTCAAAGAAGTGTATCAACTCCAAGAGCTTCAGCTAATACTAATGCTAGAGACATTCAGTCTATGATTGTTAGAATAGCTAAAGAAGAAGGAGTAGACCCTGCATTGGCTTTATCTATAGCTCACGTAGAAACTGGTGGAAGTTTTAATCCTAATGCTGTAGGAGACAATGGAAATAGCTTTGGTTTATTTCAAATTCATAGACCTTCTCACCCAGATTACAAGGGAGGAACGGACCCTGAAGCTAACGCTAGATATGGCATAAGATTATTTAAACGTTTATTAGATGCTAACAATGGCTCTGTTAATAAAGCTATATGGGCGTATAACGCAGGGCAAGGAAATGTTAATAAAGGTATATTACCTGCGACAACTAAGAACTACTTGAATATGGTAGCGCAATTAGGACCTCAGTATAGACAAGCAGGAATAAGTGACGTAGCTCCTGTGTCTCAGCAAAATAGAGAAATAATTCAATCTATGGCTCCTTCTACACAGAATCAAGGGCAAGGAAGAATTGATGGAAATGTACAACAAACTAATACTCCTCCTACTAAACCAGATGTAGTATTAAGTACTCCAGCTCAAGACACTTTATTAACTCAATTACAATCTAGTATCAATGACCCTAGAAACGAACAAATGTCTATTCCTACTATGTATAATAGGTTAATGGACCAGTATAACGAACTATATAATACTATTCAAAACCAAGACCCTAGATATCAAGGAGGAATAGTAGAAGGTCAAAGATATTATGTAGACCCTGCGCAGCTTCAATCAAGAATGGAAATGGATAGAATAGCTAGAGGGGTAAGAGAAGCTAGAGGAATGACAGCACCTCAATCCTCAAAAGCTCAAGATTATTTAAACCAAGCTCAGACTATGTATCAAATTGCCAAAGCTAATGAAGCTGGGGTTCCTTATTCCGATTATCAAGCAGCAATGTTAGACAGGCAAAAACAGATGATAGCAACAAGAGCAGCTCAAATAGAAAGTCAACTGCAATTGGCAGCTCAAAATGAGGACAATATATTTAGAAAACAACAACTGCTTCAAAAGATAGAAGAAAACAAAGTCGACGCTCAAAATGCTATGAATGGTTTAGACTATAAGTTGAGATATGACAGCTATGATGCAGCTAATGATGCAGTTAATAAGCTACAGTTGCTAAAGTTAAAAGAGTTGCAAGACCAAGCTAAAGCAGATTTACAGTATAGTAGGGATTTAGCTAAATTAACTTACCAAAATGAATTAAATATGAAACGAGACCAAGCTAAACCTATGTCTCAAGGAAACATATATGCGGGATTAAACCCTATTATGTCTCTGGCTGGATATGATAACCGAAAAGCGGGAAAATTAATTCAAGCTTCAGGTATGGGTTCTACGTGGTTCCCTCAAATGACTCCTGAATTAGCTCAAGAACTTTGGGGACAACCAAATCAAGGACAGCAACAAGGTTTCTTTGGAAGACTGATGAGCGGATGGAAAAATAATGTAGGATTACAAGCTAATGAGCAATAATACAAACCCTCAAGGCGTGAATAATAGCAACTTAGATTACCTAAACTTAGCAAATACAATGAGACCTGAAGACTATATTCAGTACTTAATGTCTCAACAAGATAGTGGCAGGTTAGGGGATACCCCCCTCCCTGCTTCGCAACCCGTTGCTAATTCTTATTGGGATTTACCTATAGAGCAAAGATTACAGGCTATGGAGCCAGTACAGCAAGCTCCAGATTTAGGACAATCTATAAGAGGAGATGGTTCTAATCTTCTTAAGAATGTAGCAGCTAACGCTGCAGAAATAGGTACAGGCTTAACTTATGTAGGAACTCATATTCCCGAAGTACTAGGAGCGACTGGGGGATATATTCAAAGAAACTGGGATAATCCTTTAAAAGTTGGCAAAGATATTATCAATGCAGTAGGTTCTCCTTATAACTTTAGCACAGAGGACATTGGGGAAAGAAGTGCAGGGGAAATACTTCAACGAGCATTGATAGGAGCTTACGAACATCCTGTAGATGCAGCACTTGATACTTTGTCTTTAGGTGGAGGAAAGTTAGTTACTTCCCTATTAGGTAAGACTAAGGCAGGACAAAAAGCAGCAAGAGCTATTAATTACGGAGCTGCAAAACTTGGAATCTCTCCTGACACAGAAATACAAAGGCTAGTGCAAGCTGGGGTAGATGTAACTAAACAAGGCATAGCTGATGATATTAGGAAAGCGGTGAAACCTTTAGAAAACAGTAGTATTAAGAACATGGATGCCATTGATTTAGCTTATGCAATTCAAGCAGCAGAAGAAGGTATTCCTGTAACTGGTAAAGTATTAGAAGCTAAAAATGCTTTAAGAGAACTATCTAAGAACTGGGATGATGTGTTTAAGAAATACTCTCCTCATACTTGGGTAGACCCTCAAGAAATGTCTATTATTCAGAAAGTTACTAGAGATACTGGTGATACTTATCAAGCAACTAGAAAGACTTTGACTCCTATTTTAGATACTTTAAAAGAAGAGAACGGCTTAGCTAAAGTCACTGAATGGGCGAAGGGTGGAAACGAGAATGCTAAGAAAGTACTAGAAGCTAAACAATTATATGATAGGGGAGAAATATTTCCTGTTACGCACGGACTAGCAGAAGTAGATAAGCTTCAAGGTATAGATAAAGCTGATAGAATATATAATAAAAGATTCTCTACAAGAGAGTATGGTAACGCTGCTTACGATGATATAGCTTTTCAATTGCTTAGACCTTCAGAATATTTAGAACAATTAGGGGTTAATTTCGGCAATAGTGAGATAGCAAGACAAATTGTTGACGGTGGATATGTAGGAAAAACTCTTGCTCCTGATGATATAGGGAAAGCTGTTTACGTTTCTCGTGAATCATTAGAACAAGCAATGAGAAATGAAAAAGATATTCATTCAGTATTAAAAGAAGCTAGAACTGAAAAATTATTGGATGATGACATCCCTTTAGATAAAACTGCAGCTAAGATATTAGAAAATTCTACTGAAAGAAGAGGACAGTCTTTTGGGGGAGTTACTAAAGATTTAATTGGATTAGCAAAACAATCTATGTTAGGTGGAGGTTCTTATATTGGTGGTAACGCTATTACAGCAGCAGCTACTGGTATGCTAAATTCAGGTCCTATGTTAATATCTGATATGCTATCTGCTGTTAAATCAAGAGGAAGATTACTCCAAAAATTAAATTTATATCGAACCGATAGTGGTGCGACTAAAATGTCTAACGCTTTCACTCAAGCTATATCTAACGTAAATAATAAGCTTGGTGGAAATATGCTAAGATTTGCCGATAGAGAAATTCAAAACTATTGGGGAGAAGTAGCAGCACATGCAGCTTTAAGGAAACAAGGTGTATGGGGCGGAGATAAACTAGCAGCTATCGAGTCAATGGACAAGGCTAAATTAGGCGAATTAATTCATGATGTAAGAAGAGGTGGTTTGTTAAATGACCCTCATTCGTCTTTGCCAGCTTGGATGGAAAGTTCTCTTAAAATAACTAACCCATTCTTCAATTGGACAGAGACTGCTACTAAGTCAACTGTACACCAGATGAAAAATCATCCATTCTTAGCAAACGTGGCGCTTAATGATATATTAGGTCATATAGGATTTGACAAGGAAATGCAAAATAGATTACAGCTAGGTGTTCAATCCGCTAAGCCTTATGTATCGTATAAGTTTGATGATAAAACAGGAGAAATTAAAGAGACTACAGCAGAATTTGTTCCTATAACTGCTTCATTAAAATTTGCAGATGGAGTATTGAGACATACAGGAGATGCAACTCCTGCAGGTATTCCATTACTAAGCGATTTAATGAATGCTTGGCAGGGCAAGGATAGATATGGTAGACCGAATAAACGAGCTGCTACTATTAATGAAATGACTCAAACTGTAGGTTCCACTAGATGGAAAATGAATACTCAAACAGGTCAAGTAGAACAAATAGGAATGCAAGGGGATGAAGTTTTAGCTACTGCTATTAAAGATTTATTCGTTCCTGTAAACTTCTGGAATAGAACTGTAGCTCCTGTAATCGGAGGTATGGCTGGAATGGATTATTATCAACCTTATGCACAGAGTGTCTTTGGTGATTTTACTTCAAGTGATTACGGAAATAATTTCTGGGTTGGTGGTAATGCAGATAGACCTAGAACTCTTGACCAAGTATTGAAATCTGTATCTGGTAAATCTGAATACAAATACTATCCAGATAGAGAAACAATGACTCCTGCTCAAGCAAGGAAATTTATGAGACAAGCTGCTCAATATAGAGCTAATAGAGGGATGTAATACATGACATTAGAACATTTTAAACTACCAAGAGATGATTGGTATGATACAGTCTCTACAGACCCAGAGACAGGTGAAATAGTTGGTAGATTATATAAAGAAGCTTTAATAGAAAACTTTAATGCTTTAGAGAATAAGTTTAACGAATTATCAAGTCTAACTGCTTATGAAACGCAAATACCTGATTTTGCAACTTATGATTACGATGATGTTACTCTTGATAGTGAAGCTAATAAAGTGGTAAATCTTAAATCATTTCTAACAATAATGGATTTGATTGGCGTTCCTTTAGATATTTCTTTTAGCGGAAAAATCTGTAAGAAAATCAGTTATTATGATAAGAATATGAGATTACATACTATAACAAACCAAACTATAGAAGGATTAGGAGTTGATAATAAAGTATATGTAGTATTGGATACTGCAAACGATACTGTGTATGCGACTGCTGACGCTGTAGATTTATCTGGTAAATTTCTTATAGGAATTTATGAAAATGGGATTATATACAATGCAAACTCCAAGAGCCTATTAGACATTAACATTCTTACACACTTGTGTGATATGTCGATAGAAACTAGAAATTTCGGAACAATTTCTGGAGAGATGATACCTACTAATTTAACTATTAATAACAGAGCCGTTGGAGCTTGGGGAAGAGAATCACGTGGAGCTTGGGCTAGTGACGTAGTTCTTTCAGATGTAGGGAGGATAAGTAAATAATATGACTTTCGATTTTTTTAATACTTCTAACCTAGCATTCGGAAGTAAATTAACAAACGCTTTTAATCAGTTAAACAAAATGTGTGGAGAATCTGAAGATAATATTCAGAAGATATTGGACCAACAAGATATTTTTAAACAATATGTTTATAATAATTATCAAGTACCAGCTCCTACACGACCGCAAGCTGCTTGTAGAACTAATGAATTATTCATGGTTCTAAGAGGTCAAACAGTTATTAGGGATTTATATTTTGACACTAACCAAAACAAACTAGTTGTCGGAATATTAAAGCATGACAGCAATACAAACAAGATAACTGTAATGACTGGTAGTACAAATTTGAGAGAGGGTTTTGCTTACTGTGCAATGTCAAACTCAAATTCTCAGATGAATAAAGAGATAGAATTTACAAGTAAAAAAGAAGCAAAACAAGATAAACAATTCTTATTTGGGTTCTTTTTAGATAATAATACAAATGCAGTTTGCTTGACAGATTCTTTAGATACATTAAACTTATACCCTCAAGATTTCAGTCAATATACTTCAATTTCTAAAGGAAATGATATAACTTTACCTTATACAGCAAAAGCTTATGAATGTATTTGTTGTGTAGGACCTAATGGTGGAACTTTTAATGTTTCCAAAAATGGGGTTAAAATATACGGTGGAAATTGTCTTAATACAAGAGTTCATTCAATTGTATATGTAAAGCCTGATGATGTAATAACTGGTACTGTAGAACGAGCTTTTAAGATTAGCTACAATATGTAGGAGAAAATAAAAAAGATGGATTATAAAAATTTTAAAGGACAAGTTAAAATATCCGATGTACAAGCATGTTTTGATGATTTAACTAATAGAATAAATTCTTTGATAGATAAATATAACGCAAGTTCTTATGTAACTGACATTAATTATAATAACGTTTCACCAGAATTAGCTCCTGTAAATTATACATTAAGCGTTGGTGGTTTGAAGAAAATACTAGATGCTTATGATGGGTGTGTACTAGGAACTAAAGTGTTTAGAGTCTCAAATAATCTTTGTATTACAGATGGATTATTGATTAGGAGAAATGGATGTATCCATCTTCCTTCAGCGTTAATTCCTAAGCAAGGAAAGTATCTTTTTTACTCACCGTCTTTAAGACAGTATAAATATCCTGATAGTTATGTTTATCAAACTACGGATTGGACACAGCCTAGTATTACCTCAAACGAATCTTGGGGAAGTATATCTGCTAATGCCATCTGGGTTAATAATGCAGGAACGACTGTAGGTTGGAACTCTATTCCTAGTGATGCACCCCAAACAAAACCGTTTAACGTCACGAGTTCTTACGGGTATGGAGCTTTAGGAGGAACGTCTGCTCAACAAGGAATAATAAATAAATATCAAATAAATATCGGTTGGGAATTCCCCCAAAATTTACTCCTTACAAATGTTTCATTTAGAGTAGGTTATGTTTCTATTGCTGGTACATCTGGATATACTTGTACAACATCAATAAGGAATAGCGAATCTGGACAGTGGGAACAAATCAATAGTACTCATTTAGGGGCGAAAGATATTAAAGATATTAACATACCATTAGAAAATCAAACATCCGTTAATGCTATGAAAATTAATATAGTATTTGATTTAAACATGAATGCTTCATTTAATGCTAATGTTTCTAATTTACTGTTACAAGGTAAAATCATAAAGAAAACCATTATAGGAGGAACTGAAAGCGGGGCTAATGACTGGATTCAGATATGCAAATTAAACTATAATAGAGATGTATCAATGTCGAATACTTATGAGTTTACCGCAGGAAAGATTCAAAACTATAGCATAACCTCTCAAAGTAAGAATGTTTATCTGAATACAACAGAAACAGTGAACACAACTAATGGTCCTCAATTCGTTGCAGGTACTTCAGGAAGTGCTAGAGGAAGTTGGAAAGCAACTGCAGCTACTTTATTTGGTATTGAAGTAACTAGAGCCACTCAACCGTCAGAAAGAAATTCGGGTTCGTATTTCATATTCAATAAATTACTACTCCCAAAAGGAATAGGAAACCCTTACTCTTACGGAGGTAATACAATAGATGCTGTAGATGCAACTAAAACTTTTGATGTAATCATTAATAGAACTTAACAATAGGGTTGAATTTTGCTTTATTGTATTGTATAATGATAGTATAACTTACAAAATAAGGAAGGAATTTTTCTTATGCAATTTATTGATGCAGTCTGTGTTAAAGGCGAAAATAAAGTCTTGTCTTGTAGCATAGAAACAACAGATAATACTGTGAATTTTTCTCCTATGGATTTAACTCCTTATGCTGTAAAATTCAGAGTTTTAGGTTCTCCTACATCTGATGCAAAAGTCCTTATTGAGCATATTATTACTCAAGTTAGTGATTTAGAAACTACAGGACAAATCACAAATGCGGTAAGAGGAGAGTTTTGCTTTGCCATATCTGCGGAAGACACTAACAAATTAGGATGTGGAGCATTTCCAATCTCAATTCAATTAGTCTCAGCAGACGATACAGATGTTATTATTTACACACTAACAGAAGGTTCTTCGGGTGGAGAATTTTCAAAAATAAGAATTGTGGAGGTTTAGAAAATTGGTTGATTTCCGATACTATTTAAACCGTCAAGGTCCTAGAGGGCAACAAGGAGTAAAAGGAGAACAAGGTTATTCTCCTCAAGTTACAGTAGGGAAGAATACTGCATCTGAATTTACTCTTAAAGTAATTAATGAAGACGGTTCTTTTGAAACAGAAAATCTTAAAGTTGTACCAGAAAACAGGGGCGGAACTTATGTTCGATATGACAAAGATACTTATCAAGAGTATATTGGAGACCCTGATATTGCAACTACTAGAACATTCGGAGTAGTAAGACTAGCGACTAAGGAAGATTTAGGGACACAAGAAGAATCTCGAGCGGTGACAAGCGCTTTATTAAACACATATCTTCAAGAAAATTATTTAAATAAAGTTCATGGTGATGTAGTTACTGGTGATGTTTCTTTTAGAGGTAATACTGGTTTTCTTAACGCTCCGCACATAGATAAAATTAAAGACGAACTTAATAATCAATATATTACTAGAAATGTATCTAATGACACTACTGAAGTTGGAAGTTTAACTATCCCTGATGATATTACTGCTAGAATGATACAAGGAGGTAAAGAGATTGCCTATACTTCAGACTTGACAGAGTTTGTAACTAACGCAGTCCTAAATAGCGCTATAAGTAACCTAGTTACTCTTGATACTGACCAGCAAATTAGTGGTAAAAAGAATTTTGCTAATGGGATTAGTTTAAATAGTGTAATCCAGTTTAATGTACCTATTGCACTTATCAAGGGAGATAAATCTGGTTCAGATATTATACTCGGTGCTTATGATGACAGATTGATGATTGGTAGTCAGAATACTAGACCAATAAAATTAAACTCTAATAGTATAACTGATTATAATGGAAATAACTTATTATCCTATGCAAATATTACTGCTGGTGATAATATAACTATCGAAAAGACAAGTACTGGTGTTAAAGTTTCTTCTACTACTGGAGGTTCCGTTCCTGCTAATATGGTAACTACGGACACGGAACAGACTATTACTGGACAGAAAACTATTAACGACCCAAGAATTGCAAGTCAATTCAAATACACGGCAGAACTTGCGTTTGAAACAAAAGTAGATAATGGTACTCGCATAGTAACAGCAATTGGTGTAGATGAACTTAACTCTCGCACTATAACCGTAGGAGAGGCTTACAATTATAAATTATTCTTAAAGGGTACGTCCGTTGTTGACAAATATGACAAAAAATTCCTAGCTCAAGGAAGTATTACTGCAGGTTCTGATAATCTGTCAATAACTGAAACTACAGACGGTGTACAAATTACTTGTTATGCTCCTACAAACGAACAAATAGAAATCTTACAGAGACTAATAAATGATTTAAGTACTAAAGTAGATAATTTAACTACTAGGTTGAATAACTTAGAAGAAGTAATAGATGGAGGAGTTGCAGGTAGTATATACCCCGCAGACCCTCAAAAAATAGATGCTAATCCGATTATAGATAATGCTCTATCAGGAGGACAAGCTCAATCTGAAGAAATACAAGTAAAAGATGGAGAATAATAAATATGTTACTACAAAACGTTATCAAAACAATGTGTCATGGATTAATGGGTGACCAGTCGTTTACAACGACTTCGGGGAATACATTCAACGAATATATATCAGCTCCTTCAAGCGCTGGTTTTAACATTTATAGTAATACAGGGAGACAACAAAATCACTCTATGTCTTATTTAGGGATTGCCTTAGGCACTGATGATACTCCTCCCGTTTATACCGATACTCAAATTAAGAAGCCTATAACTAGTGGATTAGTAGATGTGAGTCATCAGAATAGTGATAGTCCAACTACCAAAACCCTAACTCAGACAGTAAGAAATGACTCTGCAGATACAATCACAGTGAAAGAAATAGGAATATTCACTGCTGATTCTAACGTTGTAAATAGTTACTATCAGTTACTCTACACCCGTAGTGTGATTAATGTTCCTATACTAGCTGGAGAAACTAAAACGTTTACAGTATCTATTAATTACGCAAAGTTTAGCGATGCTTATTCAATTAGCTAATGTAAGAAGACAAATAACATATAAATAAAAGGAGGAAGCTTCTAAAATGACACAAATAAAATTACGTCGGGATACGTCAGCTAATTTTACCTCGAAAAACCCTGTACTGGGAATAGGTGAACCAGCTTATGAAACCGACACTAAGAAATTAAAAATAGGTGATGGCACCACTGCTTATACACAACTAGAGTATTTCTCAGCAGGTGGAGGCGGTTCTACAGATATAAGCGCTACTCTACCATTAAAGATAGTAGATGGTGTAATATCACTAGAAGTAGACGGTCAAACTATTCAGATAGTGGATGGGAAATTACATGCTAATCTTGATGAATTAGGCAATGAAGTAAATAGCCTAACAGGCGAAGTTACCGATTTATCAGGTAGAGTGACTGCTGCGGAAGCAGATATTTTGAAGAAGCAAGATAAGTTAAATCCTGTTGCTCCTCTTGGTATTAATCAAACTACGATTAGTAACGTTACCGATGGTACTTTTTTGACAGACACATCAGTGATTTTGAGTTCTGCTTTTTACATCCGAT
>OMAQ01001231.1_pt1 | contig 11414 bp, 5 predicted proteins | sample 1673461 | NCBI WGS metagenome assembly OMAQ01 (sample SAMEA103958112, study PRJEB25191) | human gut metagenome | biome: human-associated habitat [ENVO:00009003]; feature: intestine environment [ENVO:2100002]; material: feces | place: Germany | collected 2013/2015
GCATCAGTCCGGCATAACCCGTTATTGCCGTCAGTGGTGTACGTAATTCATGGGTAATGGTATGAACGGCTTTCTTGCGAGAGGCTATCAGTGCCTCGTTTCGCTTTGCCATTTGTTGCAGTCGCTCAATTAAATCTGCGGTTTCCTGTTTATATCGCTTGATGCGGTTGGCATTTCGGTGTATGATGATATATGATATGACCAGTAGCAGTATAACGAACCCTGTCAAGCCCCCAATCTGAATGAACGACCGTTCCCGCATGGCTGTTATCTCGGCTTCCCGCTTTTGTAGGTCAGTTTGTACTTTCCCGTCTATTTGAACAACCAGTCCTTGCAGTTGCCTGTTAAGTTCCGCATTTCGTGCGGCAAGGCTATCGGCATGAACCGATAAGCGACGGCTTTGCGCCTGTTGTTCGGTTCTCATATTCCGGTTAAAGGAACGGTGCATCGTGGTAGTCACAGTTGGTTTCGCTTCTTCCTTTTTGCCGAAGATGCCCAAGAATCCTTTTCGTTTAGGTTTCTTGGGTTGTTCTTGCACACTTTTCTGCGCGATTACGGGTACTTGACGGGGTATCTTATCGTTGATGGCTTGTTGCTGTTCAAGTATCTGCACGATTTGGCACATCTGCCGTTCCTTATCTTCGAGAAGATGGCGTACGCTGTCTATACGCTCTGCCGGATAGGTAGCTTTGAAACGGCAGAGCATACTGTCCATTGCCATACGCTGTGCATGGTAATGTTCGATATCTTTATCGTTCCATTCCAGTATTGTTTCACCAAATAGAGAGAATTTTATCATTTGAATATTGATATTGTTTATCTCTTTTCGGAACTCGTCTATTTTTTTATTGTCAAGTTCTAATGCTTCTATCTCCTGCCATTCATAGAAGCTATTATATGCTATACATCCGATAAGAACGGAGATAAGTATATACCCCAACCGTATTGTCTTATAGAAATTCCTGGATCGTTCCATTATTTTGATGATACTGATTTTTCAAACATGAATAAAAGTTTATCCTTTTCTTCCATACGGGTATTATCAGAATAACCGCCTTTTGTTATTTGATACCCACACGGCTTAACCATAAAAGTGCCTAAGCCTTTAGTGTATGAACTTACTTCTGAGGCATAGTCTTTACTTGTATTTAATGGAACTTTCCCTTCAATAAGACACCACTCATTATTACAACTGATACCTTTAATCTCAGACATCATTTTTTGCAGATCTGTAATAGCTTTGGAACTTGCTACTTGTGGTATCTGTAACTCAAAATAGAGCATCGGTTCGAGAATATCCACTCCTGATTGTTGCAAAGCCAACCTGAAGACATAAGGAGACAATTGTCTAAAATCGGCAGGGGTACTTATCGGACTATAATAAAGGGCATAAGTAAAGGTTACTTTCAAATCCGTCACTTCCCATCCATGCAATCCCGATTGGCAAGACATACGGATTCCTTCAAAAACGGCATTTTGAAAAGAATGGTTCAGATAACCAAAGGAGATTTCACTTTCGATTTGCAACCCTGACCCTATCGGTAAAGGTTCAAGAGTCAGTCCTATGGAGGCCCAGTAAGGGTTGGGAGGGACTTCGATATGGATAATCTTATTCACCTTCTTTTTAGGTCGTTCTTTGTAGATAGTCTTGATTTCATCAAAATGGGGCTTTACGGAGAATCGTTCTTCCAGCAATGTTTGTATGATTTCTTTTTGGGTTAAACCATATAACGAGATTTCCAATTCATCACTATATGAATTTATGGAAAAGGACAGAGACGGGTCTTCAATAAACAATACATTTAGAGCGGATATCAACTTGCTTCTCTCTTCGGGCTTGTCTGGTCGGACAGAAGATTTGAGGGCGGGATGCTGATGAGATAATCCTTGAATCAGACAAGGTTTAACACCTAAATAATCTCCGATTCTTAATTCTTCTATATCTTCTATAATTGCGATATCATTAGCAACCACTTCATCAACATTTATCTCTTTGCCCTGATAAATGGTTTTTAGATTTTTAATCTTGATGAATTTTTCAGAATCATTGACTTTTATAACGGTTCGAAGTCTCAGCCTTCCGTCAATAATTTTTAGAAAACTTCTTTTATGCCCTTTGGGGTCATGTTCTATTTTATAAAGATAAGCTGAAAGTCTATTGGGGACTGATGCCGGAGGAAATATAAAAGAAATGATGGCGTCTAACAACTCATTGATGCCAATATTGCACATTGCTGATCCATGCAAGACCGGATAGGCTTTGGCTTTTGCCACAAGAGCGATTATCGCATTCCAATAATCTGCCGGTAAGATTTCTTTATCCGCCAAATATAGTTCTAATATATCGTCGTCATGGTTGCATACAAATTCTTTGTGTTCTGCCCTTATATCTGTTGGGGTGCAAATCGGGTAAACGACTCCATCGACAACCGTTTGCATAAACAAGACGTCTTGCGACAGATTTGTTTTTATGTCCAGATATAAACGCTCAAGATTTACGCCGGCACGATCAATCTTATTGATAAATATAATTGTCGGGATTTGCAGTTTTTGCAAAGTCTTGAACAGCAACTTTGTTTGTGCTTGTATGCCTTCCTTTGCCGATAATATGAGGACTGCACCATCAAGCATTTTGAATGTCCGCTCCACCTCTGCAATAAAATCCATGTGTCCCGGAGTGTCAATGATATTGCATTTCACACCATTCCAAACAATAGATGTCGTAGAAGCCCGAATAGTAATTCCTCTACGTTTTTCTATATCCATAGAGTCTGTTATGGTGTCACCTTTATCAACACTGCCGCGCTTTTCCGTTGCTCCGCAGGCAAATAGCAGATTTTCGGTTACGGAAGTTTTTCCTGCATCAATGTGAGCAAGAATTCCTAAATTTATAATGTTCATTTGATTAAGCAATAATATACTACAATAGATGCATTGCCGAAACGCACCTTTTAATACCTCCTCGTAGCATGTAGAAAACTACAGGATTCTTAACTCGTATTAATATGTATATTATTACTGCCGCATAATTGAACGCAAATTTACGAAAAAAAAGTTCCCTGACAAAAGCACAAAGAACTTTTTTAATCTATACGTATTTTTATTTGGTATTATTAATTTGTTATTTGATGATGAGGGCTATTCATATAAATGTAGGTTAAATTTTTCTGACCATTTCAAACTGTTGTCCTTTTGGGGTAAGTCCTAATGATGACAAGAAACCAGTGACTGATTCACAATCGCAATCAACATTAGTAAATTTGAGTACATCGCTTTGAAAATGACTGACAGCACTTTTAAGCAAAGACTTGCCTATTCCTTTACGCCGGTAATCTTTTGCAACTGCGAGGGATGAAATATCGCCAGATGCCGGTTCAAAGATAACAAATCCGACAAGTTCTTCTCTTTCATAAGCTCCCAATATGTCCAAATTGTCGATTCCGCGTTCCAGTGAAGCCCTGTCATTTTGCCATGAAGGATGAAAATCGAACCAGGCCGTTTGGTTAAGGCAGTTTTTTAAATCCGATGGGAGTATGCGACATGCGGTATGGTTTACTTGCAATACAGGAACAATATCGCTCAGTTTGGCAGAGTAGTAGTTGAAATTTCTCTGTGTTTCAAAGCCTAATTTGCGATATATTTTTATTGCTTTGTGATTGTGTTGCAAAACTTCCAGTACATATTGCCGAACTCCTTGTTGACATATCAATTCGAGGCTGAAAGTGAATATTTTTTGGGTTAGGTGTAATCCCCGGAATGAAGGTACGGTTCCCGTCCCTGTGTCATAGGCAGTCAAGATGTTGTTGTACATGCCTGTTCCGTTAAGCACAAAAGAAATCAGCCGTCCTTCGAAAAATACTCCGAAAGATAGTTGTGGATTGTATCCTCGTCGGTCGAGCATGCGTCGCAATTCATCCGCATTCAAAGAGAAATCATAATCTTTGAATGCAGATGAGAATGCCGCATACAAATCTTTGAAAGAAACGGACTCTAAAGAATGAATGATGATTCCCATATCGGACGGTGTTATGTGTTTGGATTTTCATCACTATTCTCTACGGGTAAACCGTGCTGTTTGAGAAAGCTGAGCTTATCCCAATAACCTCTTTGGAAAACTATTTTATCGTTTTGCACATGAAAGAATCCGCATCCTCGCAACCCGAGCGGATCTTTCCATTCCATGATAGCCCATTCTCCATCCTCGAATATATGCTCAACAATACAAACCATTTTTGAGGTTGCAAATTCATTTACAAACATTTCATGGATAGCTGTTTTTCCTATAACTGGGGTGTTTGCGACTTGATGGTTTATGGCATCCTGAGCGTATAAGTTTGCCAAAGCGACTGCATCGGCGGCGTTGAAGCAGTCAATCCATTTTTGTAGTATCTCTTTTGGCGTCATATTTTTCGTATCTTTTATTCTTTAATATTTAATTGTTGCTTTTTCCTCTATAAGTTAGAATTAGACATTTTTTCTAATTCCTTTTGGAAGGATCATCAAAAACAAAATTAGTATTTTTTTCTGTTTTACTGATGATTCTGTAGAAATATTCTCGTTCATATTATTGTGTCATAAGGAATGTGTCAAATAAAGCGGTTTCCACATTACAGCTTTATGGTAAAATGAGTTTAACCAACTACATAACGCAATCTGTTGTCGGTGCTGTTATCTATTTCCCATTCGTATTCTATTTAGCCCCTTATTGTGGGTATGCAGCAAGTTATCTTATCGAATTCATTCTCTTTGGGAGTCAAATATGGTTGTGCAAATGGTGGCTGACAAAACATAAACAAGGTTAGTTGGAATGTTTTTGGTATAATGTTTATAAACATAAATCAAGAAAGAGCAAATAAATTTAATAGAGGCTGCCCAAAAAGAAAGAAAGTCTTGCAATCACTCTCCTACAGATACTTGCAGAGGGGATATGATTTACTTTTAGACCTTTTGGATAGCCCCTATTAATATTTTATATAAAATTCCTAATTTTAAATTTTTATCCCTTTCGATCGGTTTTTATTCTTTAACTGAAAACCCGGTCGTCCGATGATGACATGGTCGCCAATGATGTTGCCCGTTGGATTTCGCTCATTCACCGGGCTGCGTATCTGCGGTGCATCATCAGTTTGTTGTGGCGATATGCTCCGTACACCTTCCGAAACAGGCTTGACCTCCTGTCCATCCTTTTCTTTTTCGTCGGCTTCCTGCGTAGGCGGCGCAAGTTCCAGCTGTATCTTTCGGTCAAGTGCGGCAAGTTCGGACTTAAGCTGTTTCAGTTCGTCCTCCTTTTTCCATACCTTGCCCGCTATCTCCTGCAACTGCGGAACTTCCTTTTCCAGCACCTCGTTCTTTCCCTTGTACTGGTCGATTATGGACGGAATCCGCTCCAATGCGTTCAGGAAATTACGTGCGGCGGCTACCGAATCAGCCATCGCCAGATGCCCGTTGTTGTAGGTGTACTTGTAGTTTCCCTCCACCACGAAGCGGTTATCGGTAAACTCCAGCCCCTCTTTGAGTATCCTCTCGCTTACCACCTTTATCGGAAAGCCGTAAAGTTCCCCGACAGGCTTGTACAGCCCGCCCGTAGTGGCGTTCTTGGCTATCTCCTGCAAACGCTTTCCGATAACCTTTTCATCGGTAGAATCCACGCCGTCCACCTTGACCGCATTCAGGCGGTTGCCCTCCTTGTCCGTCTGCACAACGGAAAGAAAGCGGTTCCAATCTTCCGTCATGGCTTCGATGACAGCCGTGTTGTTACGCAGTTCCCCCGTCTTGGCTTCCAGCTTGAACTCCGAATCGCGCTTGCCCTTGTTGAACGACTTGCGTTCCCCTTCAAGCGATGCGATACGCTTCTCCAGTTTCGCCTTGTCCAAAAGGTCGGTATTGCCGGAGAGCAACGCCATGTACTCCGAGAAATTCATGCCCGATTTCTCGTCCATCGCCCCCTCGTCGATGGTACGCGCGCCCATCGCCCCGCTTTTAAGCTGCGAGATGAACGTCTGCTTGCAGTGCAGCAGGTTGAACTTGTAGCTGTCCAGCGACTTTTCCACCGCATAGATGATGACATCCACGTTGTTCCCGGCAAAATGCTTGGCAATCTCGTTGCCTGCCCTGACTCCCCGTCCGTCACGCTGTTGCAGGTCGGACGGTCGCCAAGGCGTATCCAAATGATGGATGGCGACACACCTTTTTTGCGCATTCACGCCCGTTCCGAGCATGGAGGTGGAACCGAACAGCACGCGCACCGTTCCGGCGTTCATGGCGTCTATCACCGCCTTGCGCGCCTTGTCGGTCTTGCACTCCTGAATGAAGCGCACCTCGCTTGCCGGTATGCCGTAGTCCTCCGTCAGCTTCCGCTTTATCTCGCTGTACACGTTCCACCCGTCGCCCGGCTGGTACGTCCCCAGATCCGAGAACACGAACTGCGTGCCTTTCTGCGCGTCGTATTTGTGGTAATACTCCGCAATCGTCTTGGCGCAGTGCGAAGCCTTGTTGTCGGGGTGGTCCTCATAATGCGGGTCTATCATGCGCATGTCGAGAGCCATCTTCCGTGCGTAATCGGTGGCGATAAGCATCTTCGCCTTCTCCTCCGTTTCCGACAGAGGCAGTCTGCCCAACAGTGTGGCATCGCCCGTCTTCGCAAATTCCATCAGTTGTTTGATGAAATATTCTTGGTCAGGTGTAGGCGGTATATTGTGAAGTATCTCGTTCTTGTGCGGACGGTCCACGCCCACGTCCTCCGCCGTGCGATAGTCGGTGATCTCGTTGTAGAAGGCCGCAAGCTCCGGAACTTTGATAAAATAGCGGAAACGCTCCTTCTGCACCACGTTGTTCGTCACGTTGAACTCGAAGTCGGTCGTCTTCTTTGCAAAAATCGCCGCCCATGCGTCGAAGCACCTAATATCCTGCCGTTCCAATTCCTTCGGACGCAGATATTTGAAGAGCAGGTACAGTTCCGTCAGACTGTTGGAAATGGTCGTGCCGGACAGGAACGTAGCCCCCAAGTCCTTGCCCGTGCGCTCCTGTATGGTTCGGATGGCAAAGAGCATATTCAGGGCTTTCTGGCTTCCTTCACTATTACCCAATCCCGCCACGCGGTCATGCCGGGTATTGAAAGTCAAGTTCTTGAATTGATGGCTCTCGTCAATGAAGATATGGTCGATGCCCATCTGCTTGAAGTCCACCACGTCATCTGTACGCGATTGGATGGCGTGTTCCACCTTCTCCAGTTTCGCCACAAGGTTGTGCTTGCGCTTCTCCAGCCCTTTCAGCATCGCCCGCGACACGTTCTTGCCCTGCTGCCGCAGGACTTCGAGGTTTTCCTCCACCGTATCAAGCTCCGCTTGCAGGATGCGCTGCTGCAACTCCGGCGACTGAGGTATTTTCCCGAACTGGTCGTGCGACATGATGACGCAATCGTAGTCGTTGTTCTTGATGTTGTTGAAGAAACGCACGCGATTGGCGGTGGAGAAGTCCTTCTCCGAGGCATAGAGAATCCGCGCGTTGGGATATGCCGCCTGATAGGTGGCGGCAATCTCCGCGACATTGGCTTTCAGCCCGATAATCATCGGCTTGTGCGCCAAGTTCAGACGCTTCATCTCATGCGCTGCAATGCACATTATCAGCGTCTTGCCTGTACCGACTTCGTGGTCGCAGATGCCACCGCCGTTCTGTTTGAGCATCCAGACGCAATCCATCTGCGACGGATAGACGCTCTTGATACCCCGGCTTGCCAGCCCTTTGAGGTTGAGGTCTGGAAAGGTCTGGTGTGAGCCGTCATATTTCGGGCGCACGAAACAGTTGAACTTGCGGTTGTACATCGTCGTCAGCCGTTCCTTGAACTGCGGCGACTGCTCTTCCAGCCATTCCGAGAACCCGTTACGGATTTCGTCAATCTTGGCGTTGGCGAGCTGTATGCCCTCGCTGTCGCGTACCTTGATGTCGTTGCCGTTCTCATCTTTGCCAATACTTTTCATCATGTCGGGACAGGTGTTGTGCAAAGCGTGTTTCAACAGGTGCATACCGTCATAGTTCCGGTAATAGCCCTTTACCAGAAACTCGTCCGTGATCTTCATGGTGCGGTAGCCGCACGCCACGGAAAACTCGTCCATGCTGGCGGAATAGGCGATTTTCACGTCCGTGTCGAAAAGATGGCTCATGTAGGCGGCATACACGCCCGTAGGAATCCAGCGTTCACCGAAGTTGAAGTCGAGGTCTTCAAAGGCGATACGCTGCGGCTCGGCTTCCTTCAAAGCCTCCAAAGCCTGTTTCACTTCCGGCAATCTTTCGCTTTCCAGATTATTTTCCATCCATGCCTCTATACGCTCCGCCTTCTCTATCACGTTTCCCGCGATGAAGCGGTCTTTAATCTCGTAACCGGTTACGAGCGGATTGTAGAAGATACGCCCTTTGAGGGCATTGAGAAGCTCCTCTTCCGTACTGTCTGTTATCCCCCGCATATAGTTGAGATTGACCGTACCATACTTGTTGAGCGATGCAGACAAGGCTTCTTCCGGAGAACCGACGTTGGCATGGTTCTCCACCGAGAAGGAAACGGGACGGTCGAAGATGTCCGCTTTGACGAACTTGCCGTCCTCCGCACGTTCCAGCGAAAGGATGTCGCGCCCTCCGGCGTCCATCATCACCAGTTTCACGTTCTGTTTGGCGTTGAGGTTGCCATAACGCATGACAAACTCGTCGTAACAGGTGTTCAGGTGTTCACGCCAAGGTACATTTTCCTCACGTCTGTTCGATTCATAGCGGTACAACCGCTCGTATGCGTCACGGAGCGATACATACAGCAACGCTTTCTCTTTCTGATAACCGGTTAGTCCAAGCGGCTGGAAGGTTGCACCGTAGGGAGTAATGTCCTTCAGATAACCGATGTCGCGTGCCCTGTTTGCCACCAGCGACCCTTCACGCAGGTGCATTTCCGGCGTGCGGTGATAGGGACGCGGCGTAAGGTCGAGGGCTTCTTTTTTCGGCTTTTCCGTTTCAAATTCCGGGAACAGGGAAGTGGCAACCGTTTCGGAAGTAGGCACAACTTCTGCCGGTGTTTCAGGTTGCTTTATTTCTTCCGTTTGTTCCGGCTTTTTATCCATATTGTCCGAAGAAGGCGCAAAAGCAGGGTTCAACGTGTCTTTGATACCCATCTTTTTCAGTTGTTCCTGCCTGTGCCGTTCTGCCTCAAGCCGTAGGGCCTTGCGCCGTTCCGCTGTCAGACTCATCATTGTCTCATAGAAGCCGTTGATGGGAGGATTGGTTTCCCAATCCAGAGTGGCGTAAATGTCGTCCGGGTCGTTTGGCTTTTCGGCATTTTCCGGCTTTTCTTCCTTATTACCGTTTACCGGCTTGGCGGCTTCAACGGGTGGAGTAACTTTGACCTGCGGTTTAGGCGTGGACGGCATAGGCTTCGGCTTGCTTTCCTTTTTCGCTGCCTTTTTCTTTTTTGCCGGTTCCTCTATGGGCATACCCCAAAGGTCGAGCAGGGTAAGCTGCACGGCTGACGAATGGTTGGGTTGGCGCGGCTCAATCTCCGGCTTTTCCTCTATGGGCTGTGCCTGCGGCTTCTCCACTCCCTTGACAGGCTCAATTACAGAAACGGGGGCTATTACAGAAGGTGATACCTTTTCTGTTTTCGGAGCAGGTTGCACTTCCGCAGCCGTGCTTTCCTCCTTTGTCGGATGCAGGCTGTGTTTCTCATACAGTTTCCTGTCAAGTTGTTGCAGTTCTATTTTCAGATGCTCCCGCAAGTCTTCCGCCAGTTGTGCGATGTCCCCACGGTGCAGGAGTTTATAGGCTGGTTTCCCGTACGGGTCGGTACTTCTGATCAAATCCGTGTGTGAAAGCGAGCCGATGCTCCATACATACCCATTTACGGAAGTGCCGATAGGGGTCTGTTCGGTCTGCACGAAGAGTTTTTCGTTGTAATACAGTTCACCATTCTTTCCGCTGTTCTTTTGCAGGATAATCAGGTCGCTGCCCACCTCCGTTCCCGCGTTATCCGTAAAGAGGTTGTTCGGCAGGCGGGCTACGCCCACCAGATTGGTATGGTTCATCATATACTCGCGTATGGGCGCGTTGGTCGGGGCATCCAGTACCCCCTGCGAGGTGATGAACGCCACGATTCCGCCTTCACGCACCGCGTCAAGGCTTTTCAGGAAAAAGTAATTGTGTATCGTCCGTGCCGCCGAGTGCCTTGCAGGATCCTTGCTGCCCGAAAATTCCGGGTCGAACACCGCCACATCGCCAAACGGTATATTGGAGACAGCCAAATCAAAATGGTTCATGAACGGCTTTTCTATCTTCTCGAAGCCCTGTACCCTTACTTTCTGTCCGGGATGCAGGTGCTTCAGTATCTTGCCCGTCATCAGGTCTTTCTCAAAAGCCATGATGTCCGCGTCCGGTCTGTTCTCCAGCACGGCGTCCACGAATGCACCGACACCTGCCGACGGCTCCAGCACCCGGTCGGGACGGATGCCGTGTTCATGCAGCACGTCCGCGATGGTCCCGGTTATCTCCGGCGGGGTATAGAAGGCGGTCAGCACGGACTGCTTCATGGCATCCATATACCGTTTGTACTCCGTCTCGTCTTTTGTGTTCTCCCGCAGCAACCTGTGCAGTTCCACGGTAGGGGCAAACAGTTCGAGGTCGGACTTCGCCCAGTGGACGGCATCCGTCAGTTCCCTTGCAGGGTTGAGTATGCTCTTCAGTCCCCCGAAACCGCAATAACGCTCTAACAAGAGCCGTTCGCGTGCGGTGGGTGTGCGCTGTTCCCTGTCAAGGATGAATGCCGTCCGTATCGCCTCGATGTTGTCCCGCAGCCTCTGTTTGCGGTTAAACGCCATACTCTTCGATATAGAGGATGACGGCTCCCGTCAGCTCCGTGTAGAGCAGGTCATATTCGGGCGACAGGGCGAAATTGTCGTCCGAGAGGTCATAGATGGAGAATACGTTTCCGACAAGCGGTAGCAGCTTCTGGGTAAAGGCTTCACATTTTTCTCCCGGTACTTCACCCGCAAATTCGTTCTCCACGACTTCGCGCAGGATGGCGTGCCTGGAGTAGCGAAGGCCCTCCGTCAGCACCTTCATCGCCAGTTCCTGCGCCCCGTCGGCAGGATAGCCTTCGAGCCTTGCCCGTTCATACGCTTCGGCGGCACGGTCGGTTCTTTCTCGGATGAAGGCTTCATCGGCTGCCTGTTCGAACTTGTTCGTGGTGAGGTAGTCCAGCAGGTACAGACCGTAATAGGAAAAGTCGGTCCGACCCTCGTTTTTCTTCTTGTTGTTCATTTCTTTGGAATTTAGTGGATTGATAATGATGATAGGGATAATCGTTGGAAAACGAGAAGAAAAAGGCACCCGGTATCCCTCCGAGTGCCACCACTAAATCCAAAGTATGAGTGTAATCCGGTATC
>OMAQ01001252.1_pt1 | contig 11290 bp, 8 predicted proteins | sample 1673461 | NCBI WGS metagenome assembly OMAQ01 (sample SAMEA103958112, study PRJEB25191) | human gut metagenome | biome: human-associated habitat [ENVO:00009003]; feature: intestine environment [ENVO:2100002]; material: feces | place: Germany | collected 2013/2015
CTTACAACCGCATGTACCAGGTGGTGGGCACAAAGGGCTTCGCCAACAAGTATCCAATAGAAGGCTACGCCCTCTCAAGCGCGCAGATGAAGGCCAGCGGAGTGCAGCCAACACAGGAGATGAGCGGCCACAACTACATGGGCAAGGCCGACTTCGACGCCTTGGTGGCCAAATACCGTTCACCGATAGTGACGAAATATGAGGCCATGGCAAAGAAGGTTGGCGGCCACGGCGGCATGGACTTCATCATGGACAGCCGTTTGGTCTACTGCTTGCAGCACGGTCTGCCTCTCGACATGGATGTCTACGACCTCGCCGAGTGGTGCTGCCTGGCTGAGCTTGGATCAATCTCCATGAACAACGGCAACATACCCGTACAGGTTCCTGACTTCACGCGTGGTGCCTGGAACGAGCAAAAGGGCTACCGCCACGCTTTCGCCTCTAAGGAAGAGGAGGAGGCCGTGGACAAGGCCAGCGAGGAGTTCACCGCCAAGCTGAAAGAGAAGGGCGCTAAATACTGGAAGAAGCACGCCACTAAGAAAGCTGACGGCAAGAGCCACCAGATGGGCTTGTAAGGAGTCTTTCACCTGACTTTGGCACACAAGGACAAACATAAGGAACCATGATGACAAGGAAAGCAATAGTGATGGGTGCCTCGTCGGGCATCGGCATGGAAGTGGCCAAGCTCTTGGCGGAGCGTGGATGGCAGGTCGGCATCGCCGGCAGGAGGGTCGACAGACTGGAAGCCGTGATGTGGAGCCACGACGGCATAGTGTGCTGTCAGCGGATAGACGTCACGTCGGCCGACGCTCCCGACCGTCTGCGAGGGCTCATCGACGAGCTCGGGGGCATGGACTTGTATTTCCATAGCTCAGGCATCGGTTGGCAAAACGGCGAGCTTGACATCGACAAGGAGCTGAAGACCGTGGAGACCAACGGCGTTGGCTTCGTGAGAATGGTCGACACGGCCTTCAACTGGTTTGCCGAAAAAGGCGGCCTTTCCTGTTCCGGCCACAGCGAGGCGGTCCCGGCTCATTCCATCCCGTGTCGCATTGCTTGCATCACGTCCATAGCCGGGACCAAGGGCCTTGGCGCCGCGCCAGCCTATTCTTCCACCAAGCGGTTTCAGAGCCATTACCTCGAATGTCTCACCCAGCAGGCCCGCATGCGCCATCTTCCCATTTCCATCACCGACATCCGCCCTGGATTCGTAAGGACAGCCCTCATCGACGGAAGCGACTATCCCTTGCAGCTCGACGCCAAGAGAGTGGCCCACGACATAGTGAAGGCGATGGAAAGAGGCAAGGCCGTGAAGGTAATCGACTGGCGATACGCCATCCTCGTATTCTTCTGGCGACTTATCCCACGGTGGCTATGGACGAGGATGCTCTTCGCAAAATGAGCTAATGCGCCTGCCGGCAATAACCTATCGAGCCTTGTCGCATTGCGTGATACACATGAAAAAAGGGGTTTAAAAATATTGCCCGGTAAAAGTTGATGCACGGTATCAAAATTAAGGCTGAATTCCTCGTTTGGATTCAGCCTTTTCCCTTATCTTCACCTGTAAGATGTTGAAGGGATGTAAAAACTATTCTTCGCATGGTGGATGTAGAAAAGAATACGGGCTTGTCAACTAATCACAAGGACGTATGTCTTTTATTATTATGACATTCGCCTGCTGCTGTATGAGTTTAGCGGACATCTATATAATCAGATATTATTTTCCCCGACAAGTCAATCTTCTTCCGCTCAAAAGGATGAAGAAACTGGTCGAGAAGGACAGCAGCCTGTGCACGCGTCAGACAGACGGAAGCATGAGCAACCGCTATCTTATAGGTACCAAGAACCGCCTGCGCCTGATCAACCGTCAACGAGGACAGGCTACTATCCAAAGCACGAAGAATAAGGAGAAAGTCGGATAAACTGACGAACCGACCTCCGTCCATGGGCGGATTAAAATGTGGATAAACGTCTCGGAAGAAACGGAGATCAGCGCGCGTGAGCAGACTGTCGGCATTGATCCACGTCTGGTTCTGCCAGTCGATATGCTTTCCTTCTCCTCTGAGCATTCCCGTTGCACCGATGCGCTGCAAAGGGCCGAAAAGAGGTGAATGCTTATCAACATCAAGATAAGGCAGCAGATACATACCTTCTTTCAACAACTGTGCCTGAATACTCCTTACCGACAACAAGCGCGGAGAACAATGATTGCTTACGGCCATGGCAGCAACCGTACCGGCCACCTGACCAATCTGCATGGAGACGGGCTGAAGACGGGTAGCTCCGTTGACAATGTTTGTCACGGAGATGCTCTTTTCTGCCAACAGCAGACGGTCTTCGTTCTCCGGAAGCAACGCACCTAATGGCAGGCCAAACGACGGCACCGTGAAAAGGTTCATGTCGGGAAGGTCACGGTGCGGATAAGCATAATGGTGCTGATCCACCGGATAGTCGCCCACAGCTACTGCCGTGCGATAAAGTGGACGGGTGGTATCAGTATAAGGATGGCGAAGATCGTTGATGGTAAACGTTACGACCCCGCGAAAGCGACGGCTCTCGCGATAGTAAGGAATCAGCGGAAGATGGTCGGCAGTGGGATAGATGTCGACAAGCTCCAAGGTGTCAGCACCCAACTCATGCTGCATGAAATAGACGAAACGTAGGGTCTTTTGCTTCGCAGCCTCTTCCAAAGACCGGCGCTTGGCAGGAGCATCGCACACATCGTTCAGGTAATAGTCGTTGCCATGGATGGGCCAGTTGACCATATAAAGACCGTTGGGCAAACGGCCGTAACTAATCATCATAGATGCCGGCCACAACTTCTGCCGCGTCGTAGAGTCGTTGCCGGCATGAAGACAGCAATTGCGAAACTCACGAGGATCATAATTCCGGGGACGGGACAACAGACGGGCTCCTCGTCTGGCCCGCAGCGTAGCGCAATAAGTCAGGTCCTGAACGATATCATTGCCTTTCTCGGGGGCCTCTCTTTCTCCTGTCTCTGCACTACTGTCCATGCCTAACCTATAAGGCAACCGCGCCATAGCAGCAAGGTCACCAAGCTCACTCGCATCAACAGCATAGGCAGCTTCGACACGCATCCTCTTTCTGCCGTCCGTGAAGGTCAGACACCAACTGTCTCGAAGCCTTGTCGCAGTTGAAAGCACGTAACCAGATACGTAAGTGAGATTCTTTTCCGCCGCGACCCAGGCACGGAAGATGCTGTCGCCGGTCTGCGGCTCAAACATCACGTTGCTCACCCAACCGGTTTTCAACGCCTCCGGCGATCCGTAATGTCTGACTAACGCGTCCTTGAAGTCGCCCCACAGTCCGCTGGGCAGCCGGTAGTTGCCGTCTACGGCACTCACGCCGGCAGCAGTAAGCATACCTCCGAGCCAGGATGTAGGCTCGACAAGAAGCGTACGGACACCGAGCCGCGCGCTCTGCACAGCGGCACAGACACCACTGCTCCCCCCACCGTAGACCACGACATCATATCGCGCGCCTCGGCAGGGAGGCAGCATAACGGCTGAGAGAACCAGCGACAGACTAATTTTCCAAAGGACGTTTCTCCCAGTCATCGGAAGTATAACTGTCGGGATAGGTCGACTCATCGAGCACCTTTCCCTTTCGTTCACGAATGTAGGTATCGAAGCTGCGCAGGCCCTCCTTAAGAATGATGACGCGGGCACCACAGGGCAGATGGTTATAGACCGTGTTTCCACCGGAGAAACGGCCATAGGCCAAAAGAATGTCGTGCCACATCACGGCATAGTCGTTGTCGTGATCATGTCCACAGAAGATACCCATGACATCTCCACCCATGTGCATAGCCGTAAACATGCCACTGTTGAAGTCGGGCGAACAGACTGTCTCGCGGCGCGTACCAATAAGGACAGCGTTCTCGTCCTTCACGGCATCGTGATACTCCGGTACGGGAATATGGAAGAAGGCAAGCGCCGGATAGGGCTTTCCGCCATTTTCTTTCGTAAAGGCAGCGCTTTGCTGCCGGTACCACGCTATCTGGTCAAAAGAGAGCCAGGCGTAGGTACCGTGACGCTTGTCCTTGGGGAATCCCGCCGGATAGCTGTGCGAATCCAAACAGTAGAGCACTGCTGCCGTCTTCCTGCCATCATGCGACAGGATACGCAGCGTGAAGTCGAGCTCTTTCTGCGCAGAGAGATCGGGCAACAGATTGTTTTTCACCGTGCGCGCGAGGTTATAGAGCTCCCTGTTGCTCATGCCCGTCATCTCACTGTCGTGATTGCCAAACTCATAGACGAACGGAACATCATATTGCGAGATACGTCCCAAGACCGTCAGCAGGTTTTCCTTTCCAGGAGGCCCCCAAAGCACATCGCCTGTGAGCACCACGAGGTCGGGACGTTCATGCCGCAACACGCTGTCGACAACACTCAGCGCCACTTGAGACTGACGGGAACCATTGTAATGGACATCGGTGAACTGAACGATCTTGAACTCACCATTCTTACGGGACTTCAGTTCTTGTGCCGGCAAGGTCATTGACAGGCACAAGAACAGTAAACAGAATAGTTTTCTCATCGCTTGAATACGATTGCTACTGCTGGTTCAAAGTGGCTAAGATGTCGTTGCAGAGGGTGTAACACTTTGTCATCATGCGCGGAATATGGAACGGCCCTTTGAAAAGGTTGCCCTTGGCCGGCTGAGCCACGGTGCCGTCGCGGTGCAGATAACCATACCACTCGCCATACTCCTTGTCGGGGAAGTGGGCATATGTCCACTCGCTGATCTGACGGTGGCGGTAGAGATACTCGTCGTCGCCCGTTGCCAAGTAAGCATACAGAGAGGCGATGATCGTCTCACACTGCGGCCACCAGAACTTCATGTCCTGCGAATAGTCCTGCGGCGGCAGGTTCTTGCAGTCGCGGAAGTTGATGATGCCTCCGTACTCCTTGTCCCATCCCCAGTCCCACGACCAGTTGAAGATGGTCAGAGCCGTGTCGAGCAGCCGCTTGTCCCAGTTACGGTAGCGTGCCTCCTCCATAAGAAACCAGGCGGTCTCGATGCAATGCCCTGGGTTGATGGTACGGGTCATGTTCGTGTCGATGAACTCACCGTTGGGGCCCACGCTCTCCAAGAGTGCCTTAAACTCAGGGTGCATGAAGTAACGGCGCAGCTTCTCCACGCTCTCGTCGATCTGCTGTGTGAGCACCGGATCATCGATGACGGCGCGGATGCGCGAGCCCACATTGATAAGGATCATCACGATGCTGTGGCTCTGCAGCTTCACCTCCGGCTCAAACTTAGGCTCCAAGAAACCCGGAGTGTTGAGGAAGCGCTGAGTATCCTCAAAGATTTCCAGGGTGCGCCGGGCGCAGCCCTTGTCGCCCGTCGCGATGGCATACTCGGAGAGCGCTATGGCAGCAAAGGTCTCGCTGAACACATAACGGCGCTTGCGCAACGGCTTGCCGTCCTCGGTAACAGAGAAGTACATGTGGCCGTCCTTGTCGAAACAGTATTTCTCAAAGAAGTCGATGGTGCTCTTCGCCGCGTCGAGCCATTCCTGACGATGCTCCACATTGTTGTAAGCAAAGGCGCAGATAAAAGCGAAGCGACCCTGAAACCACACGCTCTTCGTGGTGTCCATCAGTGATCCATCGCGGTTGACACAGGTGTAAACGCCGCCGTGCTTACGGTCCCAGCCGTGCTCCATCCAGAACGGCATGATGTTCTCCGTCAGGTCGCGTTTATATGAGTCGGCCCAATGTCTTAAATATTCCTTTTTATCTATCATAGCTATATAGTTATAAGTTATAAGTTGTAAATGTCAATAAATACACAACGCCACCGTTCGTTTCACCACATTCTGAGCTGCCGTAGACAAGACTGTCCAAAAGAGCATCCCAAACATCAGCGTGAAAGCTTTTGAAAGCTTTAAAAGCCTTGTTTTAGATAGGTGTTCCATTGACTTTTGTTTTTATGGGTTATCAATAATATTGTTTTAAGATGTTGTTTAGGGTTGCTGTTTTTGTCTTTGAGATTACATATTTTGACTGTCGCTCTCGGACAACAAACGCTTCATACGCTTATCGGATACAAAAGTAATAAGTTATTCGCTAAATTCCAAATATTCTTCTTCGTTACAAAAGAAAAATATCAACAAATACTTGTGTAAACAAGAAATTTATCGTAAATTGCACCCAATTTGACGGACATAGATAATAAAATAATTCCGACTTGATGCCAGAAGCCTAAGGAGTTCCTCATAGGACAAAAGGCACTGGCTTCTTTGCATGTTCGGTGAACACCCATCATTATATATTGACTCAATAATATATTGACTCATTAAATATTCATATTACAATAACGAAATTAAAACACAAGTATGAGACGATTGATTATCGTGGTATCTCTCTTGATAGCTACGATGATGTCTACGACAGGCGCTTCCGCACAGACTAATGCCAAGCCGTTTGTTGTTCCTGAACTGACGCAGTGGAACGGTGCAGAGGGCACGATGGCGCTCTCTGGCAGAGTGGTTGTCAGCAACAAGAAACTTACGAAAACCGCCCAAGATTTATGCCGCGACTACCAACTGGAGACCGGAAAGACGATGACCGTTGTCCAAGGCAAGCCTGGCAAAGGCGACATCGTGCTCGCGATCAAACAAGACAAGAAGTTAGGCAAGGAAGGCTACCGGCTGAACATCAGTGAGACTTGCTCCCTGACCGCAGCATCGACGGACGGTGCTTTCTGGGGAACACGCACCCTTCTGCAAATGCTCAAGAAGCAGTCCAACCTGCCACAAGGCAAGGCCGTAGACATTCCTCAGTACGGCATACGCGGCTTTATGCTCGACACTGGCCGAAAGTTTTTTCCCATAAGCTACCTGAAAAATCTGATCCGAGTCATGGCTTACTATAAGATGAACACGCTACAGCTCCATCTCAACGACAACGCGTTCAAGGACTTCTTTGGCGGCGACTGGATCAAGACTCCCGGCGACTTTAGGCTCGAGAGCGATACTTATCCCGGGCTCGCCTCAAAAGACGGCCACTATACCAAGGCCGAGCTGATCGACCTACAGCAGTTTGCCGAGAGCTACGGCATACAGATCATCCCAGAGATAGACTCGCCCGCCCACGTCCTCGCTTTCACACATTACCGCCCCAGCCTCGGCTCGAAAGAGTTTGGCATGGACCACTTCGATCTTGAGAACCCCGAGGTCTATACGTTCATGGACAATCTCTTCAAAGAATACTTATCAGGAAAGAATCCGGTCTTCCGCGGGAAATATGTAAACATCGGTACCGATGAGTATAACAACGCTACGGAAGAGCTGCGCGAGAAGTTCCGCGCCTACACCAGCCATTATCTTGAGCTCATCAAGAAATACGGCAAGACACCCATCCTCTGGGGAGCGCTGAGCCACGCATACGGCAGGACACCCGTCAATCCTAAAGGTGCCATCCTCGGTATGTGGTCACCTTTCATGGCCAAGACAAAAGACATGAAGGCTGACGGATGGAACATGATCAGCATGCCCGACTGGACCGTCTACACCGTACCTTTGGCCGACTACTATCACGACATTCTTCCCAACGACAATATCTATAAGAACTGGACACCCGCAGACTTCGGCGACACGAAACTCAAAGAGCAAGACCCACAGATAGCCGGCGGCATGTTCGCGCTGTGGAATGATCTCTACGGCAACGGCATCACCGTGCACGATGTCCATCTCCGCATCATGCCGGTGCTCCAGGCTATGGCGGTGAAGTGCTGGACAGGACAATTGACCACTGTGCCTTACGACTCCTTCGAGACTCAGCGCAAGGAGCTTGGCGATGCTCCCGGCGTGAACGAGTCAGGCCGTGTGCCCAACCTTCCAGTGAAAATATCCGACCTGCAACCCAATAAAACGCTGTCGCTGCCCGTTCATGAAGTAGGCTACGGCCACAAAATATCGTTCAGCATCGACTGCAAGCCTGAGCAGAAAGGCACCATCCTCACAACGGGACCTGATGCCACGTTCTACCTATCCGATCCCGTCAGCGGGAAGTTGGGCTTCCAGCGTGAGGCCTACTTCGACCATTTCGACTATGCGCTGCCGAAGGAAGGGCATGTAGAGATAACGATCGAGAACACGTCTTCAGCTACCAATCTTTATGTCAACGGGCAACTGAAAGAAAAGCTCGAACAGATCCGGTTCTACGTCGTCAAGCCCACTGACAAAGCTAACCACATGCCCGGACGCACCTGGCAGCTCGATGCCTATGAGCCGGAACGCAGCATGCGCTATCAGCGAGCTCTCTTCTTCCCCGTACAGAAGACCGGCAACTTCAACAGCCGCGTCACCAACCTGACGATCGACAAAGAGTAATACTACATTATGATTCATCCCTTTTAATTCTAAACTCTTAACTTAAAAAACATGACCAATCGAAGAGATTTTCTGAAAGAAGCCCTGCTGACAGGTGCAGCCGCCATGGCTGCGCCTATCATCACCAAGGGCGAAAACATTACAACGCAACATCGCACCGTCGCTACCGACACCAACGAAGGCGTGGGGGGCGGACTCATCGTGCCTAAAAACAACGGACTGCCCATCACCGGCACTTTCCTCGACGAGATATCACACGACATACCCCATCAGAACTGGGGCGTGAAGGAATGGGAACAGGATTTCCGCTACATGAAAGCCATCGGCATCGACACCGTCATCGTCATCCGGTGCGGGTACAGAAAGTTCATCACCTATCCTTCTGAATACCTGATGAAGAAGCATGGATGCTACATGCCCTCCGTCGACCTGATCGACATGTATCTCCGCCTGGCCGACAAATACGGCATGAAGTTCTACTTCGGGCTCTACGACTCCGGCCACTACTGGGACACCGGCGACATGTCGTGGGAAATCGATGACAACAAGTATGTCATCGACGAGGTATGGAAGCGCTACGGCCACCACAAGAGCTTCAAAGGCTGGTACGTCAGCACTGAGATTTCCCGCCAGACGAAAGGTGCCATACCCGCCTTCCACGCCATGGGCAAGCACTGTAAGGAGGTGTCCAACGGGCTTCCAGTCTTCATCTCTCCTTGGATCGACGGCAAAAAAGCCGTCATGGGAACGGGCAAGATGACCAACGACCAGGCTGTCAGCGTGCAGGAGCATGAGCGCGAATGGAACGAGATTTTCGACGGCATACACGATGTTGTCGACTGCTGTGCCTTCCAGGACGGACACATCGACTACGATGAGCTCGACGCTTTCTTCTCCGTCAACAAGAAGCTCGCCGACAAATACGGCATGCAGTGCTGGACCAATGCCGAGACTTTTGACCGTGACATGCCCATCCGCTTCTTCCCCATCAAGTTTGACAAGCTCCGCCTGAAGCTCGAAGCGGCCAAACGGTGCCACTACGACAAGGCTATCACATTCGAGTTCTCACATTTTCTCAGTCCGCAGTCGGCTTATATACAGGCACATCACCTCTACGACCGCTATAAGGAATATTTCAACATCAAATAATTGTTTATTAGACTCTCTTATTCATCTACATGAAAACCGTAAAATTAGGTTACGTGTTTTTCCTCGCCATCGTGGCAGCCTTGGGCGGCCTGCTCTTCGGATACGACACAGCGGTCATCTCGGGCACCATCGACGACGTGGTAGCACAATTCCATCTTGACGTGATGCAGCAAGGCTGGTACGTAGGCTGCGCGCTCATCGGCTCTATCTGCGGTGTGGCTATAGCCGGCATCATGAGCGACCGCCTCGGACGTCGCCCCACCATGTTCATATCCGCCGCACTCTTCACCCTGTCCGGCATCTGCTGCGCCGTCGCTCCAAATTTTCATTTTCTTGTTGCCGCCCGTATCATAGGCGGATTAGGAATAGGTATCATCTCTGTGGTGGCACCCGTCTACATCTCCGAGATCTCCATCACGCGCTATCGCGGGCAGCTCGTCTCACTCTATCAGCTCGCTGTCACTGTAGGCTTTCTCGCAGCTTATGTTGTCAACTATCTGCTGCTCAACTTTTCTCATACCGGTCATTTCGCCAACAGCTGGCTGCAGCTCATTTTTGTCGGTGAGGTCTGGCGCGGCATGTTGGGCATGGAGGGGCTGCCCGCCCTCTTCTTCCTCGTCATCCTCATCCGTATCACGCGGCTTATAGAAGATGCCGCTCAGGAAGATGCTGACGAAATACAGCAGCACCATGGGGAAAGCCACCATGCACTGGGACACGATGTCCGGCGGGGTGACCACAGCAGCGATGAAGAAGATGACCACGATGGCTACGCCGCGCACCTGCTTGAGGATCTGCGGGTTGATGATGCCCATCTTGGAAAGGATGATGGTGATCAGCGGCATCTCGAACACGCAGCCAAAGATGATGAACATGGTCAGGCAGAGGTTGACGTAGCTCTCGATACTGGTGGTGGTCTGGATGTACTCTGCACCCTCGATGCCGGTGCTGAGGAACCGCAGCATGAACGGCATCATGAGCTTATAGGCAAACAGCACGCCCACACAGAACAGGATCAGACCCAGCAGCATGACCAGCTTGAAAAAGGTGCTCTCGCTCTTTTTCAGACCCGGCTTTGCAAAGGCGTAGATGTTGTAAAAGGCCACAGGCACCGTTACCACCACACCGGCCAGAATGGACACCCGGAAATACTGCATCAGCTTTTCCTGCGGGGCCAGGAACACGAAGGTGTAGTTCGCATTCATTGCCATGGCCGTCAGCAGGTCGATCAGCTTATCCGAAATTGCCAGGAAGCCGATCACGCCCACTACAAACACCGCCGCGCAGATGATCAGCCGGTTCCGCAGCTCTTTCAGGTGGCCGGTCAGCGTCATGCTGCCGTCCTCCGACATGACTTCGGCTTTCTTTTTGCGCTTAACGTTTGTAGCCACAATTACTCCTCGTCTTCGTCCTTCTTATCAGCCTTCTTTACAGTCTCCTCGGACTGCTCGGCGTCCTCGTCCTCCATGCCCTTCTTGAAGCCATTGATGGTCTTACCGAACATCTTGCCCAGCTTCGGCAGGTTCTTGGGTCCAAAGATCAGCAGAGCGACGACCAGGATGATCAGCAGTTCGTTAGTACCAATACGCATAATAAAAATCTCCTTTTTACTTTGCCGCGCCGCGAGGCGGGCTGATTACAATGTATAAGGCAACCGCGGGCGCGGGTGCATCCAAATAGGGGCTGTTATGCCTTGGCCTCTTCCGCCGGGGCAGCGGCTTCGGCTTCATGGGCGGGGGCAGCTTCCGCAGCCGGGGCGGGCGCTTCCGTTTCGGCGGG
>OMAQ01001253.1_pt1 | contig 11290 bp, 9 predicted proteins | sample 1673461 | NCBI WGS metagenome assembly OMAQ01 (sample SAMEA103958112, study PRJEB25191) | human gut metagenome | biome: human-associated habitat [ENVO:00009003]; feature: intestine environment [ENVO:2100002]; material: feces | place: Germany | collected 2013/2015
GTCCCCGGCGCGCTGACGGAGCGTCAGGCGGCGGAGCAGCTGGCGAAATGGGGACTTGTCCCCCACCAGTGGGGCAAAAGCTTCACCGATAAGCATGTTTTCACCCACATCACATGGGAAATGACGGTGTTTACCATCACCGTACAGGGCGCAGGCCCGCCGGAATGGGTCTGGTGCCCCGATGAAGAGAGGGAGAAATACCCCATGCCCACCGCGTTTGGGAAGTTGGAGAAAGAATAAGATATTTCGCGCCTTCGGCGCGAGGGGAATTCCGTGTCCTCGGCCACGGGTCACTTTTGGCTGCTGTTCCAAAAGTAACCAAAAGAACAGCCAGAAACCCAGGTTTCTGGACTTCCTGCGCGCTGTTCCTTTTGCAAATTTGTGACGATTAGCCACACGTTCACAGAACATAGTTGATTTCGTTTTGTATGACGCATTGACTTTCTTCTTGCGCCGCTACCGCTCACGTTCTCAACGGTAGAACCAAAAGCGCTGTTCGGCGCAGATATCAGCGGCAGCGGCGCAGAAGCAAAGACGATTCTTTTGACGAAACGAAAAAGAAAATCTTGCGTGAACGTGTGGTAAGTACTTACAATTCTATATGCACCATAGCGCGCCCGGAAGTGAAGGAACCGGAGGTTCCTTCCGGTGCTTTTGCCTACTTTTGTCACTGTTGACAAAAGTAGGTCGCGCTCGGAAGCGCGAAACTCTTTTTACAGAAAAAGAAAAACAGGACACGGAAATTTCCGTGTCCTGTTTATTTGGAAAAATCAAATTACCGCTGGCCCTTGTCGTAGGGGATACCCTCCGCCTTGGGCGCGCGGGATTTCTTGGAGGTAAATGCCAGCACGATCAGCGTGATCAGGTACGGCAGCATACGGTACACGTGGGAGCTGATGCCGATCTCCGCCAGCCAATACACGCCGTCGCCGTTGATATCCAGACTGGAGTATGCCGCGGCGATACACTTGAACAGGCCGAACAGCAGCGACGCACCGGCGATGTTCAGGGGCTTCCAGTTACCGAAGATCATAACGGCCAGCGCCAGGAAGCCGAAGCCCGCCACATCGCCGTTGGCCGTGCAGTTGGCCGTGGTCAGGGCGTAGACAAAGCCGCCCATGCCGGCCAGCGCGCCGGAGATGGTCGTACCGGCATAGCGCATCTTGTACACGTTGATACCCACGGAGTCCGCCGCCTGGGGATTTTCACCGCAGGAGCGCAGCCGCAGGCCAAACCGGGTCTTGTACAGCAGGATCGACAGCACCACGAAAATGATGATGCAGACATAGGTCGCCAGATACACCTTGTGCAGGAAGGTATTGCCCAGGAAGCCCAGGTCGTCCGTTTTTGCGTAGCCCAGAGTGGTCTTCTTGATCATGAACCAACTGGCCGCATCGCCGGTGGCCATTTGCAGGGTGTTCTGGTTGGCGATGATACGGATGAGGAACAGCACCAGGGCCGGAGCCATCAGGTTCAGCGCCGTACCGCCGATGGTCTGGTCCGCCCGCAGATTTACGGAGGCAAAGCTCAGCAGCAGGGAGAAAATGGCACCGAATATAGCCGCCACCAGCATAGCCAGCAGCTCAAAGCCCTGCAAAGCCACCCAGTCGCCGGCAGCCTTGGCCGCGTCGTAGACGTGGTTGGTCTGCATGATGTTCACGAACAGCACGCCGATAAACGCACCCAGGATCATAATACCTTCCAACGCCAGGTTGATGATACCGCTGCGCTCAGCGAACACGCCGGCCAGCGCCACGATCATCAGGGGAACGGCGTAGATCATGGTCTGTTGGATCAGAAATGTCATGCCTGCTCCCCTCCTTCCTCCGGCTGCTCAGGTACCTGCGGTGTTTCCTCCATCGGTATGTCCGGTATATCCTCCGGCGGCGCATCCAGTGGCTGTGTCTCCGCCTCTGCCGGTATATCCGCCGTGGTGGTCTTGTTGGCCTCCACGACGAGCTTCTTTTTCCGTCCAGTCAGCATCATCTGGATGAGCAGAGAGAAGGCGGACAGATACACGATGACGGAGATGATCACGTCGGTGATGTACTCGTTGTAGGCAGTCAGGTTGGTCAGCTGCAGACCGACGATATCCAGCATGGCCATGAAGATGCCGGTGAAAATGACCGCGATGGGGTTGTTCACCGCCAGCAGTGCCACGGGGATTCCGTTAAAGCCCACGCCGGGCAGGGCCTGATAGGTGTTCCAGTAGAATTCGGTGTTGCCGCTGAGCCAGTACAGCGCGGCGCCGGCGCCGGCCAGCGCGCCGGCAATGGCCATGGACAGCACGATATTGCGCTTATCGGGGATACCGGCGTAGCGGGCCGCATGGCGGTTGGCGCCGCAGGCCTTCAGCTCATAGCCGAACACCGTCTTCTCCATGATGATGTACACCACGATGGCCAGAATGATGGCCACCAGAATACCGGCATTGACCTGGGAGCCGGGAAACAGCTGATCCAGTCCCAGCTTGGGTGTGGCCACACCGTTGAAGGTGGTCTTGTAGATGTAACCGGACTTCGTGCCTTCTGTTACGTTCTTGAAGCTGCTGATATCAAACATCCAGGTGACAAGATTGGCTGCGATCCAGTTGGTCATGATGCAGGCCAGCACCTCGTTGATATTCAGCAGCGCCTTCAGCAATCCGGGGATCGCACCCCACAGGGCGCCAGCCAGCATACCGCCCAGGAAGGCCAGCAGCCAGATGATGCCCACGGGCACGGACTCGGAGGGGATGCCCAGCGCGACGGACAGCGAGACAAGCGTACCCATCAGATACTGGCCGGGTGCGCCGATATTGAACAGGCCCGTCTTGAAGGCCACCGCCACGGAAAGGCCGGTCATGATCAGCGGCATGGCGCGGAAGAGCATATTGCCCACATTCTGGGCGTTAAAGCCCCAGGTCAGCGCGCCCGCAGCGTCGCGGCCTGTGCTGAGGATGCCGGCAAAAATCAGCCGGACACCCTCCCACATACCGGCAGTGGTGATCTTCTGCTCCGCCAGGCCCACAATAATGACCACGATGCTGCCCAGCAGCAGGCCGGCCAGGATGGACAGCAGAGAGGCCAGGACCTTCTTGGTGCCATTCTTGGCATACAGATCTGTCAGTTTTTGCTTCACGCCGTCTCACCCTCTTTCTTGTCCGCCCGCTTGGCGCCGGCCATATAGAGGCCCAACTCCTGCACGGTGATCTGCTTCGGGTCGAACTCACCCACGATCTCACCCTCGTACATGACCAGGATGCGGTCGGAAAGGCTCATGACCTCGTCCAGCTCCAGGGATACCAGCAGCACTGCCTTGCCGGCGTCACGCTGCTTCACCAGCTCCTTGTGTACGTTTTCGATCGCGCCCACGTCCAGGCCGCGGGTAGGCTGGACCGCCACGATCAGCGGCTTGTTGCGGTCCACCTCGCGGGCGATGATCGCCTTCTGCTGGTTGCCGCCGGACATACTGCGGGCGGTGGTCACGGGGCCCTGTCCGCTGCGGATATCGTATTCCTCGATCAGCCTCTGGGCGTATTCCCGGACGGCGGCGTTCTTAATGAAGCCCGCCTTCTGGAACCGGGGTTCCAGATACCGCTGCAGCACCATGTTCTGCTCCAGGGTGAAGTCCAGAATCAGGCCGTGCTTGTGCCGGTCCTCGGGAATGTGGCTCATGTTCTCGCCCCGGCGGCGGATGGAGGTATGGGTGATGTTCTTGCCGCACAGCTCCACGGTGCCGCCGGTGATCTTATCCAGGCCCGTCAGGCCCTGGACGAACTCCGTCTGGCCGTTGCCGTCGATACCGGCGATGCACACGATCTCTCCGGCCCGGACCTCCAGACTCACGTCGTGAACGGCGTTGCGCTTGTGGGTATGAGAGGGCACACACAGATCCCGGACCTTCAGCACCACATCCGTGGGCTTGGCCGGCTCCTTTACGACCTCCAGCTGCACCGGGCGGCCCACCATCATGTTGGACAGCTCCTGCTTGTTGGTGTCGCAGGTGTTCACCGTGCCCACATACCGGCCCTTGCGCAGAACGGTGACCCGATCCGCCACGGCCATGATCTCGTTGAGCTTGTGGGAGATAAACAGGATGGACTTGCCCTCCTTGGTGAGGCTGCGCATGATGTCCATCAGCTCGTCGATCTCCTGGGGAGTCAGAACGGCGGTGGGCTCGTCGAAGATGAGGATCTCGTTGTCGCGATACAGCATCTTCAGGATCTCCACCCGCTGCTGCATACCCACGGTGATGTCCTCCACCTTGGCGTCCAGGTCCACCCGCAGGCCGTACCGCTGGGACAGCTCCTGGACCTTCTGCCGGGCCGCCTTTTTCTGCAGGAAGCCCAGCTTGGTGTCCTCCGCGCCCAGGATGATGTTGTCCAGGACGGTGAACACGTCGATGAGCTTGAAGTGCTGGTGCACCATGCCGATGCCCAGCGCCGTTGCGTCGTTGGGGTCGTTGATCTTCACCGGCTTGCCGTTTTTGCGGATCTCGCCCTCCTCCGGCTGATACAGGCCGAACAGGACGGACATCAGCGTGGACTTGCCTGCGCCGTTTTCGCCCAGCAGGGCGTGGATCTCACCCTTGCGCAGCTGCAGGGTGATGTCGTCGTTGGCCTTGATGCCGGGAAACTCCTTGGTGATGTGAAGCATTTCGATCACATACTGGGGAGATTGCTCCATGCCGCCACCTACTTTCTCTCATTTTCCTGCCCGCTGCAATCGCTTCCGCCAGCGGACAATGTAACAAGTTTATTATAACGGTTGCGGTCGGGAATTGCAAGAACGAACCGGAAAAATAGATGTTTTTTGCATCCTTTTGCATCCGGACGAAAACATCGCCGCTTGACAACCTATCGTTCGGTAGCGTAATGTAATAGACGTCATGCATTACTTCAGGTTCTATAATAAATGTTGGGGTCAGGTGATGAACCTGGCCCCAACATTTATTATAGAACCTTTTTCTCTATCACGTCAGTTTGGCTCAGCCGGAGGGGTTTCATTTTTCCTGTTCTTTCAGCAGGGAATTGGGCGATATCTCAAGTGTTACGCCGCCCATACCAAGGGTGGTTTTGATCCCGATGCCGCAGAGAGTGGAAAACACCAGCAGCAGCTTCCACACCTCCTGCATAGGCGCGCTGAGGGCGGAGGAGAGTGTCAGGTGTCCCGAAAATCCGGGGATTCTTGCGGATTTCAGCGTATAGCGCCCCGAGCGAAGCTGATAGTCTGTGATGCGGACGCCGCGCTCCAATGCGGCTGCCGCATCCTCGTCATCCAGCGAATACTCCGGAAACCATGCGCTCCATTTGGCCAGCAGACTCCTCAGCAGCAGCCGCTCCTGGGGAAAGATCACATAGCTGCCGTCCTGCTTGAAGGAGCTGGTGGTGTGAAAGCGTATGGTGACCCGCGAGGGCAGCCGCAGCTCCCTGGCGTACAGAACAAACTCCTGCGCCGATGCAAAGCACCGCTTGTCCAGCAGAGCGGCCTGCAGCGTTGTTTGGCGCAGCGCAATGCAGGAAATGCTCTCCAGCACGGGCTCCAGCAGCTCATACAGCTCCCCTTGAAATACACTGACGACCCATAGGGTCCGGTTTTCCGCCTTATCATAGCGGATATACTGCGAGAGGGGTTTTTCTCCCTGCTCATGCAGCTGCCGGCCGATATCCTCCGGAAGCTGCTCCAGAAGCCAGCCATATAAGCGGTAAGCCATCATAGACGGAATGGGGGCCCCATCGGCAGAGCGCAGAGCGAAGCAATATTGTCCGATCACCGCACAGACACCTCGCAGATTCCGTAGGGATACATTTTCCCGTTCCACTGGGTGTATTTCATCATATGGGGCGACATCCCCCACCCCTCGTCATATTGATGGTAATGTCCCCGGAAGGTGCGGTGCATATATGCAGAGACCTCATGCAGCGCCTGCTCCTCTCCATAGTAGGGATAGGCCAGCGATTTGGAAAAGAAGCCTGCGCCGCCGCCGAGGATCAGGCAGTGATTCATTCTGCCCGGAGCCGCCCCTTCCGGCAGTGCAAAGCCGCAGGCGTAGGTTTCCTCATAGTATCGGTCAAACGCCTCGATGGCGTCCATAATGGACCCGCCCGTCAGCTGTCCGTGCAGGACGGATCGATCCAGCGTCAGAGAAAAGCGGATCCTTGTTCCCGGAGCCACTGCCTCGCAGCACAGATTGATGGCATTGACCTCCCCGCCGAATGCCGTGTCTCTCTTTCCGGTCAGCGTCATGGCGTTGTTGGGGATGGGTTCGCTGTCGGAAACAAGCACACCCCGCAGAAGGCTGCTCACGGCGTCCAGGCGCGTTTTTCCTTTGCTGTCGCGGGCAAAACGCAGGGTGTTCAGATATTCCCGCTCCGGAATACCGTCCTCCTTGCTGTAGTCCCGCCAATTCCGGGTGCCCAGTATCCCCTGCTCCTGCATGGCCTGATACAGCAGGACCGTGCGCAGGGCGCCCTTGACACTGCTGCCGGGAACATAGGGACGGAAGGCATTGTCGCGCATAAATGCCTGAATATTCTTCAGACTGTGTTCCGCGTCCAGCGCATCGCCTGCCGGCAGGTCGTAAACGCAAAGCGCCCGGATTCCTGCCTCGTCCAGTCCGCACTCCTGCCGGAGGAAGCTGTGGAGGTTGGTGCTCCCGCCCAGAATAAACCGCTCATAGCTGTCGGCCAGATCCTTTTCCGCCAGAAAGTGAATAAACCGATTGCGGTGCAGCACAGAGACCCGATTGCTCCTGCGGTTATAGATATACTCCGTGCGCTGATAGCTCTGACCGCTGCCGACAAACAGCGGAGACCGCACGGTCAGGATCAGCTCATACTGCTGAAGCTGTTCCAGCTTTCTCATACGGACACCCCCAAAAGAAGCGGCTTGCTGAAGCGATACACCGGATGGTCCTGCCTGGCCGCCAGATAGAGAGCTCCGCCGAAGCGCCGCCGCACCACAGAGCCTGCCGTCAGGAAGAATTGCTCTCTCTTTTTCTGCCCCGATGGCGCAAAGGAGTCGGAGCTGACAAATCCGCCCCGTCTGGTCAGCGTGTAGGACGCATCTTCCATGGTGCGCTCCAGTTCCTCCTCATCAGGAAGCGCCGTGGTAAGCAGCAGATAGGCGGGAGCATCCCGGCAAAGCGCCCGGAACAGCCACGCTGTCTGCTCATCGAAGGGTTCATTCAGATAAATCTCATCATCTACCGTAAACTTTCCGTAGCCGGAGCTAACCTTTCCGCCGATGCCGCTCAATCCCAACGCACGCATCAGTGTGCGCAGCCATGCGGCATCATCACTTTCAAGCCCTGCCAGCACATACAGGCCGCAGTCCTCCGCAAAGCGAAAGGCGCCCACATGATAGGGGAGCGTGTCCTGCCCCTCAAAAACGGCGGCGCGGGTGCTGTCCATGGGAACACCGAAGCACTGTTTTTTCCGGCCGGCATCGAACAGCCCCTGGCCGCGCATACAGGCGAGATAGTCCGCCATGTCCTCCACGGCAATATACGCCAGGTTTTTCATAGCCTTGCGTTCTGCCCCCGCAGTATGACCGTCCGTCCGGGCAGTCAGAAACGGGCGGGGCAGATAGTACCGCTCGCCGCACCAGGGCATGGCGTCGGAGAGAAACAGCTGATCCTTTTGGGCTTTTTCAATCAGCGCTTCCACGCCGCTGTTGCCATACAGCGTCCGCGCCGTATGGCAGAGGGCTGAAAACAGCGTATCCGCGCAGAAGTGATCCTCCGAGGTGTAGAGCGAAAGCGCACTGTCCGAAGAGCCAAAATGGCAGGGCGTGTGAAAGCTCAGCTTAAACAGGAAGTAATTCATACGCCTCTACCTCCTTGAAAAGGGCACACAGAGGTTCAAGCTCCACAGAGGTTTCAAAAGGCTCCAGCCGGAAATCACACAGGCTCACCCGGCCGCTTCCGCGGGAGCCGTGGCCGCCCAGATAGTCCATCTGCAGCAGCTTCATCCCCTTGGCCAACAGGGCAAAATCCTCGGCGGTCTGCCCCGCATCCTCCACATCGTACACAATGCTGACGGCAAAACGGGTGCCTGCCACCACGCGCTCAATAAAGCGGGGGTTTGCAACGGAGGTGGCCCGATTGATGGCGTTTTCCGCCTTGACCTCGGTGATATGAACACGCTCCATCTCCTCTGCATTGGCCACAAAGCAGTCGGCGAACTGCAGGCGGGCGCGGTGCACCGGATTGGCGCTGCCGAAAAGGCGCTTGATGCGTCCGTCATCCTGATCAAAGTCGGGCATACGCTGGATATCCTTGCTGAGACTTCTGGCCAGAAGGGAACGCAGCTTGCCCTTCAGGCTGCTGCCGGGGATCATAGGCAGTCCGGTCAGCGGATCGCGCACCACCTGGCTGTCTACTGCGCCGATGGCGCTGAAGGCATTGCCTGCGCCGATATGCAGACCGGTGCGCACCACCAGGCAGCAGCGGATGATCATTTTTCCGTACATAAGCCTTAACCCTCCTTCATGTGCAGAATGAAGCGATGGTATGCCACCAAGGCTTCCATATAATGGGCGAAGTCCATCAGCTTAGCCCGGGAATCACCCAATCCCTTTATATACTCCAGAAGCTGCGCGCGCTCCAAAAACAGCTTTACCGCATCGTCGCGCCCCGCCTCATAGACCATGCGGATCCGCAGTGCGATCAGCCCCGAGGCGCTTTCCTCGGAAATGGTATCCGCCGTGCGCAGGTTTTCCCGATTATAGATCTCCGACACCAGGCTCAGCAGATTGCGGATCTTGTTGGTGCTGATCTTGTTCCGTTCATCATACAGCGAGCGGATGACCCGCTCCGCCTCGTCCACATAATTTGCAGGCAGCGGCCTGGCAGTGACCTGGCGGGGCGGGCGCGATGCATTGCGGTTTGGCTGCCTGCCCTGGCTGTTTCTGTCATTGTAGCCCATCCTTCTACCCCCTCTTTCTGTTTCGATACACATAGATGCAGATGGCCGTGAGAAGCTCTCCCCGGTCGGCGCTGTTCAAAGCCCAACGGTACATATCCTCCGAAAAGCGCTTATAGCCGGGGTAATTGGGCGCGTTTCTTTTCGGCTCCAGTCTTGCAAGCAAGTAGGCATAGCGCGCCAGAGCGATTCCGCCCCCAGCCTGCGCCTGACGCAGAAGCTCCATCAGGCGATAAAGAAAGGCCGTGCCGTGTTCGCTGTCGCCGGAGGAAAAATATCGCTCCAGAGTGACCAGCTTTTCGCCGCAGATCCGTTCCAGATAGGTATCCCATGGGTAGCAGTGTCCGTCTCCTGCAGCAAAGAGGGCGATGCCGTCCTTATGCGGCAGGCTCTTTGCCTCATCCTCCAGCCCGGCGGTGAGAGAAGCGGCCTGACGGATGGGGAAATGATCCCCATAGATGCCGATCCCGGCGCTGATGGTCAGCGCGCCGCAGGTATAGCGGCGCAGAGCCTCCCGGATCCGCCGCGCCCCCTCCAGCACATCCGTCCATGCGCCCACCAGGAACACATCGTCGCCGCCGGAATAGACCACGGCCACCTGCAAGGCCCGGCAGTGCTCAAATTCCCCGCTGAGGATGGGATTGATATAGCCCTTGAAAAACAGCGACATCTGCCGGGAAAACGCCGCCGTGCGGGACAGCGTGACAAAGTGCTGGCGCTTCACCGGATCGCTCTCCGCGGCGCATTCGTAGCCGGAGACAAAGGACTGCCCCAGATTATCCACATCCATGCGGCACACGCCCAGGCGGGGCACACCCTCCGAGGCGCCGGCCAGCGCCGCCATGCTGTTGTCGGCGGCGTATTCGCCCACATAGATGCGGGTGCTGTAGCGCAGGCCCGCGCAGAAGCGATTCTTCGTATAGACGCGCGCCACGCCCTCGCCTGCGAGAAGCTGTCTTGCCCGGGCCTCATTGGTAAGGATAAAGGACAGCGCACCCTGGGCGGCAGGCAGTGTGAAGTCTGCACCGGCCGCATCGCGGCTGACCACATACACATCCTGTCCCTGGATTTTCCGGGACAGGCTCTCGAACAGGGCGCACCAGAGGCAGATGCAGGTATCCTCCTCCCCGTCGCGCAGGGCGTCTGTCCTGCCGCAGATCCGGCATTCCCGCTGGCCGGGGTCCTGATGGCTCTGGTTCATCCGGCGAAGCTGCTGCACCGAATAGCGGTGCAGCTTCTTTTTTGCCACCTGATGGCTCACCCGGCGGAACATCGCCTGATAGGGGGCCTCCTCCGCCGGGGTGTTGGTCAGATCGTTGGCGCTGCAGGGGGTATAGCCGTCTGCCAGATACAGCCGCACGCCAAACTGCTCGATGAGGAAGTCGTTGAAGCGGGTGTTCCACGCCTGGATGGCCCGGACGGTCCTTTCCGTGTTGGGCAGCAGCACATAGCAGTGCCCGCCGCCGCTGTAGAGCAGATTGGCCCGGCTGAGGCCGCACAGCTGCAGCAGCTCGTCTATGTAATGCTCCATGCACAGCTCCAGAAAGAAGGAGCGGCTTCGCAGGGACTTCAGCGCATTCCTGGTGGACACGCTGTAGATGAACTTCTGGATGCCGGAAAAATCGGCGGAATAGAGCAAAAACGCCTGCTGCAGGCGGAAGCTCTGCTCCTGCTGCACCAGGGCGGTGAAATAGTCCGTTTCGCCCCGATCCAGCAGATACTCGCTGATGCACGCCCCCACGGCGGCAGTGACCTTGCTGTGGTCATACAGGGAAATGTCGGGACTTTCCCCGGTGTTGGTGCTGGAGGGCACGGTGCCCATACAGCTCTCCCAAACGGACAGCAGGGAGTTGAGCCACTCCTCCTGCGGCGGCAGGGCGGAAAGCTCCCGGCGCAGGGTCAGCAGGATCTGCTCATAGTCGCCGGCGGAGAGGCGGAAGGACCCGTCCAGCGGCAGACGAAGGCAGCCGTCCAGTGCGTGGGGCGGCAGGGTGTGCCCCGGATGCTCCCCGTTGAGATGGGTGAACACCGGCGACAGGGGCAGATAGCGGTCAAACCGCGTTTCGTCGCCGGTCTGCCGCCGGTCGGCGGCAGCGGCGATGTTGTCGGCAATGTAGGCGATGGCGGCAAGGGGGTCGCAGTCCTTTGCCTGACGAAGCTGGGCGGCGTGGTGATAGCGGATGCAGTCCAGCACGGCCTTGGCCTGTCCGTAGCCGTCGATGTCCCGGACAAAGCGATATCCGGCCTCGCCGTGCCGCCCGTCGGAAATACCGGCGCGGTAGACCGCCTTGCCCACATCATGGAGCAGACAGCCGAAGGTAGCTTGTACGGTTTGCGGGTTCATGAGGATCCCTCCTTTCCAAAGGGTCGTCCCCTTGCGGGGTG
>OMAQ01001261.1_pt1 | contig 11256 bp, 7 predicted proteins | sample 1673461 | NCBI WGS metagenome assembly OMAQ01 (sample SAMEA103958112, study PRJEB25191) | human gut metagenome | biome: human-associated habitat [ENVO:00009003]; feature: intestine environment [ENVO:2100002]; material: feces | place: Germany | collected 2013/2015
GTTGCAAATTATGAGGGAAAATCATTTGCAACACTTGATATGGCGGCGATTAACCTTCATACCGGCATTTGTGAAATTATGAAAAATGGAGCGGCAACTACTTTTGTAAAGCGGGAAGACGGAGTAGAAATGATTGCTTCCAGTGCGCTTCCGGTCGGCGTGGATTTGCAGGCGGAGCCAGATGTCGCCATCGTACAATTGCAGGAAGGCGATATGGTTATTATGGTTTCGGACGGCGTGCTTGATAGTTTTTATGAGAGAAATATAGAGAGCGACAGTCAGGAGGAGATGGCGACACTCATTGACAGACTGTACTGCAAAAATGCGAATGACATGGCAAACCAGATTTTGATGAACACACTGGCGCACAGCACAAAAGAGGCATCTGACGACATGAGCGTTTTGGTGGCTGGAATTTGGAATAAAGTTTGACGGAAAAAAGGAAAACCGTTACAATAAATGCGGAGGATGAAGCCGTGAGAGAAGAAATGATTCAATATAGCGAAACGCACCACTTGTTTTCACCGGGCGACAAGATTATTGTGGGGGTGTCGGGTGGCGCTGATTCGGTATGCCTTTTGTATTTATTAAATAGTTTACGGAAAGAAATGAATTTGTCTCTATTTGTTCTGCATGTCAAACATGGCATCCGGGGAGACGATGCCGATCGGGATGCATGTTTTGTGAGAGAGCTTTCAGACAAGTGGGAACTTCCGTATTTTGAAGTTTCCGAAGATATACCGGCGTATGCAAAAAAGTGGGGAATGAGTGAGGAGGAGGCAGGCCGGGTATGCCGCTATGAGCAGTTTGAAAAATTGCGCAGGGAAAAAAATGCGGACTGTATTGCAGTGGCGCACCACAAAGAGGATCAGGCAGAGACATTTTTGTTTCGGCTGATACGAGGGAGTTCTGCCAGAGGCTTGGCGGCAATGCTGCCGAAAAGAGATTTTATTATACGACCGCTTCTGTTTGCCGAAAAGGGAGAAATTCTTGCTTTCCTAGAGGAAAAGAAGATACCGTGGCGGGAAGATGTTACGAATCAGGATACAGCGTATCAGAGAAACTGGATTCGGAAGGAGTTACTGCCACTGTTAAAAGAGAACTTAAATCCGGGTGCGGTAAGGCATATTGCGGATGCGGCGGATGACATTGGCAAGTGGCGTAAGTATATCCGTGAGCAGGCAGAGTGTGAGGCGGAACATGTAATTTTCCATGAGGGAAAAGAAGTTCTGTTAAGGCGGGATGTGTGCCGGGGACTTCCGGAGGTTTTGCAAAAGGAGATTTTGTCGCTCTTTTTAGAGCAGGGAATCTCTGGCGTAAAAGATGTCACGAGAGCGCATTATGAGGCATTATATGAAAAAATTGCGCAGAAAGGAAACGGCACGTTTTCTCTGCCCGGCGGCTATTTTGTCGTCTGTGATTATGAGCATTTCAGGCTTACGAAAAATAAGCCAAAAAAGCAGGAAAACATTTGTGTGGAATGCGACATGGCATCCGGGAATATAGTGGAAATGGATGGTGTGTATTACCGCTTTCGTTTTGAGGTGGTGGCACGTGAAAAACTGGATTCAGAAATTCCACAAAAAGACTATACGAAATGGTTTGATTATGATAAGATAAATAGTAAACTGACGATTCGCAATCCGAGACCGGGAGATTTTTTTGTGCTTGATGACAAGGGGCATAAAAAGAAATTATCCCGCTACTATATGGACGAAAAGATTGCGAAAGAGCGTCGGGACAGGCAGCTTGTACTGGCGGATGGCTCCCACGTGATTTGGGCGGTTCCAAATCGAATCAGCGCAGCCTGCAAAATAAATCAAAATACAAAATATGTTTTGGTTGTGACCAAAGAAAGGATACGTCATGAAAGAAGAAATCAACGTCTTGATTAAAGAAGATGAAATTGTAGCAAGAGTGAAGGAACTTGCTGAGCAGATTAACCGTGATTACGAAGGAAAAACACTTCATTTGATTTGCATTTTGAAAGGAAGTGTATTTTTTACCTGCGAACTGGCAAAATATATTACAGTGCCGGTTACGATTGATTTTATGAGTGTATCAAGTTATGGAAATGGTATGACCAGCAGCGGAAGTATTACGATTAGTCAGGATCTGATTATGAGTTTGGAAAACCGCGAAGTGCTGATTATTGAAGATATTGTGGACAGCGGACGCACACTTTCGTATCTTGCCCATATGTTAGAAAAACGCGGACCGAAAAGTTTGCGCATTTGTACGCTTTTAGATAAACCGGCATGCCGCGTATCAGAAGTGGATGTGGCGTATACCGGTTTTGAAATTGATGATTTATTTGTGGTTGGATTTGGACTTGATTATGCCCAGAAATACCGCAATTTGCCTTATATCGGAGAGCTGAAAATAAAGGAGGATTAATCCGATGAGAAAATGGAAAGGTTATGGCTTTTTTGTCGCGATGGCGGCAATAATTTTGATTGCCATGATTTCGAGCGATTTTATGTCCGGATGGACAGAGGAGAATTATACTTATACACAGTTTAAGGACGATTTGTCGAATCATAAAATACAGTCCGTTGTGGTGGGACAAAATGAGCAGGTTCCGACCGGTGAAATCCGTGTGACAATGAAAGACAGTAAAAAACATTCTTTCTATGCACCGGATGTGAATGTAGTTATTGAAAAATTAGACGATGCACATTTTACAAATGTAGTTGTTTCGGACGTTGAGACAACACCGTGGTATTTGGAGATTTTGCCATATGCAATAGGATTCGTCCTGATTTTTATTTTGTTTACAATGATGACGAGCCAGGCGCAGGGCGGAGGCGGCGGAAATGCCAAAATGATGAATTTTGGAAAGAGCCGTGCGAGAATGACCGCACCGGATGAAAAATCAAAGACATTTGCGGATGTTGCCGGTCTGGTCGAGGAAAAAGAACAGTTAGAAGAAATTGTAGACTTTTTAGAGGCACCGCAGAAGTATACGAATTTAGGTGCCAGAATCCCGAAAGGTGTGATTATGGTGGGCCCTCCGGGAACCGGTCGGTGCTTCCCGTGTCCGTGACTTGTTTGCGGAAGCAAAGAAAAATGCACCGTGTATTGTTTTTATTGATGAGATTGATGCCGTGGCAAGAAGACGAGGAAGCGGTCTTGGCGGCGGACATGATGAGCGTGAGCAGACGTTAAATCAGATGCTTGTTGAAATGGACGGCTTTGGAATTAATGAGGGAATTATCGTGATGGCGGCAACCAACCGTGTAGATATTCTGGATCCGGCAATTCTCAGGCCGGGACGTTTTGACCGCAGAATCCACGTGGGTCTTCCGGATGTGAGAGGCCGTGAGGAAATTTTGAAAGTCCATGCGAAAAATAAACCGTTAGCGGATGATGTGAATTTGGAAAATCTTTTGAACGAGGCTGCGATTTGCGCGGCAAGAGAAAACCGCCCGTATTTGATGGACGAAGATATTCGCAAGTCCTTTATCAAAGTGGGAATTGGTGCAGAGAAAAAGAGCCGTATTATTTCTGAAAAAGATAAACGAGTTACGGCATATCACGAAGCCGGACACGCAATTTTGTTCCATGTTTTGCCGGATGTCGGACCGGTCTATACGGTTTCCGTAATTCCGACCGGACAGGGTGCCGGTGGTTATACAATGCCGCTGCCGGAAAAGGATGAGATGTATCTTACAAAAGGTAAGATGTTACAGGATATTGTTGTATGTCTTGGCGGGCGTATCGCAGAGAGTCTTGTTTTTGATGATGTGACAACGGGGGCTGTGCAGGATATCCGTCAGGCAACGGAGCGAGCACGTGATATGGTTACAAAGTATGGTTTCTCGGATGAGCTTGGTATGATTAACTACAGTACGTCAGATGATGAAGTCTTTATCGGCCGAGAAATTGGCCACGCAAAGAACTTTAGTGAAGGAACCGCTGCTGTGATTGACCAGGAAGTAAAACGAATTATCGAGAGCTGCCGTGAGAAGGCTACTAAGATTTTGAAAGAAAACCGCAAGGTTTTGGATAAACTGGCAGAGCTTCTGATCGAAAAAGAGCGAATTGGGCAGCAGGAGTTCGAGGCTCTCTTTGAGCAGAATGACGAGACAATCGAAGAAATGTAAAGATTCTTTGTGCAAATGTGCAAATGGGAGAAAAGTATTGGGCAAAACTAACAAAAGAATGGTGGAAAAAATGTAAACTTTGTGCACACTGTTTTTCGGTAACGTGTTATAGTAATACGCGTAAACCCCAATACATTATATAGTTTTTGCTACACCCCATAAGTAACAAAAATACCTTCTCCCAAAAGGACAGCATCGTAAGCTGTCCTTTTGACTTATCTAAAACAAGGATTCACGGCTTTTTAGCCGTGAATTTTTACAAATAGAAATAATTATGTTTGGAGGACAAAGCAATGGCTGACGGAACCCTTAATAAGAAAGCAATATTTAGTGATGGTACGGCTGATTTTGTTTCGCCATGTGAACCGCGTGTGTATGAGACCGTTACGATTCGGTGCCGCGTTGGGAAAGATGAGGCAGAATATGTGAAGGCAATGGTGGATGAAGTGCCTTATATTATGCATTTAGAAAAGTCAACGGAGTATTTTGATATTTATGCCGTATCATTTCCATTGGAAGATCATCCGATAAGTTATTACTTTAGGGTAGAAACGGCGAAAGAGACATTGATTTGCAACCGTCAAGGAGTGGTTTCGGATGTCAATCCATATTTCAATTTCTGTCTGATTCCGGGATTTCATACACCGGACTGGGCAAAAGGTGCCGTGATGTACCAGATTTTTGTGGATCGTTTTTATAATGGGGATAAGACAAATGATGTTGTTGACGGTGAATATACATATATTGATGAGCATGTGACGCAGGTGCGTGACTGGAATAAAATGCCGGCATCGATGGGCGTGCGTGAGTTTTATGGCGGCGATTTGCAGGGTGTCATGGATAAACTGGACTATTTGCAGGATCTTGGCGTGGAAGTTTTGTATTTGAATCCGATTTTTGTATCGCCTTCAAATCATAAATATGATACGCAGGACTATGATTATATTGATCCCCATTACGGCGTAATTGTCAAGGATGGCGGTGACGTGCTGGCGGCAGATGACAGAGAAAATGCGCATGCTACAAAATACATTAAGCGCGTTGTTAATATGAAAAATTTAGAGGCGAGTAATGCATTCTTTGCAAAATTTGTCGAAGAAGTACACCGCCGTGGCATGAAAGTGATTCTGGATGGTGTATTTAACCACTGCGGATCCTTTAACAAGTGGCTTGACCGCGAGAAGATTTACGATAAAGATGAGTCTTATGAAAAAGGTGCTTTTTTGCAGGAAGACAGTCCCTATCACGACTTCTTCTATTTTTACCCGGATGGAAGCTGGCCGGACAATACGCATTATGATTCATGGTGGGGCAATGATACTCTGCCAAAACTAAATTACGAGGGATCGGAGCGCTTAGAACAATACATTCACGGAGTTGCGAGAAAATGGGTGGCTGCACCGTATTGCATTGATGGATGGCGTCTGGATGTGGCGGCTGATTTGGGACACACACCGGAGTACAATCACAAATTTTGGAAAGGATTCCGTGAGGCGGTGAAGAGAGAAAATCCGGAGGCAATTATTCTTGCGGAGCATTATGGAGACCCTTCTACGTGGTTAGATGGAACCCAATGGGATACGGTGATGAACTACGATGCTTTTATGGAGCCAATCAGTTGGTTTTTGACCGGTATGGAGAAACACAGCGATGCGCGTCGCAATGATTTGCGTGGAAATGCGTCTGCTTTCTTTGGTTCGATGACTGATTATGGGGCAAGATTTACGACGCCAAGTGCTTTGGTAGCGATGAATGAGCTGTCGAATCACGACCATTCCCGCTTTTTAACCCGTACGAATCATGTAGTTGGAAGAACCGCGTTTGCCGGTCCTCAGGCGGCGAACTACGGCGTAAATCTGGCGGTTATGCGCCAGGCGGTACTGATGCAGATGACATGGGTCGGTGCTCCGACGATTTACTACGGTGATGAGGCTGGTGTGTGTGGCTGGACAGACCCTGATAATAGAAGAACCTACCCGTGGGGCAAAGAAGATCATGAGTTGATTCGTTTTCACAAGGAGATGATTCGAATTCATAAAGATTACGAAGTGTTTTCCACCGGAAGTTTGTTGTATCTTCATGCAGAGAATAATCTCATTGGATACGGAAGATTCAATGAAAAGGAACAAGCTTTTGTTCTTGTTCAGGTGGAAGGCGAAGAACGCGAAGTGGAAGTAGATGTATGGCGTCTTGGTGTGGCGAATGGCTGCCGGATGGCGTGCATGATGTATACCTGTGAAGAAGGATTTGACATGGCAGCGAGAATGTGCCGTGTTGAAAATGGAAAGGTAAAAGTTGAGATTGGTAAAAATGGAGCGGTGTTGTGGAAAACGCTCTCTATGTAGGGGGATTTGAAATGGAACAGAAAACAGCAATGAAAATATCGATGGTTAGTATTGTGGGCAATATTTTACTGTCACTGTTTAAGGCGTTGGCAGGAATTGTGGCGAATTCGGGTGCAATGATTAGTGATGCGATTCATTCAGCATCGGATGTGTTTAGTACAATTGTTGTGATTATTGGAATTCGGCTATCAGGAAAAGAGTCGGACAAAGAGCACCCATATGGACATGAACGCATGGAGTGCGTGGCGGCGATTCTCTTGGCAACGATTCTTGCAGCTACCGGTCTTTTTATCGGCTGGTCAGCGGTAGAAAAAATCACGGTACAGGATGATTCTGCACTTGCAGTTCCCGGTATACTTGCCCTTGTTGCGGCGGTTGTTTCGATTGCCGTAAAAGAGGCGATGTTCTGGTACACAAGAGCAGGGGCAAAAAAGATTGATTCCGGGGCACTTATGGCGGATGCATGGCACCACCGCTCGGATGCGCTGTCGTCGATTGGCGCACTTGTTGGTATTGCAGGAGCCAGAATGGGTTATCCGATTTTGGATGCAATTGCGAGCCTTGTTATCTGTATTTTTATCGAAAAAGCGGCAATTGACATTTTCAAGGATGCTATAAATAAAATGGTAGATAAAGCGTGTGACGACGAGACGGAACACGAAATGTATGAGTGTGTTATGAAAAATGAAAGTGTTCGTGGTGTGGATTTGCTCAGGACGCGCACATTTGGTAATAAAATATATGTTGATATTGAAATCCGTGTGGATGGCAAGCTGACTTTGTGGGAGGCACATGCGATTGCAGAATCCGTGCATGACTCGGTGGAAACAGAGTTTTCGAAAGTAAAACATATTATGGTTCATGTGAACCCGTGCTAGAATGACAAGGAGATCCGGCAAGATGCAAAAGAGAAATAGAAAACAATGGATGGCGGGAGTGTTGGCGGTAAGTATGGTGTGTTCGCTTGGAACGGTACCTGTAAAAGCAAAACAAAAGCTGGTAAAACCTGCAATTCAGAAGGTTTATTCAGCGTCACAGGGGCAGCTTATAGTTGTTTACAAAAAGACTGCGAAAGCGAAAAAATATCAGATTCAGATTAGTAAAGACAAGAAGTTCAAAAAGCAGGTAAAAAAGAAACAGGCAGGTGCCAAGGTTACAAAAGTGACCTTTAAAGGGCTTGCCAAAGGGACGTATTATGTTCGTGTCCGCAGCCAGTATAAAGTGGGCGCGAAGAAGAAATACAGTGCGTTTAGCAAGGTGAAAAAAATCGTACTGAAAGCAGTAAAGAAAACAGTGACCGACACAAAGAATACTGCCACACCGGCACCGACGAAGAATCCTGCCGGAAACCGTTACGATGATGACTGGCTCTGGGATTTGATTTTTGGCGGTGGCGGTAACGGTGGAAATACAGGAGGGGCATCAACACCGAAACCAATAACCACGCCGGATACTGCACCGGTTCGTACACCGGAGCCAACCGAGCCAACCGCAGTGCCAAAACCGATTGATTTGAGTAATTTCACAGTCGACAGAGATAAAACCACACTTTTTTACAATGGAAAAGAACAGCACCCCAGCATGTTGATTATGTCGGATGATTATTATTACCTGAAGGAGAACATCGATTATAAGGTGACGTATACAAACAATGTGAATGCGGGAACGGCTGAGTATTGTATTAAGGGAATTGGAAATTACGCGGGCGAAATAAGAGGAACTTTTGAAATTGAAAAAAATGTGCCGAAAAATGACGGACATTTTTTGGGGAAACAGGTGGCTGTCGGTGATACGGTAGACGTTGTTTATGATGAAGTGCCGGAAGGTGTATGCACGTATCGGACATACGATTATGACGGCGGGGATGAAGTATCGGATGTTATTGAGGTTAATGACAAGGGACAGTTAATTCCGAAAAAAGCAGGTGTTGTAGATGTGAAAGTGTCCATCGCGGCAAGCCGGAATTATATTGCGATGGAGTACAAAATCGGAACGTTACACATCTGCAATGACAAGAATCCGGTGAGCGGACTGGATGTGATTACTTACAGTGATGAAACGACAGACAAAACGGCGACAGTAAATGCGCTGGTTGAAAATAATACGGAAACTTTGGAAACGTCGTTTTACAGCGAGGCGAGCGATGCATGGATTGATCAACATGTTCGGTTTGAGGTGGAAGATGCAACGCCGCCGGCATATACAAGGGCGTTTAAGTTTGCCGGACAGGACTGCACGGCACCTTCTCTGAAAGTAGAGAATACAACGGAACAATTTCGTAAAAATAGATGGTACGGAGAAAAAACAGTCGTCGGACCGGTGTTTAATAATGCACCGAAAAATTTCGACCAGATTGCTTTGTCTTCAAGAAAAATTATTATCACGGCAGGGAATGGTGTGCGCGTGTGCAAAGTGAAAGCGTATGTGGATGACGTTTTGTATGATGTTAGTTATTTAGCAGCCAGTCCTCATGATGAAGATGATAATTCCTTAGACGATGAACTTTACACTTTGATGCGGCACAAAATAGAGGCAAGACTTTGGACGGATGACATGACGAATCTGCAAAAACTATACGCACTTGCCAATTACATTAACAATACAACGCACTATCCGGGAGCCGGCTGCACCAAAAAGGATATTAACCCTACGTTCTATAATGACTTTTCCGTTGATGGCATTGGATTGTTTTACTATTTGTTCCCGATGCCGACATTAAACCGTGTGATGGATTTGCAGGGCGGAATAACCACATGTATCGGTGTGACAGTTGTGCAGAGAGCGGCAACGGAAGATTTGAAGCTGCCATATCTTTATGACTCATCGACCAAAACAGTTGCCGATGGAGAGGGCGTATGGCTTGCTGTTGGTTCAGCCAGCAGTAACCCAAGTGTCGGTTCCCATTATTCGGTTATTTACAAAGACGCAAACGAGCACAAATCTTTTGTCGACTGTCAGGGCTTAATAGCGGACACAACCTGCGAGCAACATGGCTGCCGGGCAAAAGTGATTCAGTAGAAACTTATTTTTGGGGAGTTATACATGTTGCAAGAAAAGTTTGCGTGTCATGCGCCGCTCCCGCTCATAAACACACAGGGGTATCGGCATGCAAACTACGCATGCCGGATACCCGTGCGTTTATACGCATTCCACCCAAAACTTTTCTTGTAACGTGAAAGTTCCACAAAAATAAGTTTAATTGTGAAATAATGCAAACTAGGTTTTTAGTAATTGGAGGGTGATAAGTTATTGGAACAACTCTTTTTGCTTGATTTTGCCTAGAAGGTTGCATTTTCACCTTATTATCCAGCTTTATTCGGACAAATCACACGATAAATGCAACGTTTTCCGTTAATTTGATGCGTTTAAGTTGTTTTCGACTGTGACTTCTTAAAATTCATGCAACTCTTTTTGCTTTTTTTGAAGAATAAGGTTGCATATGTCCCTTACCACAATTTGAAGGCTTACCTTGTATCAAAAGGTTGGTGCTGATTTCTTTGGATTCCAGTAAATCATCAAGAAAAGATTTGTGGAGAGTGGGTACAAACACGTGGGTATCAGGCGTGCGTATTTTGCATGCCGATACCCCTACGCGTTTGTTTAGCGAGAGCGCCCACGAATTACAAAGTTTTTCTGCTGAATTACGGAAACCAACTAAATTGCCCCTGAACCTTTGCACACTATCATTGACAACAAATACATAAAATGTTTATAATCTATATGGATATATGAAAAAAAGATGGGGTGGAGAAGAAAGATAATACTAAAGGGAAGGTTAAGGGATATTTTATGTATGAAAAGGAAAAGCAGAGGGAGAACCATCTGATTGTGTTGTTAGTGTACACATTTTTCTCACTTATTTTGATGGGAGAATCACTTTTGCTTGGCTGGGAAGTGGGAGCAATTGTGCTTTTGCTGACAGCGTTGATTGGAAGCTGGGTGATTTATATTACCGATATGGTTTCTGGAGGAATGCGGCTGTGGCTGTATTTTGCATTGACGATGATATCTTGTTTTTTTTACGGAATTCATCAGACAAGTGTGTTTGATTTGGCACCACTTATGATTCTGATTATGATTCTATTTTCAATAACGGAAAAATCAAGTATTATTAGACTTTGTGTGATTACATATTATTTGACAATGTGCTATGATTTTATCTTTGTTCTGAATCATGCCATTGAATTTACAGCACTTACAGTGACTAGGACGCTTTTGCATCTTGGTCTTGTTTTGGTGTCCGGATGTCTTGTGAATCTTGTATTGAAAAGGAGGAAATCAGAGCGTGTATATTCGGATAAAAAAATTGAAAAATTAGAAGAAACAAATCGCCGTGTCGAAGATTTTCTTGCCAATGTTTCTCATGAATTGCGTACACCGATTAATGCGGTTACAGGTATTTCTACCGTCATGCTGCAAAAAGAAGAAGAGCAAGAAAAGAGAGAGCAGTTATCCTCAGTACAAATGGCTGGAAAACGATTATTTGGTCAAATTGAAGATATTTTAGATTACACAGAAATTGACACGAACAAAATCCGGCTCAGCGAAGAAAATTATACACCGTCTCTGGTTGTAAATGATTTGGTTTCGGAGTATTGGTTAAAAGAAGAAAAACAGACCGAACTGCTTTTTGACTATGATACAAAAATTCCACCGGTTCTTTTTGGCGATGAGCGGAAAATAAGAAAGATATTAAAACATCTAGTGGATAATGCGATGAAATTTACGCAAGAGGGCGGTGTTTATGTCAGAATTTTTTCATTAAAAAAATCTTATGGAATCAATTTGTGTATTGAAGTAAGTGA
>OMAQ01001262.1_pt1 | contig 11250 bp, 8 predicted proteins | sample 1673461 | NCBI WGS metagenome assembly OMAQ01 (sample SAMEA103958112, study PRJEB25191) | human gut metagenome | biome: human-associated habitat [ENVO:00009003]; feature: intestine environment [ENVO:2100002]; material: feces | place: Germany | collected 2013/2015
TTAGGCTCAGAGATTCGCTAATGGATATCAAGGGTAAATTCCTTGTTTCCTACAATGACTGTCCCGAAATCCGTGAGCTGTGGGACAAACCGAATATTCACATCGAGGAAATTTCAAGAATAAACAACCTTGCACAAAGATACGATGGAGGTTCGCAGTATGCGGAGCTTTTAATTTCAAATTACGATACAAGCGAGAGATTACGGGCGGTTCGCCAACTTTCGCTGTTTGACGATGAAACAGACAATTTTGGAGGTATAATTTTATGAAAAAGATAATTTTTGCACAGGTACTCACAACCAACGGAACTACCGTATTTTCGGGGCTTTTTGATGAAAACGAAAATCCCGTAAGCGTGGAAACGGAGTGCGATGATAGCGGAGTGACGCTTACGATATGGCGCAATGCTCCTGAAACAGAACGCCGTGACTGCGGTATCTCGGAGGAAGAAATAGAGCGAACATGTTCAATGTATGATGACTGTAACGAGTGTCCACTGTGGGATTATTGCAATGAAGATGAGGAGGTTGTATCATGAGTTATCTTTATAGACATTCTTTTGAAAACGCTGAACAAAGCGGAGAGATCGAGGCATACCGTGAAAGTCAGAAAGAAAATATCCGATGTAAAAATGCGATAGAAAAAGCTATTGCGGATAATTTTGACGGCTATTATTTAAGCGATACAGCGGTCAGGACAGCGCTTGCCGATTTCGGTTATGACCGCACAATGTGGGTGCTGGCGGTAAGTATTCTGAATAAGAATGATGACGGACGTTTCTCACATGAAAATAAGGAGTGGGCAAGGTCTGTTATCCCCCCATATATTTCCCAAAAAGAAATGCGGGAATATTGCGTTGATTCTCATCCTGCCGTGCTTAACGGCTTTATCGATGAGGTCAGAAAGGAATATAGCAAGCTCGGACTTGTGGGAGAAAAGCAGTGCGTTCACTCCGATAAGCCGCAGGACTACGAAAGAAAGCTGTTGATCCTTAAGCCGGAAATTCTTAATGAGCAGTTCAAGAGCCCCATAAATCAGTATTTCTACGCAACGGGAGGTTTTGGCTGCGATCCCGAAAAATCGGGCAGAAAGGTGTTCGGGCAGTTTCTTGCGGACGGCGAGAAGGCGCATTTTTACCGTGAGGATTTCTGCGGAGTTGCGGACTATGATCAGATTCCAAAATGGGCAGTTGAACGGCTTGCGCAGATAGAAGCTCCGCAGATGAAAATACGCATATTTCAGATCGATCACGACAAGGACAGTAACAAGCTTGCTTTTATGAATTATGATTACGCACAGGCACACGGCGGCGTGGATTCGTCCATATACCGTCAGATCTACGACGGTACGGTAAACTGCAAAAGCCTTGAAAGCGTTTTTGCCCTCTGCAATTCGGACAAAACACCTCCCGGATATTACGGCGAGTCGATGTCCGTTTCTAATGTTATAGAGGTCTGTGAGGGCAAAAATAAAGGTCTTTACTTCTGCGACAGCGTTGGATTTAAGCCTATTGACTTTGATATTACTCGGACAGACCATAATGATATGATGAAAATTCTTGTAGTGGAGAACGGCAAAACACCGTATAAAGCGGAAATTCGGCACGATATCCATGCTATGCAGTCTGTGGTCGGAGGGTGTATCGAGCCCATATATTTTGAGCCGAAGCAGGACGCTTTAGTTTGGTGCAACGATGAATTTCTGCTTAACGGTTCACAGCCTAATCGCATGGTGGGAAATGTTCTTGTACATGGAACTTTCTTTGTTTCAGGAAATTATATGAACGAATACGGCGAATGGGACAGCTGTTCGCTTACCGATGAGCAGATCAAGAAATATTCCGCAATGTTTGAAACTCCCGTTATCGTATTGGAGCAAGCGGAGAAATTGACCGAGGACTTTGAGGAATCGGAAGAACCCGAAATTACGATGTCATAAACGAAAGGAGCAGGTGATGCAAATGAAAATTTCAGCGACAATCAACAGACTGGTGGACAAACCCGGCAGCAATATCAAGGCGTATGCCAGCGTTACAATGGACGGAATGTTTGCCGTTCACGGACTGAAAGTAATGGAAACCGAGAAAGGCAGATTTGTAAATATGCCCTCAACTTCATATACCGACCGTGACGGCAACAAGCAGTATCCAGACATTTTTCACGCAGTCACAAAATCGGCGAGAAATGCTCTTAATCAGGCTGTTCTGAATGCTTACGATGTCAAACTTCAGCAGATACAGGCAACAGAGATTGAGGTTGAAAAAACTCCCGACGAGGAAATGGCGGATGAACCTGAGCCTGAGATGTCAATGTGATACAAACTCAGGCTTTGTATTCATTGAATAGGTAGAAAATCACCGAGATTACTGGATTTTGCGGCGGTTATATGCTATAGTTAAAAAAACAAATTCATCGGGGTGATACAATGAAAAAAGCGATAACGATCTTAGCTGTATGCAGTCTGCTGCTTACAGCCTGCGGACAGATAGACGATACAGAATCCAAAGTGGAAACTACTACGACAACGGTTTCTGAAAGCACAACCGATACGGAAACTTCATCGGCAAAAGAAGAAAAGGATACAAGCGAAGCCACAACTACTACGAAAAAGAGTTCGCAGACGGCATCCTCATCTTCAAAGCCGACGGGTATTACTGTAACTACCACAAAGAAATCAGGTTCGTCAGGTGCTTCGGGAAACTCAATTCAGGGACAAAACAATGCTGTTCAGAATAACAACGGTCAGGAAAATTATCAGCCTGCTCAGAATAGTCAGCAGGCCGATAATTCGCCGCCCGATAACAATCAGAGCAATAACGGTGCGCAACAGAATAACCAATCATCTGACAATAAGCCTCAGACTACAACGGCAAAGCCTGCGGTGACAAATCCGCCGACTACGACTACACCAAAGCCGCAGACTGAACCTCCGGAAGATATAATTGAAGATACAACAAGCCTGCAAAGCGTTTTGAATTATGTAAATTCGCTCGGAAGAACAACCGATGAATATTACAATATAGGTGCAGGATTGGGGCACAACGGCTCTGATTATGGAAAAGCCGAAGCTGTTTACAATTGGATCAGAGGGAACGTCAGCGGAAATTGTCAAGTATTCTCAGCAGCAACAATGTACGCTTGTAAAGGTGTGGGACTTGAATGTCGGTATGCGTTTTTCTCACCGGATGCCTGGTACGGTCATATGGCAAACTTAGTATGTGTGGAAGGAACATGGTATGTGTTCGATACACAGGGCGGCAGATTTTTAAAATCAGATAAATACGGTGAAATAACCCGAATATTTGATGAAAATGATAATACAATTGAAATTTCGATAAGCGAATCGGCTTATTGATAATATGTAACAAATATGCAAGTGAGAGAGCCGAAGAAATTTCGGCTCTTTTTCTTTGCGTGAAATCAAAGGAGAAATGTACTTTATGTTTAAAACAAAATCAAAAATATTGAGAAAGCTTGGCGCAGGGTTCATGGCAGGACTCTGCGCTTTTTCTATGCTCGGTTCATCTGTGAGCGGAGTTATTACAGCAAATGCAGCAGGCAACTCGACTCAAAACTCTGCGTTTCCGTCGGCAGATATGGTGATCGCAAAGGCGGCAACGCTTCTCGGTTCTCCGTATACTTTCGGAAATAAGGGATATTGGTACGCATACAATCAGGGTCAGTATACTCCGCTGTCGGTACAGACGATAAACAATCTCGGTATCGACTGTTCGGGACTTGTGTACTATACGCTGACGCAGCTTGGATACAAGACTTCGGGATTTTCTTGGAACAACCCCGTTCCCGTTGATACCGATCACTGGCTGTCGGTAAACGACAACTGCACAATCACTTATGACGGTGTGACTTCAAAAGTCGATGTTGAAAAGAAAAATATCAAGACAACAGACCGTCCTTATTGGGAGTGTTCCGACGGTTCGACGATTACTCCCGGTTCGGTAGTGGTGGCTCAGAATCCATATGGCGAAGATCATGCGTGGATTTACATGGGTGAATTCAATTCAAGAAACGAGGTAGTAAGCTATCTTAAGTCTATCGGCGTTTCAGAAAGTCTTATCAATTCCAAAACAGTCGGTGACGGAAAAGGTGCAGGCGGCAGGCATTGGAGAATAGAGTCCAACGGTTCGGAGGGTGTTGTGATCAACAACAAGACCGACGGTAAAACTGCAACTGCTATGAATATGTCGGCGTTCAGGATCACAAAGACCGACGTGACTTTTGAGATAGATAAGTATAATACAAATGGTGATCTTGTGGGAAAATCAAGCGTTGACAATTCTACAGCGGTATATGGAATCTACAGCGATAAATCCTGCAAAAACAAGGTTGCTGAAATCAAAATCGGCAGCAATGGAAAAGGCTCTGTAAAGCTGCCAAACAAGACTTATTACGCAAAGGAATTGAAGGCTCCAACAGGTTATTCAGTTGATCCGACCGTATATACAATCAAAGCAGGAAAAAACAAGGTGAAAGAGGACTATGAAACAGGAACAATCAAAATTAACAAAACTGCCGAGGATGGCATAATCAGCGGCAGGGAGTTCAATATATCCTATACCTATAACGGAAAATCCCTTACCGAAACTGCTAAAACCAATGCAAAAGGCATTGCGACCTTAGATGATCTGAAAGTTTATGATATGTCCACAGGCAAGGCTATCACTTACACTGTTTCCGAAATCAACGTAGATACGAGATATGAAACTCCCAAGGCGAAGAATGTCAAGCTTACAGACGGCGACGTTGATCTGACTGTCAATGTAAAGTTCAACAATGAACTCAAAACAGGCTCTATTAAGATCAACAAGCAGTCTGAGGATAATCAGAACGGCGGCAGAGAATTTACTGTAACAGGTAACGGCAAGACTTACAGCATAAAAACAGGTTCTGACGGTGTTGCAATTCTTTCCGATATCCCCGTATACGACAGTAACAATCAGAAAATTGTTTACACGATTTCTGAAAAAAACGTACCAGTGAAATATGTTATTCCTGCCGAGCAGACAGTGACTTTAACGGCTGATGAAACTACCTCTGTAACGTTTGAAAATGTGCTTAAAAAATTCACTTTGGAAGTTACAAAAAAGGATTCTGAAAATGGCTCTGCACAGGGGAATGCAAGCCTTGCGGGAGCGGTTTACGGCGTGTTTAAAGACAGTGTTTTGAAAGACGAATACACAACCGATGAAAACGGATATTTCAAGTCCAAGGAATATGTCTGCGGGAATTACACGGTTCAGGAGATTTCTCCCTCAGAGGGATATCTGCTTGATGAAACTGTGTACCCGGTTGGTGCAGAAGCTGAGAATTATTCTATTGAGCATAACCCCATTTCCATGACAGTGACCGAGGATATTATCAAGGGCAATATTTCAATCATCAAGCATTCCGATGACGGAACAACGCAGATCGAAACTCCCGAAGTCGGTGCGGAATTTGAGGTTTATCTCAAGTCATCAGGCTCTTATGAAGCTGCAAATGACAGCGAAAAAGACTACCTCGTATGCGATGAAAACGGCTATGCACAGACTAAAATGCTCCCTTACGGAATCTATGTCGTTCATCAAATTAAGGGTTTGGAAAATACCGAACAGATGGAGGACTTTGAAGTCAATATCAGCGAAAACGAAAAAGAATATTTCTATTTGCTCAATGACGCAGTAAAAAAATCCTTTGTTAAAATCGTGAAAAAGGACGCTGAAACAGGCAATATAATTCCCGTTTCGGGCATCGGCTTCAAGGTTTGGGACTGTGCAAATTCCGAATATGTTTCGCAGGAAATCAACTATCCCTCAGAAATGATTCTCAACACATTTTACACCGATGAAAGCGGTTCTCTTATGCTCCCGAACGAGCTTGTTTACGGCGATTACGAGCTTCACGAAGTGCAGTCGGCGGAGGGTTATGTCCTTGATAAAAATCCTGTTCCATTTACAATTGACGGCTCAGTAGAGACCGTAGTTGTGGAGAAAACAAATACCGCACAGAAGGGCAAAATTTCTGTTCAGAAAACAGGCAATGTTTTTGCAAGCGTAACTGCTCTTGGCAGCGCAATATATATCGATGAAAACGGCGAGGTTCACGAAAGTGGGCAGACCGCCTATACTCCCGTTTTTGCAAAAGAAAATCTCAGTGGCGCAGTATTTCAGGTAATTGCAAGCGAGGATATCATAACTGCCGACGGCACGATCAGAGCCAACGCAGGCGATGTTGTGGCAGAGCTTGTAACAGACGAAAACGGGTATGCAGAAACTGATTTACTGTATCTTGGCAAGTATGAAGTCAAGGAAATTACTGCTCCTGACGGCTATGTTCTGAACGCAGAATCTCAGTTTGTTGAGCTTACCTACGCAGGGCAGGAAATCGCAGTTCGTGATACCGTTGGCACAGCTTTTGAAAATGACTATCAGGGCATTGAAATTTCTCTTTCTAAGGTTATGGAAAATGATGAAAAGTTCGGAATTTCAGCGGAAGAAAGTTACAAAAATGTTCGTTTCGGATTGTTTGCCGCAGAGGATATTACTGCCGCTGACGGCTCGGTAATTCCTGCCGACGGTCTGATTGCGGAGGTTTCGCTGAACGAGGATATGACGGCTGTAATTGCAGAAAAAATTCCGTTCGGCAAGTATTATGTTCAGGAAATTGCAACCGATGAGCATTATGTTTTGAACGGTAAAAAGTACCTTGTAAACTTCGAGTATATGGGACAGGAAGTAACTACTGTTTCAATCGACTGCGGGCAGTTCGTAAATGAACTGAAACGTGGTAAAATCGAGGGAATCAAGGTAAATGAGAGCAACGAACCTCTTGAAAATGCTCTGTTCGGACTGTTTGCTGTTGATACCGCTGAGTTTACTGCCGACAACGCATATATGACCGCTGTTTCCGATGAAAACGGACACTTTGAATTTGACAAGATCCCATATGGTGAGTATATCGTCAGGGAAATCGAAGCTCCCACAGGCTACATTTTAAGCGATGAAAGCTACCCCGTGACTATTTCTGAGGACGGAGAAATTATCGAAATTACAGCAGTAAATAAGCCTATAACCATTGAAATTTCAAAACAGGATATTTACGGAAATGAACTGGTTGGTGCAAAAATGCAGCTTGATAATTCTGATGGCAAAGTCGTTGAAAAATGGACTTCTGATGGTACAAATCATGTTGTTACCGAGCTTCCTGCCGGAGATTACACGCTTAAGGAAATCGCCGCTCCTGACGGTTATGTTATCGCAACTGACATCAGATTTACAGTTGATGTTTATGGCAAGATTACTGTAGAAAATGTGGACGCAACTGCTGTTTCTGAGAACGGCAATCCTCTCATCGTAATGGTAGACGATACCACAAAGGTGAAAATCAGCAAGCGTGATATCACTACGGACAAGGAGCTTGCAGGCGCAACGCTTCAGATCATTGATAAGGACGGTAACGTTGTTGATGAGTGGGTTTCCACAACAGAGCCGCACTTTATTGAGGCTGAACTGACCGCAGGAGAAAAGTACACTCTTCACGAAGCTGCCGCTCCAGACGGATATGTTATTGCGAACGACGTTGAATTTACCGTAAATTCGGACGGTACAGTAACCAAGGTCGTTATGTACGATGAGCATACGCCTGATCTTGAAATTCCTCCTACAGTCACAATAGATACTCCTAATACAGGTGTATCCGCAGACAATAGCGCTGAGCTTTATCTCGTAGCCGCAGCGGTTATTATGGCTTTCGGTATGGTCATATGCAAGAGAAACGATAAGGAACAGAGAAAGGATGATGTGAAATGAGATCTAAAAAGAAACTGATCGCAGCAGCAAGTTCGGTGTGCTTTGCAGCGATGATGTCGACCTCAGCCTACGCATCGGGAGATGTTGCGGGAGCTGTGCAAAGCACTTGGAGTACCGCAAGATCGCAGGTGGTTTCGGTTGTAAACAACGTTGTGTTTCCTGTGATTGACGTAATATTGGCGGTTTTGTTGTTTGTCAAGATAGGTATGCTTTACATGGATTACCGCAAGCACGGTCAGATAGAATGGACTCCGGCGGCTATTCTGTTCGGCTGTTTGATCTTTACTCTGACGGCTCCGTTGTATATCTGGTCAATCGTTTAAAAAGGAGAATTTGTGTATGAAAAAAATATATTCAGCTATGTTTTCAGCGGCAATTGCAATGATAATGACCGCCTGCGGAACGATTTCTCCGCCAACAGCACAAACGACAACGGCAGTTACAACAGCCGAAACCAATGTGCAAAGCTTGACGGACTTATCTTCATCTTCGGACTCTGACAGCAAAGTTGATTCAGAAAAAATACAATCCGATACCTTTATCGCAGAGTTTTTCGATTCAAATATCAGCTTTGAAGATACAAGCGAATTGGTTACTGAGTCGATGAAAGGCTGTTCCTTTGAATCGGAAAAAGATGAGTCAAACGGAATACAGAAAATTATGCTTAAAGGCAAAAACGGCGGAGGAATAGTTAATGTTCTATGCATTGATTTAAGTCAAAGTAATCTTGATTACGACATGGAATATATCCTTGAAAACTTCGGGGATTACTATTTCGGACAGACCTCCGCACAGATGAGCGGTATCACTGAGGATGATTTTGTGTCAAATTATCGTATGACAACAAATGTATATTCAAAAGGAAAATATCAGCAGTACGGCTCTGTTCAGAAGTCTGACGGTATGGTGACGCAGTTTGGGTACACGGAAACCTATGCTGTGCTTAGTGAAAACAAGCTGACAGTAGTATCAGGAGCATATCTCGGTACGGATATGATGGAAAGACAGAGTTTTTCGCAGCTTATGAGTAAGTTTGCGGAGAATGTGAAGTATTAAGGCGGTGATAAAGTGCCATATATCCCATTTACAGACGAACAAAAAGTCCTTGCAAATTCGGTAGACTTGGAGCAGTTTTTGCGTATGCGGGGTGAAAAGCTGGAACGTGTCGGCAGAGAGCATAAACTCATTTACTACGACGGTTCGGGCAAGCACGACAGCATAACTATCCGTGGTTCAAAATGGTTCGACCATAAAAATCAGACAGGCGGCGGTGCAATAAAATTTATGCAGGAATTCTATGATATGGACTTTCAGACTGCGGTGCAGGAGCTGTTAGGACGGACGGTCACTCCGTTGTCCCACAGTCCGCCGAAAGTATCGGCAAAGGAAGAAAAGAAAGAATTCAAGCTTCCCGAAGCGAACAGCAATATGCACAGAGTGTTCGCATACCTCATAAAACAGCGGTTTATTAATCCCGAAATTATCAGTTTTTTTGCAAAACAGCATACACTTTATGAGGACAAACAGCACCACAATGCAGTGTTTGTAGGGCTTGATGAAAACGGAGTTCCAAGACAGGCAAGCAAGCGTTCAACCAATTCTTTCGGGAAAACTTTCCGCATTACCTGCGAGGGTTCAGATACTCGCTACAGCTTTTCTCACTTTGGCAAGTTGGAAAAGCTGTTCGTTTTTGAAGCCCCGATAGATATGCTTTCGTACCTTACTTTGCACCCCGAAAATTGGCAACAGCACTCATATATTGCAATGAACGGTGTTTATGAAAATGCCGTTTTAACAGCGTTAAAGAATCACTCAAACATCAATGAAATTGTGCTTTGCGTGGATAATGATGAGGGCGGAATCGAGGCTGTTGACAGACTTCGGGATATTTTGAGAGAAAACGGCTATGAAAATGTACGGCGATTTGCTCCCAAATTTAAAGATTGGAATGAAGATTTAAAGGCAAAAAACGGAGCGAAATTTTTGCCTGCTGTTCCTCATAAGCGAAAGGAAGAATATCTGAAAGAAGTTAGCGAACTTGTGTATCTGAAATGCCGTCCTGATAAGCTGACCTCGCAGATCTATGCAACGTTTAAAAACAGACAATACAAATATTTGGCTGAGTATGCACTTGCAAGCTCTGCTTTTTTTATTGCACCAAAGGACGAAAATCTGATGTTTGAAAAGTTAAAATTCAAGCTGAAAGATGAGTACAAGCCTTACACCGACAAGGGCAAAAAGGCGCAAAAACAAAGGAATTTGCAGGATTGTGTGCATGAGGTTTTGCGTGATCTTAAACAGACAGCCCGTACCCGTGAACAGTCAGTACAGACTGCGAAAATGCTGTATCAGCTTGCGGATAGTGCTGTCAGATTGTCGGTCGAGGAAGCTTTAAGTGTTCCTATTCAGGAGCAGTGCGAGGATATAGATATCATTTCCGAACCCGAACCGTGTATGGAGTTCGGGTAATGCGATACCCTCCGCCTCACAGCGCAATACCTTGAAGATAACAAACTAACTATCTTATTAAATACAAAAGAAAGCATATTTTATACAGATTGGAAGTGGAATTTTGAATGAAAAACAAATGATTTTAATTGGCGTACTTGTTGTGGCTTTTATCGCCTTTTTAGTGGTTGTAAATTTGCTTGACAACAAGTCGCTTAACGGAATAAAGGCTAAAAAGGTCGGCAATGGACAGCATGGCACAGCGAGGTGGGCGACGAGATCGGAGATAAAGCAGACTTTTATCCCTTTGCCATTTGAGCCTGAGAAATGGCGTAAAGGTGAAAATCTGCCGACTGTTCAAGGAACTGTTGTAGCCTGCCGAACGCACGGCAAAAAGACTGTTGCTCTTGTGGATGACGGTGATGTGCATACTCTTATGATCGGCGCCGCAGGAGTCGGCAAGACCGCTTACTTTTTGTATCCGAATATAGAGCTTGCCTGTGCTTCGGGAATGTCGTTTGTCAGTACAGACACAAAGGGAGATGTGGCGAGAAATTACGGAACTATCGCCAAAAAGTATTACGGCTACAATGTTTCTGTGCTTGATTTAAGAAATCCGACAAGGAGTGATGAGAACAACATTTTGCACCTTGTGAATAAATATATGGATCTGTATTTGCAGGACAAAACCAATCTTTCTGCGAAAGCAAAAGCGGAAAAGTATGCAAAGATCACAGCAAAAACTATCATAAATATCGGCAGAGGTGACAGTGCAAGCTACGGTCAGAATGCGTTCTTTTACGATGCAGCGGAAGGCTTGCTTGCCTCTGTTATCCTGCTTTTGGCGGAGTTCGGCGACAAAAACGAACGGCATATAGTTTCGGTTTTCAAGCTGATCCAAGACCTTTTGGCAAAGTATCAGCCTGCGCCGAAAGCCAAGCCTAAAATGTATTTTTCAAAGCTTATGGACAAGCTTCCAAGCGAACACAAAGCCA
>OMAQ01001268.1_pt1 | contig 11216 bp, 10 predicted proteins | sample 1673461 | NCBI WGS metagenome assembly OMAQ01 (sample SAMEA103958112, study PRJEB25191) | human gut metagenome | biome: human-associated habitat [ENVO:00009003]; feature: intestine environment [ENVO:2100002]; material: feces | place: Germany | collected 2013/2015
AGTGATGTCGCACACATACTTTCCCGTCTCAGCATTGTAGACCACGGTTCCGCATGGCACGTCGATATACTCGTCCTTGCCGTCGGTGCCGTGGCACTTGTCGGATCCGCCGTTGCCACCATGCTCGGCGAAGACGTGCTTTTGGTATTTCAAGTGCAGCAGGGTCCAGTAGTTGTGGTTGCCGCGCAGTATGACGCTTCCGCCATGCCCACCGTCGCCCCCGTCGGGTCCGCCGTTGGGTTGGTATTTCACGTGTCTGAGGTGCGCCGATCCCCTGCCGCCCTTTCCTGAGCGGCAGACGATGCGCACGTAGTCTACAAAGTTCGACTCCATGATTATGCTAAATCGTCAATGACGGCGCAGATGTCGCCGAAAATCCTGTCGAGCTCACCAAGGCCATTGATGTGGTGATGGATGCCCTCTTTCTCATACCACTCGATGAGCGGAGAAGTCTGGTTGTGATACACGGTGAGACGCTTCTTGATGGTCTCCTCGTTGTCGTCGGAGCGTCCGCTCTCCTGTCCGCGCTTGATGAGTCGCTTCATCAGCTCGTCCTCGGGCACGTCAAGCTCTATCATGGCAGCCACCTTGTGTCCGCGCTTCGCGAGCATGTCCTTCAGCGCTTGCGCTTGTGGGATGGTGCGTGGGAAACCATCGAAGATCACGCCCTTGTGCTCCTTGCCGAAGCTGTCGTAGACGTCGGCGAGGATGCTCACCATCAGGTCGTCGGGAATGAGCTGGCCGTTGTCGATATATCCCTTGGCGGTCTTGCCCAGCTCCGTGCCACGCTTGATCTGGTCGCGCAGCACGTCTCCGGTGGAGATGTGGCCGAGGCCGTATTTCTCAATCATCTTCTCGCTCTGTGTGCCCTTGCCTGAACCTGGGGCACCGAAAATAACAATGTTCTTCATTATTTTTATGTTATTGTTAAAATGTTATGTCCTATATATTTATGTGCGGGCCAGGCGGTCTGCCCGGTCATGCTGTGCCTCCGTGTCAATCTTCCACGACGGTGTATATGTCGCGCAGGTTGCGTCCTTGCTGGTCGTAGTCGAGACCGTAACCCACGATGAAGTCGTTGGGTATCTCCATCGCGGCGTACTCGATGTTGAGGTTCTCCTCAAGCTTGTTGGGCTTCACGAGCAACGTGCAGATGTGGAGCGAGTCCGGATTGCGCGTGCCGAGGCTCTCGAGCATGCGCTTCATGGTCTTGCCCGTGTCCACGATGTCTTCCACGATGACCACGGTGCGGCCTTGCAACTCTTCGTTGATGCCGATTATTTCCTTGACCCTTCCCGTCGACGTCGTGCCTTGGTAGGAGGCGAGCTTCACGAATGATATCTCGCATGGTATGGTGATATATCGCATCAGGTCGGCGGCGAACATGAACGAGCCGTTGAGAACGGCCAGGAACAGAGGGTTCTGGCCGTCGAGGTCCTTGTTGATTTTTTCCGCAACGGCCTTCACGCGCCGTTGAATCTCATCCTCAGGGATAAACGTCTTGAACGTCTTGTCCTTAACTTTAATGATGCTCATAATGCGATGTTTGATTCGTTGAATTTTGAATAATACTGCAAAATTACGAAAAATAGGTGATACTTTTTCCTTTAATCATCATTCTTTTTGTACTTTTGCACTGGTATGAAGATATTTACTGCTGCTCAGATTCATGAGCTTGACAAGTACACGATAGAGCACGAGCCCGTGAAGGGCATCGACCTCATGGAGCGTGCCGCGAAGGCCCTCGCCGCCGCCATAATGGAGGAGTGGGCCGACAGCACGCCAATGGTGGTCTTCGCCGGTCCTGGCAACAACGGTGGCGACGCCCTTGCCGTGGCGCGCCTGCTCGCCGATGCCGGCTATAAGGTGTCGGTCTATTTGTTTAACATTCACGACAAGCTGTCTGACGACTGCGCCGCTAACCGTGACCGGCTCGTGGAACAGCGAAAGGTGCAGTTCACGGAAATATCGGTCAACTTCGACCCTCCTAAGCTCAATGCCGACACGGTGGTCGTGGACGGCCTCTTTGGGTCTGGACTCAACAAGACCCTCATGGGTGGCTTCGCCTCGCTGGTCAAGTATGTCAACCAAAGCCCGTGCCAGGTGGTAAGTATCGACCTGCCGTCGGGCTTGATGTGCGAGGACAATACCTATAATGTCAATGCCAACATCATCCGTGCCAACCTCACGCTTACCATCCAGCAAAAGAAGCTGTCGATGCTCTTTGCCGACTGCCAGCAATTCATTGGCCGGCTGAAGGTCATCGACATAAGGCTCAGCCCTGAGTATATCATGCAGACCGAGGCCAAGTGCCGCATACTGGAGGAGAACGACGTGGCGCCGCTCTTGCGCCGCCGCTCCGACTTCGCCAACAAGGGCACCATGGGCCACTCGCTGATAGTGGCGGGAAGCTTCGGGATGTCGGGCGCCGCCGTGCTCGCCACCAAGGCATGCCTCAGGTCGGGAGTGGGCAAGGTCACCGTGCATACTCCTGCGCGCAACTATGACATAATGCAAATCAGCGTGCCGGAAGCCGTGCTGCAACTCGACAAGGACGACTACGAGTTCTCCGAGAGCGTGGCTTGCGACGATTTCGACTCTCTCGGCATCGGCCCCGGACTTGGCCTGTCGGAAAGCACCGCCGTGGCGCTCATCGGCCAGATAAGCCGCGCCAAGTGCCCTGTCGTGGCCGACGCCGACGCCATCAACATCCTGGCGAGCCACCAGGCGTGGATACAGCAGCTGCCCAAGGACATCATCCTCACGCCGCATCCCAAGGAGTTTGACCGCCTCATGGGAAGCACGAGCGCGAGCGCTTACGACCGGCTCATGCGTGCCCGGCAGATGGCGGCGCGCATTCATGGATACATCATCTTGAAGGGGCATTATTCGGCCTTGTGCCTGCCCGACGGAACCGTCTTGTTCAACCCCACGGGCAACAGCGGCATGGCCACGGCAGGAAGTGGTGACGTGCTCACGGGCATCATCACGGCACTTCTCGCAAGGGGCTACGATCAGCGTGACGCGTGCGCCATCGGAATGTATCTTCACGGTCTTGCCGGAGACCTCGCCGCCAAGGAGCTTGGCAAGGAAAGTCTCATCGCGAGCGACATCATAAATTATCTGCCAAAGGCTTTCAAGCGGTTGGAATGAAGCTTATATCTTATAAAACAATGAAGAATCACACTCTTTGCGGCTTGATGGCCGCCATGTCTTTCGTCGCGCTCTCAGCGTCGGCACAGAGCGTAGAGGGAACCAGCTACATGCTCCCCAAGAACGGTTTGCGGTTCACCATAAAGGTTGAGAAAAAGCAATACACCCCAGGCGACTTCTGCCAGTACTCCGAGCGATTCATGAAGGAGAAAGTGGCGCAGAAGCCCACGACGACTTACCGCATAATAGGTATTGACATCGACAAGACCGCCATCCCCGACACGTCGCGCCAGTTCACGCTCGTCATGGACAAGCGACGCTCCATAGACCATGTGGCATTGACGCATGGCGGCCAGCTCCTTGCCATAAACACCGACGCCACGCAGCCCACTCAGCCGGCGCACGTCTTCACGCCCGCGCCAAGGCCCAAGCGTCTCAACCCATCCGACTTCATGACCGAGGACATTCTTTCGGCAGGCTCCACGGCGAAGATGGCGGAGCTGTCCGCAAAGGAGATATACGACATTCGCGACAGCCGCAACTCCCTCAGTCGCGGCGATGCCGACAACCTGCCAAAGGACGGCGCGCAGCTCAAGCTGATGTATGACAACATGAACAGGCAGGAGAGCGCGCTCCGCCAGCTCTTCGAGGGCTACACGCAGACTGACACCACGTTGACGCAAGTGAATTTCGTGCCTGAGCGTGAGGGGCGCACGGTGCTCTTCCGCTTCTCTTCCCATTTCGGCCTCGTCGATGCCGATGACCTCAGCGGTGAGCCTTACGAGTTGACCATCGTCGACGAGCACACGGCCACGGACCCAATGGCGGACCCTGCCGAGAAGAAAAAGGAGGACAAGGCCGACATAGGCCTGCGATCTTGCTTGCCTTCAAAGGTCAAGGCCACGCTCACCACGGGCAATGCCACAGTGGCCACCTACGAGACCACCATGGCGCAATTCGGTTTCGTGCAGTCGCTCAGCGGTGACCTCTTCGGCAAGAAGCAGTCGGCACAGGTCGTCTTTGACCCCATGACCGGAAACGTGAGGAGCATTAAGTCGGTTGACTTGAAGTAGTACCCCCTGGCTTTTTCCTTAACATAATTAGGTTTTTCTCCACACGGATTTAAAAGATTTGGAAGATAGCTACGCCGCAAGCGTCTACGCGGTGGCACAGCATTACCGTATGTATAATCGGCGAAGCCGACATCTTTTAAATCTGTGTGAAATAAAAATGTGAAGCTAAAACACCCACATAAATCAACATAGACACCATAATTATATAAGGGTTTCGACACACCCTCCTTTTCTGTGTAGTAGCAACGCAAAAACTATAATCCGTTTCAGACCTCACTAATATAGTTGCAAAGACCAGATAGAAATTTATCGGCTCGAAGTCTTGTTAGAGCGTTAGTTAATATAATTATTGGCCAATCCCACATAATTAAAACGGATTAAACCCAAATCGGTCATTAGGATTTCTCTGTGTCGTACGGCAAAGAGAAATCCTTTAATTTTTCCCATATAGACAAGAATGCTTGTCGTGTTTTTAATGATCGGGCCAAATATAGAATGTGCTTGTCCTTTGTTCTCCCCAGATAGGCCGGTATTGATATCAGCTCATACCGAATAGTCTTCAGGAACTTCTTCTTGTTGGAATTAATCAGCGCATGCCTAAACAGTGACATGAAGTTATATGCCATGACAATGAAATTTCCACATGCCTCTGTTGCCCAAAAGTTATTTGTGACAAAATCATCAATGGAGAAATCATTCTTCAATTCCTTTATCCTATTCTCAGAATCCGCCCTTCCGCGATATGAGTCATATACAATCTTGGCCGGCAGGTCAAGGTCTGTTACGAAGCAGCTGTATCGGTATTTTCCGAAATCTTCCTCATCCTCAAAAAGCTCCAGTTGCTTAATCTGTTTTCCCGCGGCTTTGGGGCGTTTCTCTATTTCCTGCCTGACCATCACAATGCGTCTCGGTCTCTCCCAGCTATTTGCCTGGTAAGTGTTTTCGGATATTTCCAATCCGTCTGTCAACTCTATCCATTTGCGTTCATTGGCAAGGCTGTATTTTATGCGATTATTGAAACGGCAGGCTGTGATATAGTGTAACCCCTTGTCTTCCAGAGAGTCAAGTATCTCCTTTGCAAAGAAGCCACTGTCCATGCGGACCAGTCCGACGCGTTTGCCGTCCAGCTTTGACAGTGTGTCCTCAAGAAATGACAGATAATTGGTGTTTGCGGATGTATTGCCTGGGCGTAGCCAATAATTTGCTATCATCCTCACATCGGAAACGAAAGCAAGTAGAGGATGATGCGAGAGCCGTCCTGGACATTTGGGGTTGTATCCTTTGGCCGCTCCTTCCTGATTTCCCTCACGGACCATTACCGTTGAATCGAAGTCCAAGGTGTAATTGTCGAACTTCAACTCGGAGAAGAACCAACGGAATAAATTTCCGAAAACACGCTGGTTGACAGCTTGGGAGAATTTGTTGAGATATCGCTGGTATGCACGATGGTCCGCGCCACGTTTCCACCCAAGCAGGTCACATAGCGCGGTGTCATAACGCACAGCGTCAAGATGGCCAAAGCAGCTGGCACCACACCACACACCTGCAAACAATCCCAATATTAGCTGGATCGGTTTATAGCTACGGTTGGATTCTTGAAGTGGGACACCACTTTGCATAATATGCTCTTCAAAATGACATTTCTCAAGCATTTTGAAGAACAGGGAAAGGCCACCAAAAGGTGTTATTTCTTTATTTACGAACTTTATATCACAGTCTCGCATCGGAACAGGTACTTTTTTTCGTGGTAAAGTTAGTAAAAATTTAAGTATCAAACATATACAAAACTGATTTTCTAATGGCGGTCATTAGAAATAACAAGAAGTTTTTTTCTAATGACCGATTTGGGTTTAAAGTACATTCAAAAAGTAACAAAATGAAGCACTTTTTTCTTATTTTATTTGGAGCATTGCTATTATGCTCTTGTCAAGACCGCGGCATTGAAAGCGAGCTAACGCCAAGTCCTTGCCAAAAACAAGAAGATAACAACAATGCTTTCCTTGTTTTCTCCTCAAGAGAGGAACTCGCTGAGGCTATTTCCAACTTAAGAAGTGGGAAACACTACGACGCGACAAGAGCCTCGAACATGTCAACTGTCAATAATGACAAAGTCAACAACGGCGGGAGTGGGACCATGCAATTTCTTTCTTTGCCTAATGCCAACAAACAAAAATACATGGCAAGACTCACACAAGCACAGATAGACTCCATAAATACGGACGAAGACAGCCTTGAATTCTGTATGTCGGACTCTATAATTGCAGATGACAACTTTGCCCAACTTCTTAATGTCACACGTGAGATAGAAGTAGATGACACAGTATATAAATATTATGGGAACGGTGTTGCCTTCTCGGAGCATTCTAAGGCCAAACAACTAAATGACATTGATGCAGAAGTAGCAAAAATAACTGTTGACGACAACAACATAGGGAAAACACTTTCAATTAACAAAGACGTACGATTCATTCCTTACAACTATACCGCGACGGAAGAGACTGACGACAATACAGGCACGAGAGCATACACGAACAATGAAGCACTTCAACTAAAAATTGGAGTCACCATTACCGCAAACAATATTAGAGATGTCGATTACAATAGCAAAGGAGACGGTGGATGGTTGCATCGTGCATGGAGTCGGCTATGGGGGAGAAACGTATTAGCCATAAACCAATTCAATGGACACAGAAGACTACGCTTGGGACTATATGATCAAAATTATTATGTTTATGCCAACATTGGCACAACGATGAAGATGCAAAAAAAGATGCGGTATATGGTGGAATTGCAAAGCTGATGAAATCCGTGTCGGATGGTCAGCAATAGAATTAAAATACACTTTCCCTTCACCTGTCATACAGTATCTAAATCCAAATGTGAATCCAAAACAAGCAGTCGAAACAGACTATCCATCTTGGCTGAAACATAATTTCCCTTTTAAAAACGAAAATAGCGTTCTGTTCCATGTTCCATTTACCTCATATAATGTCACTGTCAAAAATGTCAACTCACTTCTTAAGTCAGGCATCAAATCACTGTTGAATAACGGTGCCAAGAGCCTAAGGGATTACATAAACTCCACACCAGAAAGTCAAAGGGGCTTGTATTCTGTTGACAATTCAGCCTTGTACGTCATAACAGGAGCCGATGAAGATGGTAAAAAGAATATCAGAACATTCACCAGGAATTTTTATGAGAAATGGTTCCCAGGTAACTATGCAGTAGGTATTTCTTATAATGGAAACTGGAATTTGAAAAACATATCTATTGACGGAGGAAAATCCACTAAGCTTTCAAGCTGCGTTGTCTATGGTGCCGTTAAGTATAATGGCAGATGGCTCGCGGCAAGGATTACAAAAAGCAAAGACCAAGTAAGATAAGCAATTGGTTCTTGTAACCAGGTTTGAATTCATTTAGAAAGTTATCATTATGGCACATTCAATGGAATCAGAATATAGGAAAGTTGTATTGGCAGTACTGATGGCTGTGTGTTGCCTTTCAACCACCAAGGGACAAGGCAAATTCCACTTTGATATTGATTATCATTACAACTTGGGATTGTGCGAAAAATTAATGGGCGTGCCCCTTAAACGCAGTCAATACAAGATGGGAGGAAACTCCATACAGTTCACCCCACGCTACGACATAACCCGACAGTGGTCTGCAGGAATAGGCATTGGGCTTAGCAGATACACCAACCTTGACTATAACACGATGCCTGTCTACGCTACGGTGAGGTACAAGGCCATGGAGAAAGTGCCAAACCTTTATATTTTCACCGATTTAGGATACGCGCTAAAGGTTGGCGACTTCACAAAAGGTTTCACTGGCAACATAGGAATAGGCTACACGCACATGTTCAAGAAGCACTTTGGCTTGAACTTCCAGATTGCGTATAACCTAAAGAGGTTCAACGACGTTCCCGTTTACATCTACGATGTTGACTCACACGAAACTCACCTTTTCAACGAAAACAGCACCCGACATTCATTGTCGTTTGGCGTTGGCATAACGCTGTAAGTTTGCAGAAGATTGCGACTGAAAAGGCAACGGCATCACAATGTAAAGCCGTTGCCTTCTTTTTTATAACCAAAAAAACTTAAATCATGAGGCCGTAGACCTTGTTTCTATATTATTATTACTACCTTTACAGCACACTCTATAAATCGATATGGACAAATTAGTAGAAGTCCGGAATGTCACCAAGCGGTTTGAGAGCCACGTGGCTCTCAACGACGTGTCGTTGTCTGTCAGACGCGGCAGGATATTCGGACTGCTTGGCCCGAACGGTGCCGGAAAGACAACACTGATAAGGATTCTCAACCGCATAACGGCCCCAGACTGCGGCGAGGTAATATTCGACGGTCGCCCCATGGAACCGACCGACGTCACTCGCATAGGCTATCTTCCCGAGGAACGCGGCCTCTATCGCAAGATGAAGGTTGGCGAGCAAGCCGTGTATCTCGCGCGCCTGAAGGGAATGGACAAACATGAAGCCGAGAGCCGGCTACGAGACTGGTTCGACAAGTTCGGCATCATGCCGTGGTGGAACCGCAAGCTCGAAGAACTGTCGAAGGGCATGGCGCAGAAGGTGCAATTCATCATCACCGTGCTCCACAAGCCAGAGTTGCTCATCTTCGATGAGCCGTTTTCTGGCTTCGACCCGGTGAACGCCGAACAACTGAAGCGGGAAATCCTAAAACTGCGTGACCAAGGCCACACCATAATATTCTCCACGCACAACATGTCGAGCGTGGAGGAGATATGCGACGACATAGCCTTGATAAACCACTCTGAGGTGGTGATGCAAGGCGAGATGAGAAGCATAAAAGACAGCTTCCGCACTGGACTGTACGAGCTGAAAGCCACCACGCCCCTGCCCGACCGCGACGGCCTGCCTTTCAAGATAACAGAGCATGACAATGGCCATGGCACGGAGCGTTACCTGCTCCAGGCCAACGAGGGTGTCAGCGGCAGCGAACTCGTGCACGCGCTCAGCGAGATGGCAGACGTGACGTATTTCGCCGAGCACGTGCCGTCGATGAACGACATCTTCCTGAAAGTGATAGGCAAGGAAACCAAGTGGAACGAAGAGCAGATAGAAAGCAAGCAATGAACAAGATACTTATCATCATCCAGCGCGAGTTTCTAAAGCGCGTAAGAACAAAAGGCTTCATCATCCTCACCATCACCATGCCGTTTATCATGGCGGCTCTCGTCTTCGTGCCGCTATGGCTCTCGTCGATAGAGAACGACGAGCAACAAAAGGTGGCGGTGATAGACCCCACCGGCGTTTACGCCAAGGCCCTGAAGGCGTCTAAGTCGTTCGCCTTCTCCGCGCAGCCTGTCATAACCGAGGAGATGCGCTCGGAAGACTCGCCCTACGACGCGGTGGTGGCCATATCGGGCGACCTCGTGAAAAACAACGGCAAGGTGACCATATACAGCCACAAGGAAATCCCGGGCAACCTGCTCGACTACATACAGTCGAAACTCAACGAGACGGTGCAGAAGCAAAAGCTCGAGGCCACGGGAATAGCCGGTCTCGACAAGATAATAGACGACGTGCAACGCGACGTGAACATGAAAACCGTGAAATGGAGCAAGGAAGGCGACGAGCAAGCTTCCAGCACGTATGTGGCCATAATAGTGGGCGGCATATTCACGCTCCTCATCTACATCTTCGTAATAACCTACGGTGGCATGGTGATGCAGAGCGTGATAGAGGAAAAGACCAACCGCATAATAGAGCTCTTGGTGAGCAGCGTCAAGCCTTTCCAGCTCATGATGGGCAAGATTATCGGCGTGATGCTCGTGGGCATAGCCCAAATGGCGCTGTGGGGCGTTATGCTAAGCATCATCATGACAGTGGCTTCCGTCGGCTTCGGCGTCAGTCAAGCCCAGTCGATAGCGGCAGGGCAACCCATGCCCTCGCCCACGATGAACATGAGCCAAGACACGCAAGAACTTCTCACTGCCATAGTCAACCTGCCATACGCTGAGATAGGCTTGATGTTCATCATCATGTTCGTAGGTGGCTACTTGCTCTATTCCAGCTTCTTCGCCGCCACAGGGGCAAGCATCAACGAGCAAGAAGACGCCAACCAGTTTGTGGTTCCCATAACGATGATTACCCTCTTCGGCCTCTACGCCGCCATGTACAGCATAGAGAACACCGACGGGCCCTTGGCGTTCTGGGCATCGCTGTTCCCGCTCACGTCGCCCATAGTGATGATGATACGCATTCCCTTTGGCGTACCATTATGGCAAGAGCTTCTGAGCATAGCCTTGCTCTACGCCTCGGCATTCCTCATGATATGGATTGGCGGCAAGATTTACCGCGTAGGCATACTCATGTATGGCAAGAAGCCAAGCATAAAAGAGATAATAAAGTGGATGCGCTATAAATAGTGTTTCACCGCCCTCACGAGCCGACACAGTCCTCGCATGCCCAAGACGTTGAGCGACAACAGTTTCAAGCTGCCCAAGAATCGCATCATGGGCAGTTTGACATCCGACATGTCGCCCGTGTAGATATAGGTTTGCAACTGGATGTCAAGCACATGCCGGTAGTATTCGCAGAAGCCTTCTTGATGGGCATTCAACATCTTGCTTGACACTATTTGAAGATGCGCGTCAAGCAAATCGCGGTATTCTGCTCCGCCTGCCCGTTGTGTGATGCCCAAGGGGTTGACGGTGTAATGATACGCGCCCAACGACGTGGTCTCGACTTTTCGCGCTTCCCTTAAAAGGTTCCACAGCGTGGACACGTCCTCAAACTTCTTTCCTTTTGGAAAACGGACATGGCCAAACAGCTGACGCTTGTAAATCTTATTCCAAGCATAGGTATGGGCATAGGCTTTGCCGCAAAGCCAATAAACGGCCATGTCGGTGTAATCGTGGTCTGGGAAAACAATGCGCGAGACTGGGCCACGTCCGCCTTCACGCACAATGGAATATTCAAGAATGTCAACGTCGGCTCGCGCC
>OMAQ01001281.1_pt1 | contig 11106 bp, 10 predicted proteins | sample 1673461 | NCBI WGS metagenome assembly OMAQ01 (sample SAMEA103958112, study PRJEB25191) | human gut metagenome | biome: human-associated habitat [ENVO:00009003]; feature: intestine environment [ENVO:2100002]; material: feces | place: Germany | collected 2013/2015
TAATTTATGTATAGTAAATATGAAATAAGTTATTTATTTAAAGAAAGAGGAAAGGGAGTGAAGCTGAACGAGAGATTACTTTTTAATCATTTTTTTAATAGTGGTGCTGGTTCTGCTTCTTCCGTTTATCCTTTGGTGGAAGCACAGGCACAAAGAAACAGATAGAAAGGGGAACAGTAAAATGTAATAGGGTGAATGATTATAGCAAAAAGACCAGTATCAATATATGATTTTAAGGCTTTCGGGGCTGCCATTAAAGCCGCGAGAAACGAATACGGAGAAAGTCGCAAAAAAGTAAGCGACGAGTTATATATCTCCCCGCGCTATCTTGCGAATATCGATAACAAAGGACAGCAGCCGAGCCTACAAGTTTTCTATGACCTCGTTACCCGTTATGCTGATATTTGGGTGTGTTCTGACTATATGTATCATTGTTATGGCAATACCTAATGCGTGCTGATTAGTATTTTTTTATATTGCTCCGCAAGCTCTTTCTTTCCCCATCTCATATACAAACTATACAAATAACGAGCAGTACTTTTGGAATAATCATTATCAGGGTTCTCGTTCATAACAGCATGAAAGACGGCATCTGCGTTAAGCAGGTGCTGTTCTGCTATCACAGGCTGAGAACGGGTATAAGCAATGACACCACGATAGAACTCGCACATACCATAATCAAGGTTATTTCTACCCATAACTTCATCAATGGTGGATTCACAGAAATCAATAATTTCCAGAGCAGAATCATATTCCTTATTCTGCACCAGCATGTTAGCAAGTGAGAGTGTCTGCTGCAGGGTATCATTATTCTCTATCAATCCAAGACTGGCATATTCCCTGCGTACTGTGAAAGCTGTCTTGAGTTCTGATACGGCTTCTTCCAGTTTCTTCCGGAACAGATAAGCTGTAGAGAGGTTGTTGTGCAGGTTTGAAAGCAGATTGGCGGAACGGGCATCCGCAGTATTGGTCTTATGGTAATTTTCCATGAGGGCAATCGCCTTTTTATATTTCTTAATGGCATTATCATATTCCTTGCGTGGGAACAGAAGCTGTGCTTTGTAATCTAATAATAATGCTTTGTCACAGGCAGAAATGTGGTTGGTTTCTTGCGTAATATCTGGTGTGCCTGATTTATCTGAATTATACGATTTACTCGTTTCATCCGACTTGCCCGAATCATTCATAAGATTCATCACATATTCTATACGTTCTACCAGCTCCGACAGATAATCGGTATCCAGATATTTGTCAAAGTAAGGGTACATATCCTGTAAGAACAGTAGATAGTAAGCCCTGTTATCTAGGATGATGTGTCTGTTGATGCTTTTCAGACATTCCATGACAGTCACCGGTCTTTTTACATCCAGACCGTGAGCAAGGCAAATCAAATGCAGGTGATTTAACATCACATGGCAGTCTGATACGGTTGGAATGGTCTCTGCGATTGCCACTTCCTGAATGAGAGGATGGAGTGCAATCGTCTTATTTTCGGTATCTTCACTGATAATGCCATAGCGTATCAGCTCATTAACATTTTTGAGAGAATCCAGTTCCAGCCACATTTTGAACGCACTTTTATAAACTCCTGATACCGGCAGGAGTGAGAGGTTACGGAGGATATCAATACTGTCCTCATTTAATCTATTAAGCTTCATCAACATGCGAAGGTGTCCTATCATACTGGCATAGGAGAATTCATCATCCTTGAATACCTCGATTTCTTCCATGTTCTGCCCGATACCGCAGGAACGCAGCTCCTGTAACAATTCTTCCGGTTCCATGCCGCTGGCTTCTAAGGTAAGAGCAGCCATGCAGACAGTCAGGGTATGACAGTTCACTTCTTCTATAATGGCAGACACACTGTCCGGATCACGTTTTGCAGAAGGACAATGCTTGTAGAACAGTTCTGTCAGTTCTTTTTCTTTATCCAATTCCTTTATTTCTATAGAATCATAATTCTTAAGTTTGCATCTGCTGGTAATCAATAGCTGCATATCATTCTTCATCAGTTCCTTTAAGAAGGGTTCGTCCTTTGGAAGCACATTGAAGTTGTCCAGAATCAGCAGTGTATCTGTGTGGAGTCTCTGCATCACCTTATAGTGATTCTGAAAACGGACTTCCTCATTCATTTCTACGGAATCATCTGCAAATGTAAGGTTTGCGATGTCTTTTCTCAAATCACCGGTGTAATACAGATAAATGATATTGGTGTACTTTTTACGGTTCGTCTGTGCATAGGCTTTGGCAACTTCGCTTTTTCCAATGCCTGCCATACCAGTAATGAATAAGACGGATTGATTGGAAAGATGGGATGCGATTGCTTTTATCTCATCCTTTCGTCCAATGAATGCCTGATTGCAGGAGGGAAGCTTATTGCAAAGAATCACTTCCGAAAGGTCGGGAGAATAGAGCGCACCTGTGCTATGGTCATTCAAAATCGCATATCTTACCACAGAGCAGAAAAAGGCTGCATTATCCGGCTCCTGAATCAGTGCATCAGCCATTTCCTGCCCGATGGTTTTTATACTGTCTGTAATCAATTCCTCCATCTGGATTCGAGCCTGTGCTTCGTTCAACAGGTTCGGAATAATCTTATCTCTGAAATCATCCTCCATCGTATCCCATTCATCCTCATCTTCATAAGTCTTTAGGATATCTATAGGAATCGGGCGGGCGCCATTGCACCAGCGGCTGTACATCGTCGTGTCATCTGCGATTAATTCCGAAGCTGTCAGAGTATCATCCAGATATGCAGAGAACAGACTGCGTACAAGCTGGTGCTGCGGGTAGGTTTTCTTTTTATTTTCCAATAATACACCAATCACATTGGCGAAGGTCAGTCTGTTTCTCATCTGTGTGCTCCTTTCAGAGAGGATTTATCAATCCCGCTATCTATCTTATCTGTCTTTCTATATTTTCATTCTTTGAAAAGTTTCTATGTCAAGTCGCGGTCAAGTGACCGTCAATTATTTTATTCTCTATATTTTACTACAATTAACTTACAAAACGTAGCCGGGCGGCATCAGAAATGAAGCAAATCGGCTACAACAATCATAACACAAAACAAACTTATGTTCTACAAGAATATCGAAATGTTTTAACTGTACATTGAAAACTTCATGAGTTGTATTCACAGTCAACGGACTTTGCGATGATACTTAAAGCAATTTAAGCGGAGCAAAGAACAGACACTTCCGTCAAGGGTGGGAGATGATCTCGCGCAGGAGAGGCCCACAGGCAGGTTTCAGTAGTGAGAAATCGGTGCTAAAGAATCCAGACAGTGGATACGTAGAAAACCAAACTAAGAGTACTGGAACAATCTTACTTTAGGAACCGCTTATTGCGGGTAGGAAAGAAGGTGGTTAATGAGAATATTACGAGAGGAGGCAGGACTACCATGAAAACAGAACTTGATACAAGAGCGTTATTAAATGTAAAGGAAATGTGTGAGTACCTTGGTATTGGACAGACGAAAGCAAGAGAATTGCTTTCCAATCCGGCCAATGGTTTCACGGTAAGAATCGGTAACAGACTATATGCTCATAAGGGCAGATTAGACCACTGGTTACTGAATCAGATTCTTTCATAAATAAGAACACGGAGGAGTTTCAAAATGAGAATTCAATTTTTGAAACGGATTGATAATTGTAAGGTTTTATGGTAGAATAGGGACGATATTTGGAATCCTTCCTATTCTACACTTAGGAAGGAGGCATAAATGGGTAAATCCCTTAATGGTAAAGAATTAGGTAAAGGCTTATCACAGAGAAAGGATGGTCTTTATCAGGGAAGATTCGTGAATCGTTTTGGCAAGAAGCAGACGGTTTACGCAAAGACGCTGAATGAGGTAAGACAGAAGCTTAGAAACGAACAGTATGAGGATGAAAAGGCACTCAATGTTGTTGCGAAGGACGTAACGCTTGACGAATGGTATGAAATCTGGATGGATACCTGCAAGAAGAATTGCAGAGACTCCACCAAGGAGACATACGCAGGTCATTATCGCAGAATACAGAAGGCTCTGGGATGGAGAAAACTCACATCCTTGAATTTACTGATTATGCAGCAGGCGATTAACGAACTGGAAACAGACAATGAGCGTAAGAATTCGAAAAAGATACTGGTCGATATGCTGGAGAAAGCAATAGACTCTGATTTACTTATCAAAAATTCTGCTAAGCAGATCAATACTGTGATTTCTAAAGAGGTTAAGAAAGAACGTAGAGTATTAACGGTAGGTGAAACGGAGCTTTTTTTTAGCTATGCGAAGGACACATTCTACTACAATTTATATGTAGTGGCAATCGACACAGGAATGCGTATTGGTGAGTTGATGGGGCTTCAGTGGTCTGATGTAGACTTTGAAAAGAAGGTTGTACACGTCAGACGTTCCTTATGCTATTTCCGCAAGGATGGCAAATATGTCTTTGAATGGCATGATACCAAGACGCATAACAGCAAGCGAACCATTCCCTTAACAACAAGAGCTATGGAAGCTCTGAAAAAACAAAGAGTTCGCGGGCAGGAGATTCTGCTTAAGAACGCACAAACAGCACAGGACGAATACAAGAATCTGGTTTTCGTAACCAGAAACAATCGACCTACACAGCAGTTCATCGTACAGGAATGTATGGATGTAACAACGAGACGAATTCAGAAGGAACACCCGGAATTTGAGAGGTTCTCTCCTCATTGTTTCCGTCACACCTTTGCAACAAGGGCAATCGAGAACGGAATGCAGCCTAAGAGCGTGCAGAAGCTTCTCGGACATGGCTCCTTACAGCTGACAATGGATTTGTATTGTCACGTAACAGATGATACCTTGTTTGACGAGATGAGGAAGATGGAAGCGGTGTAAAGTGTGTAAAAAGTGTGTAGTAAAGCAATTTGAGACAATAATAAAGGCGTGAAAGCCTTATAAACAGGAGGTTTTAAGATAAAATGGAACAGTATAAGCAGGAATTTATAGACTTTATGGTGGAGAGTGACGTGCTGAAATTTGGTGATTTCACATTAAAGAGCGGCCGTAAATCACCATTTTTCATGAATGCGGGAGCATATGTGACAGGCTCACAGCTTAAGAGACTCGGAGAGTACTACGCAAAGGCTATCCATGCAAACTACGGAGATGACTTTGATGTATTATTCGGACCTGCATACAAGGGAATTCCGCTTGCAGTGGTAACAGCTATCGCATACCATGAACTCTATGGCAAAGAGGTGCGCTACTGCTCAGACAGAAAAGAGGCAAAGGATCACGGTGCAGACAAGGGAGGCTTCCTTGGAAGCAAGCTTAAGGATGGCGACAGAGTAGTCATGATAGAGGATGTCACCACATCCGGCAAATCAATGGAGGAGACAGTTCCAAAGGTAAGAGGAGCTGCAGATGTTACAATCGTAGGCCTTATGGTGAGCCTTAACAGAATGGAAGTCGGACAGGGCGGCAAGGTAAGCGCGCTCGATGAGATTCATGAGAAGTACGGCTTTGAGGGCAAGTCAATCGTCACAATGGCAGAGGTCACAGAGTATCTCTACAACAGAGAGCATGATGGCAGAGTAGTCATTGATGACACGATCAAAGCAGCTATAGATGAGTACTATAAGCAGTACGGCTGCAAATAGGAGAATATAAATTGCTTGGCAGAAGAAAACGTAACAGGTATAAGTTTACGGAAAAGAAGCAATCTAAGAGGGGGATAGCTGCACTTGTTGTGGCTATCCTCATAGAGATTGTATATATAGTTTTTTTGAATGCGGCATTCAGAGGAGATGGCAATCTGTCTATGTACTATGGCAGTGCCGGTATATTGATGCTTGGCATATCTCTGGCAGATTTCGGGTTTGCCATCAGAAGCCTCTTTGATGAGGAATCATTCATGACGTTTCCACGGTTGGCAGTGTTTTTTTCACTCATAGCGGTAATCAGCTGGGGAGGAACATATGCTGCAGGTTTTATTATATGAAAGAAAGATTATAGGGATATATGAGTTATAAAGAGATTTATGAGCTCTCCAATGAGCTTTACGCAGAGCGATTAGAGCTTGTGGAGGAGCGGATAGAACAGATCGTCAGAGAGCCTGCGATAGAGCCGGCTTTTGCAGATTATTTCAGAAGTGCGGCAAAGTGCATCAACACTATTAAAAACCATAACGCAGATAAGGAATTTAACGATTTATTCTATTCACAGTTTGATAAAGAAAATTATGAGAAAAGCTATGCCAACCCGGCATACGCCGTAAAGGTGCTCGGAGATGAGTATGGTCAGCTTTTATCGGCTGTATATGCAAAAATTGCCGGAAGCATTACACATATCTATCAGGGGGATATAAAATATCTCTGCATTTATGCAGAGCTTATTGTAGAGCTTTACAATTATTTTGAGAATGCCAATGAGCTGAGTCCTGATGAGATAAGGGGCTGTATATATTCGTTCATGCATGATTATGAGGAGATTTTTGCAGAGGATGACAACAGAGCACTCCTTGACCCGGCTTATGATTACTATACAGAGCTTGTAAATGAGGCAGATTTGTCAAATGATGATTATCTGTATTCCTACGGATTGTATGTCGGAGAGAATGAGCGCGCCGGCAGAGCGCATCTGGCTTCATTTTCAGATGAGGAGATACAGGCCATGGCAGATACCTATACAGAAGGATACCGCATTGGCTTTATTACCTGCAACAAGGATATCTCAAAGAAGTCGGTGGTTCAGGTGCTTTATCCGCTTGGCTTTGAGCGTATGATAAGAGCAGCATTAAAAAATTTCGAGAAAATGGGTATGAAGCCTGCCATGAGACCATTTTCCACATCGGTCAATAAGCAGTTTGACTATGACCACAAGGAGGATATGGCACTGTGGCTTGACAAGGCATATGTGGAGTATCGTCTTGAGTGCATGCACAATGCACTTGAGAGAATGAAGGATGTAGCATGCAAATGTGGAGGACCGGCTGTCATAGAGATATTTGGAGAGGAGCCGTTTGCTCCGGTTTCAAAGAAGGAGGCTGCGCACTTTAATGATGAGCAGCAGAAGCTTGTAGTCCATATGACAAGCGTGCGCTCACAGTATATGAACAGCTATATCCACAGCGAGGACAGAAGCTTTACGATTATTGCCTATCCGTGTGCTGCAATCGGACCTGATTATAAGGAAATTTTTACTGAGACTGTAAAGATTAATACTCTTGATTATGCACTCTACAGAGATATGCAGCAGAAAATCATAGATGTGCTCGATACAGCAGACAGGGTGCATATCGTCGGTACAAACGGCAACAGGACAGATTTGTATGTCAAGATTCATGAGCTTAAGGAGCCTTCAAAGGAGACGGCTTTTGAAAACTGTGTGGCTGATGTAAATATCCCTGTCGGAGAGGTGTTTACTTCACCGGTGTTAGAGGGTACAAACGGCAAGCTGCATGTCAGTCAGGTATATCTCAATGAGCTTAATTTCCTTAATCTGGAAATCGACTTTAAGGATGGCATGATTGATAAATATACATGTACCAATTTTGAGGATGAGGAAGAAAACAAAAAGTATATATCTGATAATGTACTTTTCCATCATGACACACTGCCTATGGGTGAGTTTGCCATAGGCACCAATACGACAGCCTACCGTATGGCGAGAGTATACGATATCGCAGCAAAGATGCCTATTCTCATAGCAGAGAAGACAGGACCGCACTTTGCGGTGGGTGATACCTGCTACACATACGATGAGGACAATATGACATACAACCCTGACGGAAAAGCAATCATTGCCAGGGACAATTCAGTTTCCATCCGCAGAAAAGAGGATATATCAAAGGCATATTTCAACTGCCACACGGATATCACAATACCATATGATGAGCTTGGAGCCATCACAGTTATTCGACACGATGGCTCAACATGTGATATAATAAGAGATGGCAGATTTGTGCTTGAGGGCGTAGAAGAGTTGAATAAACCGCTCGATACGCTTGATGCAGAAAGTAAATAATTGTTAGACATATAAGGAGGATAAAATGGCAAAGGTTGGAATAGTTATGGGCAGCGACTCAGATTTAAAGGTGATGAGTAAGGCAGCAGATATGCTTGAAGAGCTCGGCATAGAGTATGAGCTCACCATCATCTCGGCACACCGTGAGCCGGATGAGCTTATTGAGTGGACAAGAGGCGCTTGCGATAGAGATGTAAAGGTAATAATAGCAGGAGCTGGAATGGCAGCAGCACTTCCGGGAATGTGTGCAGCGCTTTTTGCACTTCCTGTTATCGGAGTACCGCTTTCAGGAAAGAATCTGGATGGAATGGATGCAGTGTTCTCAATCATGCAGATGCCACCTGGAGTGCCTGTTGCCACAGTTGCAATTGACGGTGCGAAAAATGCAGCAATCCTTGCAGCAAAGATACTCGCAGCAGGTGATGATGTAATCCTTGAGAAAATCAAAAAGTATACAGCAGATATGAAGGCTCAGGTTGTAGCAAAGGATGCGAAACTGAAACAGGTTGGATATAAGCAGTATCTTGCTGAAAAATAGATTGTATTGTCATCTATAGGAGGGTTTTTATGGGTATATTGCAAAAGGCAGACAGTTGTATGGATGAGGCAGCAGCCTTATTTGGCGAGAATAAGCTTTTTTTGGCAGAGAAGAAGGCACAGGAGACAGCCGGTCTTTATAAGAGCTGTGGCGCATATGAGCAGATGGCAAAGACTGTCAATCTTATGGGAGTCATATATGCATCTATTGGAGATGTAAGCATGTCGATTGACTGCTACCTGGAGGCTATGGATGTAGCTGTGGAGCAGGGCTCAACAGAGATAATAATGCTTGTTAACAATAATATAGGCTCACTCTATATGGAGCTTGGATTGTATGAAAAGGCTATCAGATATTTTAACGAAGCACTGGAGCTGTGCAAGCCACCACTGCATGGAGAGAGGGATAGCTATTATCAGGAGCTTCTCATGCTTCATCTGAATCTGTGCATATCATACACAGGAATTAATGAGTTTGAAAAGGCAGAAAAGCATCTTTCTGACGCGATACTCCTTAATGATATAGCTGGCAGTGATAAAAACAGATTTCTGATAGACATGTCACAGGCACATCTGCTATGGAAGATGGGAAATGAGGATGAGGTCAGAGATCATGTGGAAGAGCTGGTTGAGGGTGCGATAAACAATATCGATTCTGCCGATTATGTGCTTGAGATACTAAGTCTTTGCAATCTATTTATGAATATGGGGGAGTTCGATGCATGGAAAAAGGTTATTGTGGAGTATGAAAGATTTGCCACTGATACGCAAAATCTGTTTTTCCAGAAGACCTGTGTCAAGATGTGGATGAAATATGAGAGCGCCATTGGTGATACAGAGGCGTACAACAAGCTGTGCGTATATTACGCAAATCTCCACTCTATGCAGGTGAAGGAGCAGATAAAGCGTCTTGGTGATACAATAGACCTTAAGCTTCAGCTTCAGGAGACTGAGTATGAGCGCCGTAAGGCAGTCAGACTCAACTACACAGATATGCTTACAGGCATGGGCAATAAGTTCAAGATGCGAAACGATTTTGAAAAGCTTGTGAGCAAAAATCAGGATTCAGATGGTGCAGGAATCACGTTTGGAGTAGTGGATATAGATTTCTTCAAGTCATTTAACAAAAACAGTGGCAGAGTCACCGGTGATGCAGTGCTAAAAGAAGTGTCATCCATAATAAATGAGAGCGTCAGAGATAATGGAATGGGGTATCATTTCTATGGTGATGAATTCTACATAATCCTGCAGGAAACGGATGAGGATATCATTAAAAATATAGCCGAGCATATAAGACTTGAGCTTGCCAAAAAACAGATACTTCATGAGAGCTCTAAGGTGGATGAGTATCTGACTGTATCACAGGCATATGTTACCGCCCCGGATGTAAAGGTGCCGGATGAGTTTTCAAAGCTGTTCAAGACGGTGGATGAAGTGCTCAATGATGTGAAGGAAAATGGCAGAAATGCATATAAGATAGTCTGATGCTTTAAGCGTATAAGACAACTATAAAATGACACGCAGCGTAAAACGTTGCGTGTCATTTTTAATGGATCTATATATACAGTTATATTTATAGTTATATTTGTAATTATATTTTTATATGGCTATATTGTCCATTTATATTCCGGATATAACAATATCTGTGCCTGCCTTCTCATATATATCTGCTGTCTCAGGAGAGATACCGGAGTCGGTGATTACCATATTGATGTCATCAAGCGATGCATAGCTTGATATGGATGTGGTATCAAACTTGGTGTGGTCTACAAGAGCCACAGTTTTAGCGGAGGCCTTGATACACATGTGCTTTAAATCAGCCTCGTATATACTGAAATCAGTCAGTCCGTCTTCTACAGAGAAGCCTCTTGCTGACACGAACGCGATATCTGTGTGTATCTTTTTGAGTAAATCAGCGCCAAGCAGTCCTTCTATGGAAGCGGATGCACTGGTTACGATACCGCCTGTCAGGATGACTGTGACACCCGGGATATCCTTTAGCTCTAAAGCCAGATTGATGCCATTGGTGATGACGGTCAGCTCTGTAAAGCCTGAAAGCTTCATGCCGAGAGTGTAGGCTGTGGAGCTGGCATCAAGGAATATACACATATGGTCACTTACGAGCTTTATCGCCTCGTTTGCAATCTCCTCTTTAGCTTCCTTGTTTTCTAGGGCGCGGTCATGGAACAGGTAGGCCCTCGAGGTTAAATCAGTCATGTCATGGGTTTTATCCTTGTAGATAGCACCGCCGTGAGTCTTTGTCAGAAGCTTTTCCTTATCCATCTGGTTTAAATCTGTTCTTATTGTCGTGGTCGATACACCAAGCAGTTCGCTGAGCTCATTGGTGGTGGCCTTGCGGTTTTCTTTTAAATAATCGAGAATCTTTTGTTGTCTTTCTAATTGCAGCATAGATTTTCCTCTTTCTTTTGATTTCTGTTGTATTTTTGCGTACATATTTTTATCACAAAGCATTGCATAAATATATAATAACTCAAATAAGTAAATAAAGCCAGTGTTTTCGATTGCTTATGCTTTTTTAATTTGATGACATTTAATTATATTTATTTTTACTTTTATTT
>OMAQ01001297.1_pt1 | contig 10976 bp, 5 predicted proteins | sample 1673461 | NCBI WGS metagenome assembly OMAQ01 (sample SAMEA103958112, study PRJEB25191) | human gut metagenome | biome: human-associated habitat [ENVO:00009003]; feature: intestine environment [ENVO:2100002]; material: feces | place: Germany | collected 2013/2015
AACTTCTCTTCAGATATCAACAAGATAGTAAAGGAATCGGATACCCTGATATTCGTTACCCCCTCTCCCTATCTGAAAAGCCACCTGAAAAAGCTGAAAACCAAAATAAAGGACAAGTTCATTGTCACTGCTATCAAAGGTATTGTCCCTGACGAGAACCTGATTGTTTCCGATTATTTTCACCAGGTATACGGTGTTCCCGAAGAGAATATAGCCGTCATTGCAGGTCCGTGCCACGCAGAAGAAGTAGCCTTGGAGCGTCTTTCTTACCTTACTATCGGATGTAAAGACATTGACAAGGCGAAAATATTTGCCCGCCAACTGGCCGGACATTATATAAAAACTTCTGTAAGCCCGGATGTGGCAGGTATAGAATATGCTTCTGTGTTGAAGAATATTTATGCCATCGCCGCCGGAATTTGCAGCGGTCTGAAATATGGAGACAACTTCCAGGCCGTATTAATATCGAATGCCATTCAGGAAATGAACCGCTTCCTGAATACCGTACATCCCGTAGAGCGTTCTATTGATGATTCCGCTTATCTGGGTGACTTGTTGGTTACCTCCTACTCCAATTTCAGCCGGAACCGCGTATTCGGAACCATGATTGGTAAAGGTTATTCCGTAAAAAGCGCACAGATAGAAATGGAAATGATTGCCGAAGGATACTACGGAACGAAATGTATCAAGGAGTTAAACAAGCACTTGCACGTGAACATGCCTATCGTAGATGCCGTTTATAATATTTTATATGAGCGCATCTCGCCCATGATTGAGATTAAATTATTAACTGATTCATTCAGATAAAATATCAGATACAATGAAGAATATTAGTTTAAACATCGACAAAGTAGCCGGTTTTGCTTCTAAGGAAACAATCGCTGCTTACGAACCTCAGGTGAAAGCCTGCATGGAAACATTGGAAAACGGTACAGGTAAAGGTAATGACTTCTTGGGTTGGTTGCATTTGCCATCGTCTATAACAGCCGAACATTTGGCTGACTTGAAAGCTACTGCCCAGGTTCTGCGCGACAACTGTGAAGTAGTAGTAGTAGCAGGTATCGGTGGAAGCTATCTGGGAGCACGTGCCGTAATAGAAGCTTTATCCAATAGTTTCCAATGGTTGAAAGCAAAACAAGACGGACCCGTCATCGTTTTTGCAGGCCACAATATCGGCGAAGATTACTTGTTCGAGTTGACTGAATACTTGAAGGACAAAAAGTTCGGTGTAATTAATATTTCCAAGTCTGGTACTACTACAGAAACCGCCTTAGCTTTTCGTTTACTGAAAAAACAGTGTGAAGACCAGCTTGGAAAGGAAATGGCGAAGAAAGTGATTGTTGCCGTTACAGATGCCAAGAAAGGTGCTGCACGTGTTACAGCAGATAAAGAAGGATATCAGACTTTCATTATCCCCGATAATGTAGGTGGCCGTTTCTCTGTCTTGACTCCGGTAGGTTTGTTGCCTATCGCAGTGGCAGGTTTCTACATCGAAAAATTAGTGGAAGGCGCACGCACAATGGAAACAGTATGTGGGCCGGCTACTCCGTTTGCCGAAAACCCTGCTGCCGTTTATGCCGCTACCCGCAATGAATTGTATAAAAACGGCAAGAAGATTGAGATTTTGGTAAACTTCAATCCCAAACTGCACTATATGAACGAATGGTGGAAACAATTGTACGGTGAATCCGAAGGCAAGGACGGTAAAGGTATTTATCCGTCTGCCGTCGACTTCTCTACCGATCTCCATTCTATGGGACAGTGGATTCAGGAAGGTGAACGTACTATCTTCGAAACAGTTATCTCTATCGAAAAGCCGGAACATACACTTCAAGTTCCTTCGGACAGCGAAAATTTGGATGGCTTGAATTTCCTGGCAGGAAAGCGTGTGGACGAAGTGAACAAGATGGCAGAACTGGGAACTCAACTGGCTCACGTAGACGGCGGTGTACCCAATATGCGCATCGTTCTTCCGGAACTGAGCGAATATAATATCGGTGGCCTGCTGTATTTCTTCGAAAAGGCATGCGGTATCAGCGGTTATCTGCTGGGCGTGAATCCGTTCAACCAACCGGGCGTGGAAGCATACAAGAAAAATATGTTTGCTTTGTTGAATAAACCGGGATACGAAGAAGAGTCTAAAGCTATCCAAGCTAGATTATAATATCAAGAACCTATTCAGAATGCCATTTATCAATGTCATTCTGAATGACAGTGAAGAATCTGAAAGCATCCACCAAGTGCTTGCAGATTCTTCACTTTGTTCCAATCCAACGGTCACAACCGTTGGAAGTAATAATTATACATTTATTCTATGTTTAAAGAAGCGATAAATAACTATCTTCATACTCATGGATACGAATCCATCGACTTGAAAGCCGTATTATTCGATATGGACGGCGTGCTGTTCGACTCCATGTCCAACCATGCTGAGTCATGGCATAAAATAATGAAACGCTTCGGTTTCGGCCTCAGCCGAGAAGAAGCTTATATGCACGAAGGGCGTACCGGTGCATCTACGATCAATATAGTAAGTCGTCGGGAGCGTGGGCATGATGCTACTGAAGAAGAAATAAAAGCTATCTACCAAGCCAAAACTGAAGAATTCAACAAATGCCCCAAAGCAGAACGAATGCCCGGCGCACTGGAAGTATTGACTAAAATAAAGAGCGAAGGACTGACTCCGATGGTAGTGACCGGTTCGGGACAAACTTCGTTATTAGACCGGTTAAATCATAATTTTCCGGGCATCTTCCAAGCAGACTTAATGGTTACCGCCTTTGATGTGAAATATGGGAAACCAAATCCGGAACCGTATATGATAGCCCTAAAGAAAGGCGGCTTCAAACCCAATGAAGCGTTAGTAATAGAAAATGCACCACTAGGTGTACAGGCGGGAGTTGCCGCCGGTATTTTTACTATCGCCGTGAATACAGGACCATTGCACGACAATGTATTACTGAATGAAGGAGCGAATTTACTTTTTCATTCCATGCCCGACTTCAATAAAAATTGGGAAACACTACAATCTGCATTAAAACAAGATTAAATTTTGCAAGAATTCTTCACAATCAATAAAAAAGAGCTCCTTGCTTTCACCTAGATGAAAAACAAGGAGCCCATATTATATAAAAAATCACAGCCTATCAAAATACCTGAACCTACTTTAAAACTTTGCGTAACCAAGGAATAACCAGTTCGTTTTTAAAATAATGAGAAGGGGGATCTACATTGACCGTTTCGAAATAGGTCTTTGAATCCAGTCCTTCATCAAGGTGCTCCACATCTTTTCTAACTGCCTTATCAGCAAACTTCGGATAATGATGAAACTCCGCATTTTCCGGTTTTCCACTAGCAGCATAAGCAGATTGCACCAAACGGAAATCACGGTCCAACCCTCCCTCTGTAAAAATGATAGGACGAGGAGCTAATGACGCAACAACATCTGGAAAATTAAAATACCTCCAATAACCAGGTATCAGATGACGGATAGAATTTGGAAAAGGACGCCTGTTTTCCTTGTCAGGTTTAGTCATCACAACGGCACGTTCCTGAGTCTGGCATAGAAAATCATTGTACACAAAAGCATAAATATCCTTATCCAACACCCCCAAGACCATCATCGGTTCTGTACCTAATGAGAATCCGCTAATCACAATCCTGTCCTTTCGGATATAAGACTGGTCTTTCATCCAATTCAGCACTTGCATATCCAGATAAGAAGTATACCCTAGCCAACTCCATCCCAGTTCAAGCAAAAAACGGGAAACAACATCATAGTCATAATTCCATCCTTTATCATAACATTCCAAATCGGAGGCTTCTCCGGCAGCGGCATTATCCACCGCTACCGCCACATAACCTTCTTTAACCATATTCAAAGCCATACTTACTTTGGGATTATTATAATCCTCAGTTAACTTATCACAGATGCCGGGCTCACCGGCCAATCCTTCTTTGGTCCTTCCGGACCCCGGAATGCACAAAACTCCGGGTACTGCACCCTTCAAATGTTCCGGTTTCAAAACCAGAAAAGTGGAAACTGACTTTGGAAAAGGATAGAACTCCCATTTCTCTAAAATATATCCCTCTTTTTTTTCCGTTTTCACACAGACAGGAGACGGTTGTCTCTTTATCTCGGGAAACTTCATGATCTCCACCATCGCAGCACGCACTCCATCCTGCCATTGCGTAAAATCCTGTGCGGACATACCGGAACGGTAAGCATATTGGGGATGTGTATCTTTCAACATCTCATGAACAATGGCATAAGTACTTAGTAACCGTCCATCCCCACGATCTGATTTCACAACTGCATGCTTCTCAGGTTGGTAATTCTGAGAATTACCAACCATACATAAGCTGCATACAGATACTAAAAAGAGCAATCTTTTCATTATCATCATATTATCTCACTATTATTCATACCCCGGAGTCTGCTTGATTTCCGGATCTCCATTCAAAACTTCCACATTAACAGGCCACAACATCATATACGCCTTATCCTCTGTTAATATAGGCAATGAACTTCCATAATGCGCTTTAACAGAAAAGACAAAAGGTTTTCCGTTGGAATCACGTAAACGCAATAAATCAAACCAGCGGCTTCCCTCACCTACAAACTCTTTATCACGTTCCTGCAAAATAGCCCACTCATTATCCGCATAATCTCCTGCAATATATTTATGTTGTTCAAATTTATCACCATAAGCACGCTTACGTACCTCATTTATATATGCAGCACATTTATCCGGAGCTCCCAACCCGTTTTCACACTCGGCCAGCATCAACAAAACATCAGCATATCTATATACCGGTACATCTGAATCATAATAATGAGTTCCTCCATCCGTATGTCCCATCAGTTTTTTCCAACAAGCGCCACGAGTCTTTCCTTCGAACATATATTGAAAGAAAGTAGCATCCAAACGAGTATCTTCCTTATCATAAATCTCGATAAACGGCACTTTATACTCATAACGTAATGGTCCGGCTGTCAATAGCTTCAACGGATCCGGACCATATTTATTTCCATCCAAGTCCGTAGCATTGGTAAACAAGGCTACATTATAGAACCAGTTCGCCCCCCAATTGGTCAATTCATTCTTATTAAAACACAGAGCGAAAATAATCTCTTTATTCTTCTTCCCTTCCGGAGTCCATAAATCCGCAAAGTTTGGAAGCAGTTCGAATTGTTGGTTCACCAAATTCAATAAAGCCTTCTTTGCTGTCAACAAGTCACTGTTATTAGGATCTACGGCAGTCAGAGTAGCTATATGATCCCCTGCAATATCATCATCGGGTAATCCTGTAGTGACTTTGGCAGACCACATATATATCTTGGCCTTCAAAAGTTCCGTTGCATAATAAGACCATTCATATTGGTCGGACATCTTCTTATCCGACTCATTGAAGAAAGCTTCGGATTTATTAATATCTTCTTTGATAAACTCTAACGTTTCCTCCGGAGTAGAACGAGCCTTATATAATTGCGTAATATCAATGCTACCCTCGGTAACTTTCGGTTCCGTCTCTAACGGCACACCACCAAATGTTCGATAAAGATAGAAATAGTAATATGCACGCAAGCCATAAGCCTGTCCCAAATAAAATGATTTCTCCATTCCAGTCATATAATCAATTTCTTTATCTACATTTCTGATAAACAAATTTATATGCATGATATTTGGGTACACCTCATACCAATCATCGACACCGGTATTATCTTTCGTAAGCAGATTATTAGTCATAGGCGGACCATATACCCCCTCACCCATAGAAGTAACATCACTTATCAGAATCTCACTTCTGAACTCTCCCAATGTGACAGGCATCTGATATTTATCTCTTAAATCGGCATGAATACCAGTCATAAACATTTCTACCTGAGACTTCTGATTCCAAAAATCATTAGAGCCATAATAATCTTCAGGAGACAGGTCCAACGCATCACAAGCAGACAATACCATCATCCCACTCAACAATATGCTATAAAATATTTTCTTCATAATCCTTCCTATTTATTAGAATGTAACATTTAAACCCAAAACAACTGTTCTAGGGAGGGGATATCCTCCATTCTGACTGACACCATATTCGGGGGTCGCCATATTTTTGGCTGCTGTAATATATCCCAAATTCTGTGCTGTTACAGAAACATCCACCTTGCTCAAACCGGATTTATGAATCCAACTCTGAGGCAAGGAATACGACAGGCTTATTTCACGAAAAGCCAAATAATCGCCACGATAACAATTAATGTCCGATATTCTGTCATAATTACGTTTGCCCAAAAAGTCAGCCCATCCATACACCGGATATTTTCCATTCGGATTACTTTCCGACCAGGAATCTTTAACCAAAGATATGGTATTAAATGTTCCCTGCATATTACCCATAATCCAAGGAGTTTTCCAATCATGCACCCAATAGCCTAAAGCATAATCCAGACGGCAGTTCAAAGTTAACCCTTTCCATGAAGTATTAATGTTAAAGCCTCCGGTCCAATGAGGTATCGTATTACCCAATTTCACCCGGTCATAATCATCAATCACACCATCCCCATTCACATCCTGCCATTTCACATCACCAGCCTGTATAGGCAGTCCTTTCTCCTTTTCGGCATCCGACAATTTAGCCCAAGCTTCAGGTCCATAGAGCACTTTGGCATCTGCTCCATTTTCCGTATAAGTGGATCTGTCTATCAGATTGCCTGGAATCTCACTCTCACTCTTATAAATACCAAGAGATTTAAAGGCGTAAATCACACCATATTCCTGTCCTTCCTGATAACCACCTACCCATTGTCTTTCATAGGTACCATCTGCCAGCTTGCGTCCCGTATAAACCTGATAGGCATCCTGCATATTATTCGGCAATCCATTGTACGGTAATGAGATAATCTTATTCTTATTATAAGCGGTATTCATACTAACTGTAAATTTCCAATCTTTGGTACGCAAAACATTGGCAGTCAATTCCAACTCCATACCTTGGTTTTGTACTTCTCCATTGTTAGAAAGGAAAGAAGAAACTCCGCTATGAGAAGGCAGGGTGATTTCTGCAAATTTATCCTGTGTATGTCTATTATAATAGGTGAAGTTCAAGATATATTTGTTATTCAGAAAACCAATATCGAAACCTGTCTCAAATGTGTACGATTTTTCCCATCTCATGGTGGGATTAGGCAAATCGTTTATCATCAAAGGAACTTTGCCATTATAGTTGGGTACTATTTTACCATCTTTATCTTTCATAATACCATAAGAACCTTGAACCGTATAATAATCAAGTCCTGTCACTACATTACCATTAGCATCCAGTACACCAGACACATTTCCATTGGCACCGTAACTAGCACGAATTTTAGCATAAGAAAGTACATTGCTACAAGACTCCATAAAATTCTCTCTACTCAATACCCAACCGGCTGATATACCGGGAAAGGTTCCCCAACGGTTATCTTTTGGCAGTTTGGAGTATCCGTCGCGACGTAAAACAAGGCTCAGCAAATACTTGGACTTATAATCATAATTCACTCTACCAAAGAATGAAAGAATGCGTTGTCTGTAATGCCAGGAATCTATTTGCCGCACTCCGGCAGCAGTCGAAGTATAATTCAAATCCTGAAAATCAGATAATGGAGATCCATAACCGGACGCCGAAAAACCTTTCTTGTATGAGTCATAATATTCTACGCCTGCCATCGCATCTATAGAATGATCTTGCCGGAATGTAGTCTGATAATTCAAGATTCCATTGTAAGTCTGGTCCAAAAGTCGTTCATGCTTGTTGGAAGTACTATGATTAGTATCATACACCGGTCCTGTAGCTACAATATAGTCCCCTTTGAAGAACTCTCTGCTATCATCAAAATAGAACCAAGTTCCTGTGGTCTTGAATGTCAATCCTTTCATTATATTAAAGGTAAAAGACTGGCTCAGATTAAACTTGTCCGTATTATTATCATAATTCAATGCATCCTCATACACTTTCACTGTAGTCCAGCCACGAGCATAAGAAGCCACGGCAGGGCCTGCCAACCAATCACCGTCCGGACTTTTCACACGGAATGTAGGAGGAACGGACAAGGTAGTACTGAAAAAATCACCTTCACCGGCATATCCTGCACCACCATCGTCCCATTTTGCATCGGTAAATGTCAAAGAAGAATTAGAAGTAAGCCAAGGCTTAATTTTATAATCTGCATTGATCGTGAAGTTCAAACGGTGATACCAGTTGTTCATCGCATTTCCTTCGCTGCGATTATAGCCTAGGCTTGCATAATAATGTCCCTTATCATTGCCGCCGGATACGCTCAAGTTATAATCCTGAGTAATAGCCGGAGATTTGATATTATAATCTTTCAGTTGATTATCACAATAAATCAATTTTTGTCCCGGATTCACCGGGTCATCCATTGTCTGCCAACCCTGTTTTAACAGGAAAGCCAGATCATCTGTATAATTCATAACACCCCATACGGCTGTATTGTCTTTATTGCCATTAAGTACATTCCCTTTTTCATCAAAATATCTGTTTCCTGTTCCGTAAGGCTGTGTTCCGGATAAAGTCGCATCACTGGCAAATCCATGCCAAGCACCCGATTTATCCTGCCATATATGCGAAGACCGATAAAATGCCGAACGCATATAATACAAATAATCATGAGCATTCAAAAATTCATACTGGCTATGAAAAAAATTGAAACCGACTTTCGCACTCAAATTTATTTCCGTATGTCCTTCCGAACCTCTTTTAGTAGTAACAAGAATTACACCATTGGAAGCACGCGCACCGTAAATAGCTGTAGCACCAGCATCTTTCATGACCTCCAAAGACTCGATATCCTCCGGATTCACATCACTCAACGACTCGCGTACAGCACCATCGATAATAACCAAAGGTGAACCGCTACCATCCAGATTGGTACCACCACGAAGCACCAAAGTAGGAGTGGAATTCGGATTACCACTAGTTTGCTGCACCCTTAATCCTGCCACTGCACCAGACAGTGCTTGCGCCGGATTAGTATGGGCACCCGTACTTAAAGTAGAATTATCAACTTTAGCAATAGAATTAGTCATCTTGGAACGAAGTTGTGTGCCCCCATAACCTGTTATCACCACTTCATCCAAAGTCTTATTGTCTTCCTGCAGTTGAACATTCAAAAACGGCTTTTTCCCTACAACCATTTCTTGAGTCAGATAACCGATATAAGAAAAGACCAAAGACGCTTTTTCACTTACCATTAACGTAAACTGGCCGTCTATATCAGTTATGGTACCATTGGTAGTACCTTTCTCTATAATATTAGCCCCAATAATTGCTTCTCCTTTGGCATCGGTCACTATACCTTTGACAGTCACTTTCTCTTGTTGCATAACAATGGGAGGCGTTTTTTCTCTAGAAATGGCCTTACGAATTATTACTTGTCTGTCACGGATATGATATTCCAAATCAGTACCGGCAAACATTTGTTTCAGTACCTCCTCTATTGTCTTATTCCGTACATCCACATTGACACGACGAGACAAATCAATATCTGTACGATATATAAAAATAAATTGACTATTCTTTTCTACCCAATTAATCACACTCTTCAAAGTCTGGTTCTCCATAGAAACGGTAAAGCTAGTTTGTTCCGCATAACTCATTTCCGCAAAAGCCTCTTCATAACTTGTAAATGTTAAAATCATGGCTAAACTCATACATTTTGTGAATTTAGGCATGAGTTTTATTCTATTCGTGTATTTTTTCATATATTTGATTGTTTTTTCTATTTATTTCAAGGTAAATAATTAAACAACGATTCAGTGACCAGATAGTACGGCAAATACTGTCTGGTTTTCTTTTTTTTACATTCTTCTTTTATTCCATAGGCTAAAGTGTTTTAAGGTTCAACAATTCTCATTTAAGGCTCACATAGATTTCATCTTTATCATTTATTGTATAATGCAATGATAATGAAAGACATAAGTTATCCATAACATTGGTAATATCTGTTTGGAGATCCAGTTTTCCTGACAATGACAAGGTCGTAATCTCTGCATCATACCGTATTTTACACCCATAATACCGCTCAAGTTTCTTCAAAACATCTCCTACGGGTCTTTGATGAAGCAGCAATAAATTATCCTTCCAACTGATGTATTCGGACACATCAACCTTACGTACCTGCGTTTTATTACCTTTAATATCCACCAATTGATTAGGTGCTAATCTTACTTTGCTCTTATTCTCAGTAGTTACTTCCACGCTTCCATGTACTAAAACAACAGATGAAGCCTCATCTTCCCTATAGGCACAGACATTAAACGAAGTACCCAGCACGCGTATATCAAACTCTCTTGTTTTGACAACAAATGGGCAATCCTTCCTTTTGGCTACATCCAGATAAACCTCCCCCTCTACCAAGATTTCACGTTTCCGTTCTTCAAAAATATCCGGATATATCACTTTACTACCTGAATTTATATAAATTCTAGTACCATCAGAAAAAGTAATATCAGCTCTTTTCCCATTAGGAACCATTATTTGATGCATTTCATTCTTTACAGATGAAGCCTGGGATATTTTAGTATTTAATGCATACTGCTGAATATTCGAACTTCCTAAAGTATCATATTTTAAAGAAGCATCATTTTTCAGATTCATAGCTTGGTTATCTGTTATCAGAATCACCTCATCACCGCAAATGGAAGTCGTGTCATTCAGCAATGCTATATCAAGCTCCGTACCCTCATCAACATTGGTACTCCACCAGTTCATAACTAAAGCCAAAGCAATCGCTGCCGCTATCGACAAAGACCACCTATAAATATGACGTCTGTGGGGAACCTTTTTTTCCCTTCCTACTCGTTTCATCACGTCCTGAAAAGATTTTTCCACATCAACAAATTCCAATTCATCTGCTTCCCGAATCTTCTCAGTCAGGCATCGAACTGTTTTACGAAATTCATCTGAATTATATATTG
>OMAQ01001301.1_pt1 | contig 10937 bp, 5 predicted proteins | sample 1673461 | NCBI WGS metagenome assembly OMAQ01 (sample SAMEA103958112, study PRJEB25191) | human gut metagenome | biome: human-associated habitat [ENVO:00009003]; feature: intestine environment [ENVO:2100002]; material: feces | place: Germany | collected 2013/2015
TCCAAATGTTTTAGCGATTATTTTTCAAAAATGATGGATAATTGATGTAAATCAATGGAATGGGCGGTTTTTTAGACGGGGATGGACTATTATAGACACTTATAGACATTTATAGACAAGATAGACTATTATAGACGGGATAGACTATTATAGACGGATGGGCAGAATGTGCACAAAAGGCAAGATGGTGTACCGGAGGCTGGATTGGTACCGAAGGCTGGATGAACACCGGAGGCAAGTGACGCGTGCTGACAAGCCGTCAATCATGGATGATGATTGCCGACTGGGCAGGCACCGTAATCTGCGAACCTTTAATAGTGTCGAGGCCAAACTCGTTGATTATACCATCACGGCACACCACAGTGTATTGGCCATCGGGAATGGTAATCGAGCGTGGTTGCTTGTTGGCATTGAGTGCCACAATAATGTTTCGCCATGTGTCTCCACCGGCATTGCCTGTCAAGCGAAAGGCGACAAAACAATCGTCGGATGGCAGGAACTCAAGATGCTGACGCACGAGGTCGGCATTGTCTAATCGGAACGCTGGATGATTACGGCGCAAAGATATCAAGCCCTCATAATAGCTGAACACCTGGGGATAACGCTTGAGGTTCTCCCAACGAAGCTCATTGATGCTGTCGGGCGAGTTGTAACTGTTGTGCACGCCCTTCTTGTCGCGCAGCATCTCCTCACCGCTCAGCATGAACGGCACGCCCTGCGACGTGAATACCGCCGTCTGTGCCAACTCGTCGAGACGGACAAGCTCATCGGTGGTTATGCCTGGCACGGAAGCCTTGAGGCGATCCACGAGGCACAAGTCATCGTGGCAACTCACATAATTAATACACTGTGTAGGCTGCACGGCCCACGGTTCCTTGGAATAATTCACCTTGGAATAGTCGACCTGCGGATGCGCGATCATTCCGGCTATTCCGGCCTTCAGGCTTTCTTCCGACCCAGCTATTCCAGCAAGGAACGCGCCCTTCTTGTCGTCGCTGAACGGTCCACGCAACGCGTCACGCATGTCATCACAGAAAGCCGCAACTCCAGGCATCCGCCTCATGCATGCCTTAACCGCAAGTTCGCTGGCAGGATAAGCACACTGGCCAGCGCTCCATCCCTCACCATAAACGAAGACGTTGGGATTGATAGCCGCGAGCTCCTTGCGAATGTCGTTCATCGTCTCTATGTCATGCACGCCCATGAGATCGAAGCGGAAGCCATCAACATGATACTCCGAGACCCAATATTTGACGCTTTGCAACATGAACTGCCTCATCATGGGCTTCTCCGATGCCGTCTCGTTACCGCATCCCGAGCCATTGCTTGGTTTGCCATCCTGACAGAAACGATAGAAATAGTCAGGGAACGTGCGTTGGAAGTTGCTGTTGTCGAGGTCGGACGTGTGGTTGTACACGACATCGAGAATCACGCGAATGCCAGCCTTATGAAGAGCCTGCACCATCTCCTTGAACTCGCGCACGCGAGTGGCAGGGTCGTAAGGGTTTGAACTGTAGCTGCCTTCCGGCACATTATAGTTTAGAGGGTCATAACCCCAGTTGTACTGCGGCTTGTCGAGTTTGGCCTCATCTACAGAAGCATAGTCGAACGACGGCAATATGTGCACGGCGTTGATACCCAACCGTTTAAGATAGTCAATAGCCTTTTGTTCAGTAAGCGCGAGAAACTTGCCCTTGTTGCGGAACCCGGATGTCGGCTCAATGGAGAAGTCGCGATGGTGCATCTCATAGATGACAATGTCGGCGAGGTTTTTCGTTGCGAGCACACGGTCATCAGTCCAACCCTTTGGGTCGGTTGTGCCCATGTCGATTATGGCTCCTCTCTTGCCGTTCACTCCCACCGCCTTGGCGAACACACCTGGAGTCTCGCCCTTTCCGATGTTGAACGTATAGAATTTCCCTTTTTGGTCGCCTTTAAGTTCCACGGTCCAGAGATTATCGCCCAACCGACTCATACGTTTCTTGACCATAGGCTTCGGGTCAACGGCCACGTCGCCCTTGGCATACACATTGAGCACTACGTTTTTCGCCTTGCCAGGGGCGAAGAGCTTGAAGACGGTGCGTGCCGGCGAATAGTTAATCTCGTCGAAGTTGAAATCTTGCGCCGAGGCAAGCAAGGAAGAGGGGAGGAATAAGGCCGAGGCCAAAAGGTTTCTCAAAATCATGTTTCTTGTTTTTTAGCTTTGAATGGATTAAAACAATATAGCCGCGAATTTCGGACAAATTCGCGGCTATGAGATAATGTCGTCAAATCAGAGAGCTTTCACTGATACCGCGAAGCCACCACCAGGAGCCTGAGTAAACTTCAGCACGTCGCCCTTCTTGATCTTACGCTTCGTGATGACATAAGCCTTAGGATTCTTGTCGAAAGAAGCGTTCTTAGCGTCGGCGTAGATGGTCGCCTCATACTTGCGTCCCTTGTCGAGGAAGTCGAACTTGACGGTGCTGTTGTGTCCGTCCTCGTTGCACTTTCCTGCCACAAACCAGTTGTCGGTGCCCTTTGCCTTACGTGCCACGGTGATGTAGCGTGCAGGTTCCGCCTCGATGTACTTACTGTCAGACCAGTCGGCAGCCACGTCCTTTATAAACTGGAACGCGTCCATATACTTGGCATAGTTCTCTGGCAGGTCAGCCGCCATCTGAATAGGTCCCCACATGACGAGGTAGAGCGCGAGCTGTCCCACGAGAGTGGTGTGCACATAGTTCTTGTTCTCGCTCCACGTTTTGAGCTGCGTCTCAAGTATTCCCGGCGTATAGTCCATCGGTCCGCCCTGCAAGCGCGTGAAAGGCAGGATTACGGTGTGGTCAGGACGGCTTCCGCTGAACGCCTCATACTCAGTGCCACGCGCGCTCTCGTTGCCGATCCAGTTTGGCCATGTGCGTGCAATTCCTGTCGGGCGCGTAGCCTCATGCGCGTTGACCATGATGTGGTGCTTTGCGGCCTCGGTGACGCAACGCAGGTAGTGGTTGTTCATCCCCTGAGAGAAATGAAAGTCGCCACGAGGTATGATGTCGCCCACGTAACCGCTCTTCACGGCATCGTAGCCATACTTGTTCATGAGATTGTAAGCGTCCTCAAGGTGACGCTCATAGTTTATGACGCTGGAAGAAGTCTCGTGGTGCATCATGAGCTTCACGCCCTTGCTGTGGGCATACTCGTTGAGCGCCTTGATGTCAAAGTCTGGATAAGGAGTGAGGAAGTCGAACACATAGTCCTTGCTGTGGCCCGCCCAGTCTTCCCAACCTTCGTTCCATCCCTCTACGAGCACCTCAGAGAGGCCGTTGGCGGCCGCGAAGTCGATATACTTGCGCACCTCCTCGTTGGTGGCGCCATGTTTGCCGTTGGGCTTAGACTTGGCGTAGTCAGTGAGACCGAGCTTCACCGAAGGATAGTCGTCGGTATAGCTCCATGTCTTGTGGCCGGTAATCATCTCCCACCATACACCGCAATACTTGGTTGGGTGAATCCATGAAGTGTCTTCTATCTTACAAGGCTCGTTGAGGTTGTAAATCAAGCTGTTGGCGTCGCCGAGCATGTCGCGCGCGTCGTCGCTGACGGCCACCGTGCGCCAAGGCGTGTTGCACGGGGTCTGCATGTAACCCTTGTTGCCCGTGGCGTCAGGAGTGAGCCAGCTCTCGAAAATCATGTTTTTGTCGTCGAGGTTGAGGTGCATCGTGGCGTAGTTGATGCACGCCGCCTCGTGGATGTTGATGTAGAGCCCGTCCTTGGTCTTCATCTGCAAGGCCGTCTGCACTCCTGTTGGCGAGAACACGGCCACTGAAGAATTGCGCCAGTTGACGGCGTCGTGTAGCTTCGAGCGAATCTCCGACAGTTTGCTTTCTGTCGTTTCCTGCTCCTGGGTGTCGTAGTCGCCCGGCAGCCACCACGCCGTGTGGTCGCCCGTCATGGCAAACTGCGTGTGCTCTTCCTTGATGACGAAATACACCAGGTCTTTCTGTGCCGGGAACTCGTAGCGCAGGCCCATGCCAATGTTATAAACGCGGAAACGGATGGTTATCTTCCTGTTAGAAGACGGCTGGAAGAGGTTCACGGCCATCTCGTTGTAGTTGTTGCGTATCTTGCCATACTGTCCCCATACCGGCGTCCACGTCTCGTCGAACGACGACACTTGGCTGTCCAGCTCCTTGAAGCCATCCATCAGCGACGTTTCTTTCTTGCCTTTCGAGGCGTGCTTGTCCTTGGCAAGCTCCAAGCCGAGGTGTGACGGTTTCACCACAGGTTTGCCCTTATACGACATCTCGTAGGTTGGCACACCGTTTCCAGTCAGTGAGAACGATACCGAGACGTTGCCGTTTGGCGACTTCACGGTTTGCCCAAAAGCCGTGACGGAAAGCAACAGCGCGAGGGCGGTAAGTAAAAATGGTTTTCTCATGAGTTAGTTTGTATATAATTAATGTAGGTTTATCTCCCGCTTTCCTGTATGAGATCCTTGATGTTTTGCGCGAAGCCCTTGTTGGCCATGAGGTCCTCTATGTTGAGGTGCATCCTGTACCTCCAATAGTAAGGCACTATTGCCGGCACGTTGACGCGCTCCTTGTCGGCATCGGCAAGGCGCAACTTCTCGTCCATGGCGAGCCAGTCTTGAATGCCGAGCACGCAGAGCATGGATGGCGACGTGAGCTGTCTTGATATGATGTCGCGAGCGAGCCATCCCGGCAGTGGGTGTGGCGCGGCGCCCTGGCGATAGAGCATGGTATTGTAGTATGCCTGGGTGCGATCCCAGTCCTCGTCCCACCACTGCCTGAGCGTCGGCATGTCGTGGGTTGAGAAGGTGCACACCGAGCGGTAAGGGTTGCGCGAGAGGTGGCCGAAGCGCACATGCGGGTCTTTCGGCATGGATTGAATCTCCAGCGAGAGAATACGCAGCTGGTTCATCACCCATGGCACGCAGTCGGGCACCATGCCGAGGTCCTCGGCGCACACGAGCATGCGCGTGGCTTGCACTACGACAGGCAATTTCTTCATGGCCTCGCCATACCAGAACTGGTTGTTGCGGCGATAGAAGTAGTCGTTGTACAGGCGGTTGAAGGCAGCCTTGTCGTTGTCGTACAGGCTCTCGTAGATGAAGTCGAACTGCACCGAAATGCGTGGGTGGAACTTGCCGGAAGTTGAGCTCATTCTCGTCGGTGACGTTCTCGAAGAGTTTCTGTATCTTCTTCTGCGTGTCGTATTCTGGTTTCATCTTATAGCGTTCGCTGTCGATGCGGTCAAGATACTTGTCCCTGACCTCCGCCGCGCGTTCCTTGAACACCCTGTCGAGCACCCAGTCGGTGATAAACGGCTCGGTGAAACGCTCCTCCTGGAAGTTGAGACCATATCCGCGTATCTCGTCGGCTGTCATGCCGAGAGCCGGTGCGAACTGTCCCAAGAGTCCGTGCACGGCATCTATTGGTATCTCCCAGATGCGGAAGAAGCCGAGCACGTGGTCTATGCGGTAAGCGTCGAAATATTTTGCCATGTTGCCAAACCTGTGCACCCACCATTGGCAACCGTCTTTTATCATCTCGTCCCAGTTGTAGGTCGGGAATCCCCAGGTCTGTCCGTTTGTCGAGAACGAGTCAGGAGGCGCGCCTGCCTGGCCGTTGAGGTTGAAGTAGCGTGGCTCTGTCCACACGTCGCAACTATAGCGGTTCACGCCGATAGGTATGTCGCCCTTCAGTATGACGTGGTGCTGGCGCGCGTACTCGTGCACGGCCTTCATCTGCTCGCCGAGCACGAACTGCACATAATACCAGAAGGCCACGGCCTTGTATTCCTTCGTGCGCGGCTCCGATAGTCGCTTGCGGTCGGCCTCATCCCACAGGTTGTGGTCTTTCCACATCGTGAAGTCAGCCGTGCCATACTCGTCTCTGAGCGTGCAATACTGCGCGTATGGCACGAGCCACTGCGCATTTTCCTTGAAAAACTCCTTGAAGGCAGGCGTGCCGAGGGTCTTGGCGCCCTCCTGCGCATACAGGTCATGCAGGTAGGCCAGCTTGACGTTGTTCACGCGCTCATACTCTATCTGCGGCAGGGCATTGAGCTCGCGACGCTCCTTCTCATATTTCTCCCTCTTGCCCTTGTCGTCAAGCAATGGCAGCTTGTGCAGGCAGGCGTATTGTGGATGTATGGCGAATATGCTGATGCAGGAGTATGGGTAAGAGTCGGTCCAGGTGTGGGTAATGGTAGAGTCGTTGATGGGCAGCACCTGCAGCACCTTCTGTCCTGTGGCGCACATGAAGTCGACCATCTGTCGCAAGTCGCCGAAGTCGCCCACGCCAAACGATTCCTTCGTGCGCAGCGAGAACACGGGCACGAGCGTGCCCGCCACCTTGGTGTTGTAGACGGCGAAGAAGGCTTGGTCGAGGTCATAGGCCACCACGTCGCCTTCGCCAAGCGCGGGCAGCGTCACCACGCGGTTGTAGCCTTCCTCCCACATCGTGTCGGTGGGGTCTCCATCGCTCACCGCCACGAACTTGAACTCCATCTTGCCGTCGGCGAACCATGCCGCGTCGAGGTCGACGACCCACTCGTTGTAAGCGTGCTGCTTCATGGACCGGGCCTTGACCGCCTGCCAGTTGCCCAGCGCGTCGGCCTCGCCCACGATGGCGAGCTTGGCATTGTTCAGCTGCGGAGCCCTTACCGCGAGGCGCACCGTGCGGCCAAACGTGGTCTTGGCTGGCCGCTCCATGTGGCTGTCGCGAATGCAATCGGTAAACGCCGAACTGTACAAGTAGGAGTCTTCGGGAATGTCGTGCCATTTGTCGTACACGGTATAATGGTTGCCCATCGCCGCGTTCAGCTCTAAGGTGTGCATCACGGTCGTCCACTCGTGGCATACCGTATTGCCCTGACGCTCCACGTCATAATAATAAACGAGGGCATCGGTGGCATGAATGTTCAACTCGCAAGTCCACCTGATGCCATCTTGGGTCATCATGTGGAACTTAGATTGCGGCGCGTCCTTACAAACGCCGCTTACAAGATTCAGCACTACATCCTCACCGAAACTTGTATGAAAGTCTACGTTAAACCGAAAATACATTATATGTCGTTAGTTTTGTTTTCAAATGCAAAAATACTTGTATTTCCAACATCTATTGATTTATATCATAAAAAATAAAGCCAACTGCCTGCGCAATCGTTTGCACCCGGTGCGTATTCTGCCCTTCACGTGTATATTGCATGCCAACACTATGCACATTTTATTATATAGGTGCACAATATTCGCCATCAACGACAAAAAGCATGAGGAAAGTTGGCGCATAAGGCAGAAATGTATAACTTTGCGCACATTAAGACAATGCGACAGCATAACAGTATCATTAAACAGGAATATACGACATGAACTATTTTATTATCGTCAATGACACGCAACAGGGTCCTTACACCATCGAGGAACTGCGTCAACGCCACATCGACGCCTCCACGCTCGTCTGGGCTGAGGGCATGGCACAATGGACTCCGGCATGGCAAGTGGAAGAGCTAAAGACGCTCTTCAACGCCACGACTGGCAATGGCGCCAACGCCACCTCTACCCCACCGCCAATGCCTGGCACACAAGATGGCGCGGGTGACGCCCAATCGGGCCTGGGCACTCCACAAGACCCGTCAGCCAACGGCCAAGCCCCCCACGCCGACAAGAAGACCATGAAGGTTTGGACATGGATTGGCGCGGCCGCGGTGGTATTGCTGATAATCATGGCCGTGGCCAACCCGTCGCGCGACGAGCACAGGCGGGCCATCAAGGAGAACGTGACCAACGGCATAGAGAAAGGGCTCACCAGCAGCACGCCCGACAACGAAGACCCCTTCAAGACTTTCGGCACGGCCATGCTCAAGGCCTTTGCCACGCCAATGGTCAACGCCGCCATCGACAACATGCTGCAATACCACAATTACCTCTTCTGGTCGACCACGACCATAGACCTGCCCGACTCTGACAGCGAGGCGGGGTCCGGCTCAAAGAGCGTGCGCACGTCGCTTGGCATCTTCGGCAAGGTGTTCACCACCGACGAGGACGACATTGCCAAGGCCATCTCGAAGATAGTGAATGGCGACAGTGCCGTCTCCGACCAATCGTCAGTAGTCAACGACAACAACGATGACGCGACGTCTACCGACAACGATGCCGACAACGACATAGCGTCGCAGGTGTCCGACAGCGTGGTGTCGATAGGCAGCAAGGTGGGAAAGAGCGTGGCCAAGAAAGTGAGCCACGAGGTCGGCCAGGAGATAAAAAAGGAGATACGGCAAAACACCGACAGCACCACGGCAAGCGGCATTGGCAAGATCGTGGATGCCGTGGAGAGCTTCTTGAAAAGCCTGTGATTTGTTTTACCCACACCATTCGTTACATAGCCAATAAAAAAATGGAGTGCCAACTTGCTCGTTGGCACTCCATTTTTTTATGTCTTGTTGTTACGCTGGCTTATGCCTTGCCCTGGTTAGCCACAGCAGCGGCCTTGGCAGCGATGGCGGCTGCGTCGCCAAGATAATAGTCGTTTACGAGGTTGAGGTCGTCGTCGAACTCGAACACGTAAGGAGTAGCTGTTGGGATGTTAAGGCCAGAGATGTCCTTGTCGGAGATGCCCTTGAGGTGCTTCACGATGCCGCGGAGCGAGTTGCCGTGAGCGGCCACGATGATGTTGTCCACCTCCTTGAGCTTCGGGAAGATCTCGCACTCCCAGAAAGGCATCACGCGAGCGATGCAGTCCTTGAGGCTCTCTGTCTTAGGAAGATACTGTGTAGGCACCTTGGCATAGCGAGGATCAGCGAGAGCTGAGCCCGTGCCGTCGGCAGCGAGGTCGTGAGGCTCCACGTCGAAGCTGCGACGCCAGAGCAGCACCTGCTCGTCACCATACTTCTGTGCGGTCTCCTTCTTGTTCAGGCCCTGCAGGGCGCCATAGTGCTTCTCATTGAGGCGCCATGTCTTAACCACGGGAATCCAATCCTCGTCCATTGCGTCAAGCACGTTGTTCAAGGTCTTTACGGCACGCTTCAGGTAAGAAGTGTAGGCAATCTCGAAATGGAAGCCTTTCTCCTTCATCAGCTTACCTGCGTCGAGGGCTTCCTGCTTGCCCTTCTCGGTGAGGTCAACATTGGTCCAACCTGTGAAACGGTTCTCAAGATTCCACTGGCTCTCGCCGTGGCGGATTAAAACGATTCTTTTCATTTTCGTGTTATGGTTTGTATAAAGATATTTACTTGCTATCGGATGTCGGCAAATGCGTCACTATAAGCGCCGACATTCAGGAGAAACGGCTGTGCGCATTATTCCAGCAAGAATGACACCACCAATAATGGGCTTGGCCGTGTCAAGGCTGAACTTTCCCCATTTTTCCAACAATATATCCTTTCGTTGCTTGTTCATGCCGCAAAGATAATAAATCTTTTTCTATCCATGACATAGCCTTGCCCATTTTTTAAGCCTTTTATGATTTCGGCGTGGCGGCGTGGCGTTTTTCTTGCTGTTTTGCGCTATCTCTACATAAGATAGGCGGCACCTCGGCAATAAAAATAAAAGTCTTTTCGACTTTTATTTTGTATTGCCCTCGGTTTGCGCTATCTTTGCAAAAGATAATTTACACATATATATTATAACCCATTGTAGAGATGAAGATATTTTGCGTGGGAATGAACTATCCCGAACACAATAAAGAGCTGAAAGACACGTTATTGAAAGCAGACAACCCCGTGATATTTCTCAAGGCCGACTCCAGCCTCCAGAAGAACGGCAAGCCCTTTTTCATCCCCGACGACCTGGGGCGCATAGACTATGAGGCGGAACTCGTGGTGAGGGTGTGCAAGCTGGGCAAGACCGTGCCCACGCGCTTCGCCCACCGCTATTACGACGCGGTGACGCTCGGCATCGACTTCACCGCCCGCGAGCTGCAACGCAAGCTCTCCGAGAATGGGCAACCGTGGGACATGGCAAAGAGCTTCGACGGGGCCGCGACCATTGGCGACTGGGTGCCAAAGGACTTGCTGCCCGACGTAGGGCGGCTGCGCTTCCACCTCAACGTGAATGGCTCAACGGCACAAGAGGGCTGCGCCTGCGACATGACGTGGGGCGTGGACGACATCGTGGCCTACGTGAGCAAGTATTTCACGCTGAAGACGGGCGACCTCATCTTTACCGGCACGCCTGCCGGTAGGCCCAGTACACATAGGCGACTTGCTCGAAGGATGGGTCGAGGAGCGCAAGGTGCTGGAGTGCAGGTGCAAGTAAGTGACTTTATTATCGCAAGACATAGCATAGTGGCAAGACATGGCAAAATGACAAGACGCATTATCAGGACAAGGCTCATCAGCCTTCTCTCACTTCTTTTGCTGGCGTGCGCGGCACTGCCCGCCCACGCCCAGCGATTCTTCAACCTCACCTCCGACCAGGTGAGCATAGACAGCGTCATGCCATCGTTTGCCTACACCATGCCGTTGCCCGCCAACTACGGCGACTCCGTTTACACCGCCACGATACTCTACCCTGAGTTTATCGACATGTCGGCGCTCGACCTTGAGCGTTATCGCGCGTTCGGTGGCACAGAGCCTCCGGCGTTGCCCTCGGTGACGCTTGGCGTGGTGACCGACCGCAAGCAGCCCATGCTGCGCATGAGCTTCTGCCCCATCGTCAAGCGCGATGGCAAGTACCGGTTTCTCGTGAGCTTCATGCTCAGGGTAGACAGCAAAAGGGCCAAGGCCACCTCGCGCGCGAAAGCCAGCATGGGCCGCGCGCCGCAAGCCGCGCGCTACGCCGACCACTCGGTATTGGCAAGCGGCAGGTGGGTCAAGATACGCGTGCCAGCATCGGGCGTTTACGAGCTATCAAGAAGCCTCGTGAGCCGGGCCGGCTTCAGCGACTTGAACCGCGTGCGCGTCTATGGCTATGGCGGCAACCTGCAAGACGAGGTGCTCGA
>OMAQ01001303.1_pt1 | contig 10932 bp, 10 predicted proteins | sample 1673461 | NCBI WGS metagenome assembly OMAQ01 (sample SAMEA103958112, study PRJEB25191) | human gut metagenome | biome: human-associated habitat [ENVO:00009003]; feature: intestine environment [ENVO:2100002]; material: feces | place: Germany | collected 2013/2015
AGCGATGAAGATCGTAGCCCAACGCTTCATCAACGCCGCCCTGCAAGGGGAACTGGAGCACCATTTGACACGCCTTCCCCCTCCACAGCCTGCCGGCCGTTCCGGGTCGGCACGTCAAATGCCTTTCTTTTGTCCCTTTTGGAGGTGGGGTCAATTTTTATGTCGTTTTGAGGGTCAATTCTTATGTCGCTTGACACTGAAGATCGTTTACCTTTCCCTGGCTCGCTGCACATACAGCGGGCCGATGGAGTGGGAACGGATACCTCTGGTCGAAGTGGTTGATTGGGAACGGGCTTAAAATGCCTGTCCGAAGGCTGAAACAAGAGCAGGAAAAGGTAAATAGAGCAACCTTTCGCACTATACTTCTACTGGAAGTGTTAGGCGTCTTAAGGGGCCGACCGTGGTTGCTTTTTTTGATCTTGTCGGGGCGTTGTTTAATCTGCTTACGGCAGTGATGAATTTCATCGTATTGCTTTTGCAATTGGCAGTGGCAGGCGTGTTTTTCTATTTTCTGCTCTATTTCTGCTACCTGCTGTTGTTCTGCTGATGGAGTTTTCCATTATGCTAGTTTCCGGGCTCGCATTTGCGGGCCTTTATTTTGCCCGGAGAAAATATGGGACTTAAGGACTACGCGATTGCCTTCACCGTATCGGGCAAGCTGGCAGGAACGTTTAACGATACGTTTGCTGAGGCGGGAGACAAAATCGGAAAGTTTGAAAGACAGATTGAGTGATCAACGATCTTTCTGAGCTCCATGGCCTTCGCCCGGGCGTCTTTGAGACTGATGTCAGCGACAGATCCGAGGCCGATCATGGTGCGGCGGCCGGTATTGCGGACGCGGTAACGATCCACGTACGATCTTGTTCCGGAATCTTTGACACTGAGGTAAAGGCCGTCGGCACCGCCAAGAGCGGTCAGACCGACCTTTGTGATGGCATTGACTTCACGGGAAGTCAGTGTTTTTGCGGCTTTGGGCATCGTGGGTATAACTGTTTTTAAGGGGTATGGCGAAACAGTACCACAGTTATACCCAATGTTATACCCAAAAAAAAACGGCTTCGAACGAACAATGTCGAACGAAGCCGGATTTCTGTACGGCACCTTGTGACGCTCAATTCAATGCATTGGCGCAGTATTTACGCGGTTTTCAAACTGCATTGAACTGCCTATGGAATAGGCAAGTGGTGGAGATGAGGAGGATCGAACTCCTGACCTCTGCATTGCGAACGCAGCGCTCTCCCAGCTGAGCTACACCCCCAAATTTTTCTCACGAGAAAGACCAATGTCTCTTCGTAGGCGGTGCATTCTGCCTAAGTCGAAAGAAAAAATCAAATATTTTCTGAAAAGCTCATAACCTGGCTCCAAGCAAACAACGACTTTTTCCGGCAAGCGCTGCTCTTCTCGCATCCGTTAAATCGTGCGAAAATTACGGGTCCTACAGATTTTCAGCCGGACGGAACGCGTTTTTGTCCCGCCCGTACCTATTGTTTTTTGAAAGTTCATCATGAGTCAGACCACCTCCAACGAACTCGCCAAAAGCTTTGAGCCGGCCGACATTGAAGCGCGCTGGTACCCCGTCTGGGAAAGCCGCGGCTACTTCAAGGCCGGCAGCGACCCCGCCAAGCCCGGGTTTGCCATTCAGCTGCCCCCGCCCAACATTACGGGCATCCTGCACATGGGCCATGCCTTCAACCAGACCGTGATGGATTCTCTGACGCGTTACTACCGCATGCAGGGCTACAACACGCTTTGGCTGCCCGGCACCGACCACGCCGGCATCGCCACGCAGATCGTGGTGGAACGCCAGCTGCAGGAAGAAGGCACAGACCGCCGCGCGATCGGCCGCGAAGCCTTTATCAGCAAAATCTGGGAGTGGCAGAAGTATTCCGGCGGCACGATTCTCAATCAGATGCGGCGCTTAGGCGACAGCCTTGACTGGTCGCGCCTTTACTTCACGATGGACGACAAGTTAAGCAAAGTCGTCAAAAAGACCTTCGTTCAGCTTTACCGTGAAGGTCTCATCTACCGCGGCAAGCGCCTCGTGAACTGGGATCCGAAGCTGCAGAGTGCGGTGAGCGACCTTGAAGTCGAAAGCGAGGAAGCTCCGGGCCACCTTTGGGAGATCCGCTATCCGGCCGCTGACGGCGGAGAAGGCGTCATCGTTGCAACGACCCGTCCTGAAACGCTTTTCGGTGACCAGGCCGTTGCCGTTCACCCCGAAGACGAGCGCTACAAGCACCTTGTCGGAAAGATGCTCAAGCTTCCGCTCACCGACCGCCTGATTCCGGTGATTGCCGACGAATACGTCGACCGTGAATTCGGTTCCGGCTGCGTGAAGATCACGCCTGCGCACGACTTCAACGACTTTGAAGTCGGCAAGCGCCACAACCTTGAGATGCTCAACATCCTCACCAAGACGGCGACGATGAACGACAACTGCCCGGAAAAGTACCGCGGCATGGACCGTTACGCCTGCCGTAAGGCCTGCGTCGAAGACTTAAAGGCGCAGAGCCTGCTGGTGGGCATCAAGGACATCAAGCACATGGTGCCGCGTGTGACGCGTACCGGTGAGGTGGTCGAACCCATGCTCTCCGAGCAGTGGTACATGGCGATGAGCAAACCCGCCCCCGAAGGCAGTCTCTTCCCGGGCAAGTCCATCGGAGAAGTGGGCCTTGAAGCCGTCACCTCGGGGGAAGTGAACATCTTCCCGAAGGAATGGCAGGGCGTTTACCGCCAGTGGCTCGAAAACATTCAGGACTGGTGCATCAGCCGTCAGCTCTGGTGGGGCCATCAGATTCCGGCCTGGTACGACGAAAAGGGCAACGTCTACGTTGCTGAAAGCGAAGAAGAAGCTCAGGCTCAGGCCGGAGAAGGCGTCAAGCTCACCCGTGACGAGGACGTCCTTGACACGTGGTTCAGTTCCGCCATGGTGCCCTTCTCCACATTGGGCTGGCCTGAACCCCGGGGCGAAGACAAGGCCGCTTACGACCTCTACCTCCCCTCGACGGTTCTCGTTACCGGTTACGACATCATCTTCTTCTGGGTTGCGCGCATGGTCATGATGACCAAACACTTCACGGGCCGCGCTCCCTTTAAGAACGTCTACATCCACGGTCTCGTGCGTGATGCCGAAGGCAAGAAGATGAGTAAGAGCGAAGGCAACACGCTCGATCCGCTCGATCTTATTTCCGGCATTGACCTTGAGTCGCTCGTAAAGAAGAACACCCGCGGTCTGCGTCAGCCCGAAAAAGCCCCGCAGGTTGAAAAGCGCCTCAGAAAGCGCTACCCGGACGGCATTCCCTCGTTCGGCGCCGATGCCCTGCGCTTTACGATGGCTGCCTACGCCACGCTCGGCCGCAACGTGAACTTTGACATCAAGCGCTGCGAGGGCTACCGCAACTTCTGCAACAAGCTCTGGAACGCCACACGCTTTACGCTCATGAATATCGAAGGCAAGGACTGCGGCACCGGTGAAAATGCCGGCAAGCCCATGAGCTTCTCCTTCGTTGACAAGTGGATCATCTCCGAATTTGAGCGCACCGTGAAGGCCGTGAAGGACGCCTTTGCCGACTACCGTCTCGACAATGCCGCCAACGCCATCTACAGCTTTGTCTGGAACGAGTTCTGCGACTGGTACCTGGAACTTGCGAAAGTGCAGCTTTCTGACGCCGATGAAGCCGTGCAGCGCGCCACGCGCCACACGCTTGCTACGGTGCTTGAAGCAACACTGCGCCTGGCGCACCCCATCATCCCCTTCATCACCGAAGAGCTCTGGCAGAAGGTGAGCCTTGCGGCCGCAACACGCCGCCCGGACGAAGAAACGAGCATCATGATTGCCCGCTACCCCGAGTTCGATGAAAAGGCGCTCGACGCTTCGGCCGATGAAAAAATGGGCCTGATGAAGCAGATGATCGATGCTGTGCGTAACCTCAGAGGCGAAATGCAGCTGTCTCCCTCCGTGCGGGTTCCGCTTGCCGTTGAAGGGTGCGACGCCACGGTGAAGGCTTTTGCCGGGTACCTTTCGGCGCTTGCACGCCTTGCAGGCGTTGAACATGTCGCAGACATCAATGCGATTAACGAAGGTGCCGTTGCGCCGGTCGCGATCGTCGGCGACTTTAAGCTCATGCTCAAGGTTGAAATCGACATTGACGCCGAACGCGAACGTCTCACCAAGGAAGTCGCACGCCTTGAAAATGAGCTCAAGAAGTGTGAGGCCAAACTTTCCAACGCCTCCTTCGTGGAGCGCGCGCCCGCGGCGGTTGTTGACCAGGAAAAGAAGCGTCAGGCTGACTTCGCCGCCACCCTTGAAAAGGTGAAGGCGCAGCTTGCACGTCTGCCCAAAGCCTAAAGCAGGGTTTCCCTAAAAAAGGCCGGGATGTTCCAACAGCATTCCGGCCTTTTTCTTTTTATGCGGCAAGCGCCGTTTCTTCTTCTCGCCAGCCTTTACAGACGTCGACCCAGCTTTCAGGCTGAGCAAGCGCTTCCAGTTCATTAAGTTTAAGAAAGACCGCTGTATGGTCGGCTCCGGCCGCAGGCCACACCGAGTCAAAACGCTTCAGTGACTCATCCAAAAACACCCGAACGCCCGGCTTTAAGGCAAAGGGGCAGACGCCGCCCGGCGCGTGCCCGGTGATTGCCTCCACCTCATCAAAGGCAATGAGATGCGCCTTCTCACCGAAACGGTGCTTGTAGGTACGGTTGTCAATCTTGGCGTCGCCGGCGGTAACAATCACTATCGGACCGGTCTTAAGCCGCAGAGAAACCGTCTTGGCGATGCGCTCAGGCGCGCAGCCCAGGGTTTGTGCCGCCAGCTCCACCGTTGCGCTTGAGCCGTCCAAAATCCGCAGGCGGTCAGCAAAGCCGCGCGCCGTCATAAACGCTTTTACTTCTTCAAATGCCACTCTGTCTTCCTGAAAAAAATCCCGCCGAGGTTTCGGACCAGGGCGGGCAGACAACCGGAAAAAGACGCATCAGTCCTTACGGATCCAGCGCCAGGCGCGCTGCGCAGGCATCACGTCGGTGCAGCCCGTGCACTGATCCTTGCCGCAGCAGTGTTCGCCCGTAGCGATCAGGCGCACGTCACCCTTGGCGGCAAGCCGCTCGCACATCATGGCGATAACGGGAGCCGTTGTCAGAAAACGCCGCGCAATCTGCTCTTCACCGATTGTTCCCTGTTCCTTAATAAAAGCCTTGAGTTCAGCCGTAGAAACCATATCCGTTTTGTCCTTTGTCGGGTATCAAAACGAACATACCCGGCAGTGTATTGATTGCACAGCCGGGTATGTTCTCACTCAGACGCTTGATTTAAGCAATGTCTGACGTATTACTGCGCAGCGATCGGAATCACCTTGGGGGCATTCAGACGGGCGCGCTTTACATAACTTCTCATCCAGAAGACCATACCGACGAGAAGCACCGCAGCGATCACGATGGAGAGAATGGCGTACATCGGATCCTGACTGAAGGTCCCCAGACGGTAAACGATCGTGGAAGTCGAAAAGCCCATGATCGTGGTCCAGCAGGCGAGAAACACCGTCCAGACCGCGCCGGCTTCACGGAAGACCGCAGCCACCGCCGCGCCGCAGGGCATGTAAAGCAGAACCATCAGGAGGTAGCAGAAGGCGGCAAAACCGGTACCGAAGAGCTGATGCATGATGCTCACGGAGTCAACCGAGACTTCCTGCTCTTCAGCCGCAGCTGCCGTATCGCTTAAGTCACCGACTTCGATACCGAGCGGATCGAGCAGTGCGCCGCCCAGGCCCGCGAGGTTTTCACCCACCACGCCCACGGCTTCCTTAGTGATGTCGACAAGGCTCCAGCCCGCGTCTTCTTCAGCTTCTTCAGCCGGAGCAGCACCGTCGGCGGCAGCCGCCTTCTTGTTGGCTTCAGCCGCCATCGTTTCATAGAGGGAGTTCATCGTACCGACGACGGCTTCCTTTGCGAGAATACCGGTGAAGATACCCACGGCAGCCGGCCAGTTTTCTTCCTGAACGCCCATCGGCTGGAAGACAGGAACAATCGTCTGACCGATCTTGGAGAGAACGGACTTATCGCTATCGGCGTTACCGAAGGAACCGTCGACACCCCAGCTGTTTAAGAACTGCAGGCAGGCAACGATCACAACGATCACCTTACCGGCACGCATCACAAAGCCCTTGAGGCGGTCCCACGTACGGATCATGACGCCCTTGAAGGTCGGCATATGGTACGGCGGAATTTCCATCACAAAGGCAGAAGTTTCACCCGTGAGAACGAACTTTTTGAGGATAAAGCCCGTAAAGACGGCAGCCACAATACCGATGAGGTAAAGAGCGAACACGAGGTTCTGGCCGTTGGTGGGGAAGAAGGCTGTTGCAAACAGAACGTACACCGGCAGACGGGCGCCGCAGCTCATAAACGGAGCCATCATGATCGTGGTGATACGGTCAGCCGGACGGTCAATGGTGCGCGTTGCCATAATGGCGGGAACGTTGCAGCCGAAACCGACAATGAGGGGCACGAAGGCCTTGCCGGGCAGACCCAGACCGCGCATCAGGCGGTCCATCACGAAGGCCGCACGGGCCATGTAGCCGGAGTCTTCGAGGATGGCCAGGAAGAAGTACAGGAAGAAGATCACCGGGATGAAGGTGGAGACGGTCTGAATACCGCCGCCGATACCGTCAGCGAGGATCACCTTGAGCCATTCGGGGCAGCCGATGCTTTCAAGCAGCTGACCGAACCCGTCAACGGCCACGCCGCCCACGAAGATATCGAAGAAGTCAATGAAGGCAGCGCCGAAATTCTGCGTGAAGAGGAACATCACGTACATCACGAGCAGGAAGATCGGCAGACCGAGCCAGCGGTTCAGAACCACGCGGTCGATCTTATCGGTGACGGTTGCGGAAACTTCGCCTTCGCGCTTAATCGCCTTTTCAGCGATGCCGGCCACAAACTGGTAACGGGCATCGGCAATGGCGATATCAAGGTCACCGTCAAATTCCTTGTTCAGGGGTTCGACGATGGGCTTGACGGCATCCACAGCGCCCGCAGGGAGCTTATCGGCAATCCCGGGGGCGTTTTCCATGAGCTGCACGGCAAACCAGTTGGGGCGTTCAACACCGAGTTTGGCAAGCTGATCTTCAACGGCGTGAGCGCAGTGGGTGATCTTTTCGTCAAACTTCACGGTCATCGGCGGCACGAAGGGCTTCTTCAGGAAGTCGCTGATGGCGCCCTTGAGTTCCTCAACGCCCTTATTGCGGGCGGCGACCATACCGATCACCGGGCACTTCAGAAACTCCTGAAGCGCTTCCAAATTGATCTTAAGGTGGTGGGCTTCGGCAATATCGAGCATGTTCACAACGACAATCATCGGAACACGCATTTCGATTAACTGCGAGGTGAGGTAGAGGTTACGCTCGAGGTTGGATGCGTCAACGATGTTCACGACGCAGGACGATTCATTCGTGAGAATGTAGTCGCGCGCGACGCGTTCGTCTTCACCGGCTGTGCTCGCAGGCGTAATGGAATAAATGCCGGGAAGGTCGACGATTTCGATGTCTTCGCCGTTGTAGCTGTAGTGACCGACCTTCTTTTCAACGGTGACGCCCGGCCAGTTGCCGACTTCCTGATGCGCACCGGTGAGGGCGTTAAAAAGCGTTGTCTTGCCGCAGTTCGGGTTACCGACAACGCAGATTGTCTGCTTGGACATGTTGTGTGATTCCTCAGTTGGAATGTACTTTGCCGGAAAACCCTCTTTATGAGAGGGCAACCTCCATGATGGCGGCCTCGTCCTTACGGACGCTGATGAAGCTACCTCTTACCCGAATTTCAATCGGATCGCCCAGGGGGGCGATACGCACAACCTCAAAAGAGGTACCGGGCGTGGCGCCGAGCATCAGCAGACGACGGCGGTATTCCACCGCGTCCTTGCTGTAACTGACGATACGGCCCTTGTCACCGGGCTTGAGATCTTTCAGCAACATGATTCTTCCTTAGTGAACGTAAATCTTTTCTGCCGTGGCGTAGTTAACGCCGATACGGCCGTCACCGACAGCGACCAAAATGGTCTGATTTTCGCCGCCGCACAAGATGCGGACAGTGCTCCCGTGGCGCATGCCGAGGTCAGAGAGACGGTCAGCCTCCCCCTGCTCAAGCTTCATCTTCACGACCACTGCTTCAACTCCCTGCGGCAGTTCAGATAATTTTTTGAGCTGCGACACACCACTGACTGACATTTTGTTTACTGCCTTCCATAAAACAACTACTTAAAGCCAGCCTTAAATACGGGCCGACCTTCGCAAAACGGGATACTAATGAGAGTTATTCTCATTTGCAAATTTTTACAACTGTTCATACTTTCCGAAACCCATAAAAAAAACGCCCGGACCAGTAAGCACGGGCTGTGCCGGGGTCTGAGGCGTTTTTTCAACAGCTATTGGTTGTTTGCAACTAATAGCCTGCAAATTACAAGGTTATTTGTTCTTCGGCAGGCGCTTAATGAGTGAAGACGTGTCAAAACGGTTACCGCCCAGCGCCTGGACATCTCCATAGAAACTGTCAACCAAGGCCGTAACCGGAAGGCTTGAACCGTTGCGGCGGGCTTCGGCAAGCGCAATACCTAGATCTTTTCTCATCCAGTCAACGGCAAAACCGAAATCAAAGCGGTCTTCAAGCATGGTTGTGCCGCGCGCAGACATCTGCCAGGAGCCTGCCGCTCCCTTTTCAATGACCTTGAGCACCGTCTTCATGTCAAGCCCCGCGTTTTCGCCGAACCGGATGGCTTCGGAAAGCGCCTGAACAAGCCCTGCGATACAGATCTGATTGCACATCTTTGCAAGCTGCCCGCAGCCTGCCTCCCCGATACGCGTGACGGCGCAGGCGTAGGCGGCAATCACGTCCTTAACGCGCTCAAAATCCGACGTGTCGGCCCCGCACATCACGGTGAGAATCCCTTTTTCGGCACCGACCTGACCTCCGGAGACGGGCGCATCGATAAAGTGCCGGCCGTTTGACTTGAAAAGCGCAGCCGGCGCCCGCCTTCATTCCGGCAAGCGCCCCGTTTTCGCCGAGAATCACGCTTCTTAAATCATCGTCGTTTCCGACACAGGCAAAAACAACGTCAGCACCGGAGGCTGCCTCCTTGGGCGTGAGGGCACGGCTGCCCCCGAATTCCCTCACCCACTTGTCAGCCTTGGCCGTGGTCCGGTTATAAACGGTCACGCTGTGACCGGCTGCGAGAAGGTGACCTGCCATCGGATAACCCATAACACCCAGACCGATAAAGGCAACACGCCTGGGTTCGGTCACCGGATAAGCTGCTTTCTTTTCAAACATGATCTGCGTCCTCACTGAGGTGTGTCTTCGGTCTCATCGCCGCCTTCACAGTACTCTCCCAGGGCTTCACCCCAGGCGTAAAGCGCATCTAAAACCGCCTGACGCGCCTCGTACTTGGCTTCATCGATCGTGCCTTCCGCAACGAGCGTATCGTTAATCTCGGCCTGACGGTCGATTTCGTTAAAGTAGTCTTCAAAGCCGCGCACCCCCGGAATTTCACCGGAAAGTCTTTGGGCACAAAACGCGCGGCGCGCTTTCTTTTCTTCCGGGGTGAGTGTCTCAGGCCAGTTGCGAAGCCGCATGCGCCAGAGCATTTCCGTAAGGCGCGGATCTTCAAACGAAAGCCTGCCTTCAGCCACGGCCTGCGTGAGATCAGCGGGCGAATAGCTCTGGGCCCGGATCATGAGCGTGCGGTCATTGGCGGATATAAGTCCGCCGTAAAGCGCGGCATCCAGATCGGGCTGCGCCGCCTCTTCGGGCTTTTCTTCCGGCATCCGGCTTGAATAGACTGGGCTCACAAGTTCCTTCTGAATTTCCGCAAGATGCTGCATGTTTTCCAGGCACCGCGCTTTATCAATACCGAAACGCGCACAGACAGCATCCGTCAGAACCCGCAGGTCATTACAAACAAAAGGCGACTGATTGACCTTGAGGGAGGCAAGCGAGAGGCGCTCTTCGCCGTTAAGTTCTTCGCGCGTACCGAAGGCGCGGCGGCGGATTTCTTCCGGGGGCATACCAACCAAAACCCGCGGATCCTCGCGGCAGTCCCAGACGAGGTATTCGTTTTTGTTGACGGGCGCAATCGTAATCGGCAGCACCACACGGATGTAGCCGCGCTTCTGCCCCGCTCTCGGATCCACCCACACACAGGGTTTTCCGCTTTCCAGAGCCGCCACAACCGATTTCTTGCTGCGGTTGGCAAGAGCCCACTGCCAGAGCTTGGGCTGCTTGCCGGCAATTAACTTTGCAAGATCAATCGTTGCTTCAACGTCGCTTGCCGCGTCGTGTGCGTGGGTGTGGGAGATGCCGTTGACCTGAGTGAGTTTTTCAAGCCGGAAGGTCACGAGGTCTGCGCGGGCCGGATCAACACCCCCCGTCAGAGGCCATTCAATGCCTTCGGGCCTGAGGGCCCACACCGCAAGAACAAAGGGAAAGAGATCCCAGCGCGAGCAGCCGTTCGCCCACTCCCGCTCATAGGCATCGTAAAGGTTGCGCCAGAAGAGGTTTCGGGTCACCTCATCGTCAAAGCGCATGGAGTTGTAGCCCACGGAGAGTGTCTCGGGCTCGATCATCACAGCCCGGATTTTTTCCGCAAAGTCGTGTTCGCAACACCCCTTCGCTTCGGTGAGCTGCGGCGTGATTCCGGTCACCAGGCATGCCGTGGGCTCCGGCAGATAGTCCTGCGAAGGTTTGCAGTACCAAATGTCGGGCTCACCCAGACGGTTAAAGTTCATGTCGGTACGGATACCGGCAAACTGTGCCGGCCTGTCGAGTTTTCTGTCCAGGCCGAAGGTTTCATAGTCATGCCAGTAAATCGTGGGCCCGACGGCTTTTTCTGTTTCAGGGAGTTCCGGCATAGGTTGAACTTTCTAAATTAAAGGCTTGATCTTTTGACTCTAG
>OMAQ01001304.1_pt1 | contig 10931 bp, 12 predicted proteins | sample 1673461 | NCBI WGS metagenome assembly OMAQ01 (sample SAMEA103958112, study PRJEB25191) | human gut metagenome | biome: human-associated habitat [ENVO:00009003]; feature: intestine environment [ENVO:2100002]; material: feces | place: Germany | collected 2013/2015
GCCTTGCGCGAGCCTTCGCTCGGCCCTTGCTTCGGCATGAAGGGCGGAGCATGCGGTGGCGGCTACGCGCAACTGCTGCCAATGGACAAGATAAACCTACACTTCACGGGTGACTTCCATGCCATAACAACGGCAAACAACATGATTGCGGCCCTGCTCGACAACTATCTCTACCAGCACGCCAAAGACGGGTTCCGCCTGAAGACAATACTCTGGAAGAGGGTGCTCGACGTGAACGACAGGTCGCTCAGGCAGATAATAACAGGTCTCGGTCCGCTCACCAACGGCATACCAACGCAAACAGGTTTCGACATTACGCCCGCGTCGGAGATAATGGGCATAATGTGCTTTGCCAAGGACATCGACGACCTGAAGAGGCGCATCGGCAACATCCTGTTGGGCTTCGATTACCAAGACAAGCCGTTCTACGTGCGCGACATGGGCGTTGAGGGCTCTATCGCCGTACTGCTGAAGGATGCCCTGAAGCCAAACCTCGTGCAGACAACCGAGGGTACGCCGGCAATAGTGCATTGCGGGCCTTTCGCCAATATAGCGCATGGATGCAACTCGGTCGTCGCTACGAAGATGGCCCTCACGCTTGGCGACTACGCCATAACGGAGGCTGGCTTCGGTGCCGATCTCGGCGCAGAGAAGTTCTACGACATCAAGTGCCGCACAGCGGGGTTGCAACCTGCATTGACAGTGCTGGTGGTGACGCTTCAAGCCTTGAAGATGCATGGCGGCGTTGCCTATCAAGACATTAAGGAGCCCAACATTGAGGCTGTCAAACAGGGCTTCTGGAACCTTGACAAGCATGTGGAAAACATCAAGCGTTTCGGGCAAAAGATCGTGGTGGCATTCAACCGCTACAACAACGACACGGAGGAAGAGATTGAAGCCGTGAGAGCTCATTGCCAAGAATTAGGCGTGGGCTTCGCCGTCAACAACGCGTTTGCCGAAGGCGGAAAAGGCGCCGAAGAACTGGCCAACACCGTGGTAAAGACCATAGAAGACACGCCTTCGCCAAAGCTGCAATATCTTTATAAGGACGATGACAGCGTAAAGGACAAGATAGAGGCTGTCGCGAAGAAGATATATGGCGCTGGCAGCGTTAGCTTCGCGCGCAAGGCTGAAACGCAACTCAAGCATATCTACGACTTGGGCCTGTCCGGCCTTCCCGTGTGCGTCGCCAAGACTCAATACAGCTTCTCGGTTGACCCCAAGGCTTATGGCAAGACCGACGGCTTCCATCTCGACGTTGCCGACATCGTGATAAACTCCGGTTCTGGAATGATCGTGGCCATAGCCGGCAACATTCTGCGCATGCCTGGACTTCCTGCCACGCCGCAAGCCAACAACATTGACATTGTGGATGGCAAAATCGTTGGATTAAGCTGATGAGCTCGCGACATTTCCTTTTCATCGTTGTCGCCGTGTGGTCGCTGTTGCTGTCATCATGCTATGAGCACCCCACGGGGCAACGTCCAATGCGCAAGAAGGCCATATCAGAGCGCACCATGGACTCGCTGTCGTTTTTCCAGAAGCACCATTACACTAACAACTACAACTTCGTGGTGCGTGCCGACTCACTTACCCTCCTAAGGCAACTGCCCGAAGAGGAAGCGGCCGGGATGGAGACCGACTCGTTCAGCGTGCGCAAAGGTGATCATTTGGCTGTGGCTGACATCAAGATGATGCCTGCCGACTCCATAGACTCCGTATGGGTGCAATTGGCTAACGACACCTCAGCCTTCGGTTGGACACGGGAAAAGGAAATGTTGCCTCGGGTGATGCCCGACGACCCCATATCGCAATTCATATCTGCTTTTTCCGACTCCCACTTCATCGTGTTTCTAATCGTAGTAGCTGTTTTTGGCACAAGCTACACGCTGTGGAAACTATTCAAGAAGAAGGCATATATCGTTCACTTCCACGACATTGACTCTGTTTATCCCACGATGCTTTCCCTTATCGTGGCAAGCGCGGCCACATTTTATGCCACTATCCAGCTTTTCGCACCACAACTGTGGCAGCACTTCTACTTCCACCCAACGCTGAACCCATTCTCTGTGCCGCCTGTGCTGATGTTGTTCCTGCTTTCCGTATGGGCAATCTTGATAGTTGGCATAGCTTGTGTTGATGACGTGTGCCACAAACTCACGGGAACGCAAGCGGTGCTATACCTCGGAGGACTGGCGGCAGTGTGCGCCATTGACTATATCGTCTTCAGCGTCACCACATTGTATTTTATCGGCTATCCATTGTTAGGCGCCTATATTGCCTTCGCATTGTATCGCCATTGGCGAAACCGCACTATATATATATGTGGCAACTGTGGAAAGCCTATCAAGCACAAGGGGAAATGCCCTTATTGTGGCGCGATAAACGACTGAACTTATTTCTAAAGATTAAAACAATTCACACAGCATGAGCAAGACAGACTTGATGAGGCAACTCGTGTCTGAACTAAACGCGGCTTCTGATGCCTACTATAACGGGCGTGGGGAGTTGATGACTGACCATGAGTGGGACGCCAGATTTGATGAGCTGCGCCAACTTGAGCAAGAGACTGGTGTCGTCTTGCCCGACTCGCCTACGCATAAAGTGTCGGCTGATTCGACCATTGGGCAAAAGGAGGCCCATGAATATCCCGCGCTCTCGCTTGCCAAGACGAAGAAAACAGAAGACCTCGTGAAATGGGCGGAAGACAGGCCTATATGGTTGTCGTGGAAACTTGACGGACTGACCCTCGTGGTAACTTACGACAACGGCAGGCTGACAAAAGTGGTGACTCGTGGCGACGGACATGTTGGCACAAACATAACATACCTGGCACCGGCCATAAACGGCATACAGCCAACGGTGAAATCACGTGGGCATATTGTCGTAAGGGGTGAGGCGGTCATTTCATATGCCGACTTTGAGCAATTCAACCTTGAGAGCGACGAGGAATATGCCAACCCCAGGAACCTTGCCTCTGGCTCGATGACGCTGAAAGACCCCAAGGAAGTAGCCAAACGGCACATTCGTTGGATTCCGTTCACGCTCGTCCATACCGACGAGGACATAACCTCGTGGGGCAAGCGCATGGATTGGCTCAAGGAGATAGGCCTCGACTGTGTGGACCATGAGCTGATAGAACATCCCACATTTAATAATGTGAACGAAGCGGTAAACAGATGGTCGCTCAAAGTGACAAACAAGGAAAATCCATATCCTGTGGATGGTCTCGTGATAGCGTACGACGACACCGATTATGCCGCCACGGGATCTGTCACGGGGCATCACGCCACGCGTGCCGGCTTCGCCTTTAAGTGGGCCGACGAGAGTGTCATAACGGAGCTTGACCACATTGAATGGAGTTGCGCGGCGTCTACCATTTCCCCGGTTGCGGTGTTTAAGCCAGTTGAGCTTGAAGGCACTACCGTGAAACGCGCGTCGCTGTGCAACATCAGTGAGTGTGAACGACTGGGCATTGGCGGAAAAGGCACGGAACTGGAGGTAATCAAGGCAAACAAGATAATACCGAAGGTCATAAGCATACGCCAGACACGAGGTGTGCTTGACATACCAAAGACCTGTCCTGTATGTGGCTCGCCAACCGTAGTGGTTGAGAGCGAGGCAAGCAGCACCAAGACCCTTCATTGCACTAACCACGAATGTCCTGCCAAACAGTTGAGGAAGTTCGCCCGATTTGTTTCCAAGCCTGGCGTAAATATAGACGGCATATCCGAACAGACGCTCCAGCGGTTCATAAACCTTGGCTGGATAAAAGATTTCTCCGACATATACAGCATAACAGACCATGCTGCCGAGATAGCGCGCCTTGACGGTTTCGGCGACAAGTCGGCAAACAACATCGTGGAATCCGTGTCAAAGGCCCGCGACGTAGACGCTCAACGCCTGCTTTACGCCCTTTGCATCCCGCTTTGCGGTCAAGACGTGTGCAAGCGGTTGTTGGCTGCACATAAGCTCGAAGACCTCATGAAGATAGTAAGAGGGGAAGACAACGCCGGCTCTTTGTTCGCGCCGGACAAAGTAGCCATACTGTCAGCGATACCGGGTATCGGCCCAGAGAAAGCAAGGCAATTCGTAGCGTGGTTTGAGAACGAGGCTAACATTAAGGTCTACGACAAGCTAATGAGTGAAGTCAACATTAAGCAAGCGCTGCCTGCTTCTGTAGGGGAGTTGTGCAAGGGGTTGACATTCGTTATCACGGGCGACGTGAACCATTACAAGAATCGCAACGACTTGAAGGCCTACATAGAGAGTGAAGGTGGCAAGGTGACAGGATCGGTCAGCAAGTCAACGTCGTACCTTATCAATAATGACATTAACTCCACAAGCACGAAAAACAAGAAAGCCAACCAGCTCGGCATCCCCATCATATCTGAGAATGATTTCATAGATAGATTTACACAAAAAGCATAAACAACATATAAGACAAAAATGAGAATAGATATAATTACCGTCTTGCCCGAAATGATAGAGGGATTCATAAACGAGAGCATACTCGCGCGTGCGCAAAAGAAAGGCCTCGCCGAGATTCACTTACATAACTTGCGAGATTATACTAACGATAAATGGCGACGTGTGGATGACTATCCCTATGGAGGCTTCGCGGGAATGGTAATGCAGTGCGAACCTATTGACAATGCCATATCAGCCCTGAAGAAAGAGCGCGACTACGACGATGTAATCTACGTCTCGCCAGACGGTGAACGTTTCGACCAGAAAATCGCCAACGACATGAGCCTACAAGAAAACCTGATTATCCTGTGCGGGCACTACAAAGGCATTGACCAGCGTGTAAGAGACCATTTGATAACACGTGAGATAAGCGTTGGCGACTTTGTGCTTACCGGTGGCGAGCTCGCTGCCGCGGTAATTGCCGATGCCGTGGTCAGACTTGTGCCTGGCGTGATAAGCGATGACCAAAGCGCACTTTCAGATTGTTTTCAAGATGATTTGCTTGCTGCTCCAATCTACACTCGCCCTGCCGACTACAAAGGATGGAAGGTGCCAGACATACTGCTGTCGGGTAACGAGGCAAAGATAAAACAGTGGGAAATGGATCAAGCTCTTGAGCGTACCAAGAGGTTGAGACCCGACCTGCTGAAATAATAATGGCTGAATATCCACGGTCGTTCAATAACGGACAATTCAGGTATAATCATTGTTAATTATTGGGATTGCGCGCACCATTTACAACTTTTATGATTAACTTTGCGTGCATAAAAGGAAGGTTGGCAGAGTGACCGAATGCGCTAGACTCGAAATCTGGTATACCCATTACGTGGTATCGGGGGTTTGAATCCCTCACCTTCCGCCTTTAAGTCAAAAAGGAAGTCTGATGAAGGCTTCCTTTTTGCATTTATAGTCAGCAAGTTACGAAATTGGAGGCGTGTAAATGATTGGGAATTAGGGTAATAAGGGGATAGCAACCAAGCAAAAAAGAGTTGTAATCTTTGGTAATCATTGGCAAACATTAGGCGATTTATGTTTACCATAGTGTTTACCACTCCTTCGGTCAGTGTTTACCACTGCTTAGAATGATAATTTGCCAATTCATAAACGCAAGACAATGGAGAATGACAGAATGCCGGTTGTAGGCTTTGTGTACAACAGAAAGAAGACGGCGACGAAGACGAAGGGTGCCGTCATTGAGATCCGGGTGTCTTATGACTACAAGAAGAAGTACCTGTCGACGGGTGTCAAGGTGCTGCCTAAGGAATGGCGCGGCGACATGGTGACGGGCAGGACGGATGCCATAGAACTTAACAAGGCGCTTACGACAATGCGTAACAAAGTCCTGAAGGCAATCAACGACATGCTGGAGGAAGGGTGTCTCAACATTCAGGAGATTCCGTCGCGGATGAAGCGTCTTGATGACGCGGGCAAGACGTTCTACGAGTATTGTCAGGAGCGTGCGGAGGTGCGCCAGTACGGACGCATGGATGACACGTGCAAGCGTTATGACCGCTTCTTGAAGTGGTTCCGTGAGTGGGGTGGCATCAAGAGCTTTGCCGACGTGACGGAGCGTAATATTCTCTTGATGGACGAGGCCTTGAAGAAGAAAGGGATGTGCAATTACTCGAAATGGAACAACTACCACCGTTTCCTCAACTCGTTCATCCTCGATGCTATCAGTGAGGGTTATCTGAGGCGGAACCCGTACAAATGGGTGCATATTGTGAAGGACAAGGTGAGCCACGGCCTGCACAAGTACCTCACCAAGGACGAGCTTCACGCCATAGAGACTGCCCGGATGGGCACTGAGAGCCTTGACCGGGTGCGCGACCTGTTCGTCTTCCAGGCGTGCACGTGTCTTTCGTATAAAGACCTCGCCTCCTTTGACGTGAGGAAGGTAAGAGAAGAGCACGGGCGGATGATGTACACGGGCAAGCGTGGGAAGACCGGGGGGAGTTCACTTTCATGCTTTTGAGGCCTGCCTTGGCTGTCTTGAAGAAGTACGGGGGCAAGTTGCCGTTGCTGAGCAACGTGAAGTATAACCAGTATCTGAAGGTCGTTGCTCAGACGGCTGGCGTGGACAAGTCTATCACGACGCACTGGGCACGGCATACTGGGGCGACGATGCTGCTTAATGCCGGGGTTGACATGGAGACGGTGGCAAAGATATTGGGGCACTCCTCGACACGCATTACAAGGAGCACGTATGCCAAGCTGCTCGATGACACGGTGGGCAGGGAGATGGAGAAGGCAGAGGGGAAAGGGCGGTAGAGCGGGGGCGGCTTGGCCGATACATGTTTTGCCGCCGCACAGCGGCGGCCTACGGAACCAGAATGCCAGGAAGCACTGGGGAAAGGAGATGAAGTGATGGAAGAGTGGTTAGAGCTGAACAGAGCCTTGATGGAGAGAAACATCGAGGTATGGGAGAAGATTGGCAGATTAGAGGCTCGTCTCCAGTGGTTGGAAGAACGCAGTTGTTACGGTGGAAATCAACGTGTAGGCAATGAGCCGTGCAAGGTGGTACTTTTGCATCCTAAGCGTTAAAGAATACAGATAAGCCCGCTTGACGGAAGTGCCGTTAAGCGGGCTTTTTGCATTATTTAGTGCGTAAAAACTTACCATTTCGCAAAAAATAGTTATCTTTGCAACGTGTTCTGAAAAAAATAGAAATCATGGCATCTATTTCTCCTAAAAAATTCACCTTGCGGGCTTTCAAAATAGCCAACCCCTCAATGACATCTCCAAATTCTGGTATTTTGGAGATGTTGGAACAAAAACTTACTCCCGAATTTACTTCAGGAGAACGCCGTATGCCACTTAATGTGGATGAGCCTGATAGAGAACTGCTGGCAAACTACTCATGGTCAGGTAGCAGATCCTACCTATTTGGTATGATGCTCCGTGTAATTCCTGCTGAAAATGGTGGGATGATCAGCGAGGAGCTTTTTGAGCAGCCCATGATTACTATGGCTCAAGTAGCATCAAGTTCTTCTTCTGAAAGCCAATACAAAGATCATTTTTATTTTGCCCTTGATAATAATTATCTTGTAACTACCTTATCTGGCAATATTAACATCAGCCGGTTGCAAACATATCTGAACTGGCTGCTTGAGAGCGTTCGCGGCGCCCGTCTCTTTGAATTTACGGAGATGACAAAGGTTCCTGATGGTGTGCCATTGTCGCAATTGAAGGAAATACAATTTATAGGTGGTGGATCAGTTACCACAACCCGTCCTACTGAAGGAGAACAGAATTTCTCGCTTTCTCTGAAAGACTTATCAAGTAGTGTCCTACGGTCCGTTGTTTGTGATACAACCAGTTTAGACACTATACTTGAAAAAAGGCTTATAGAGGCTCGTTTGCTTCTGAAAGTGAAGGGGAAGCCAAGAGATATGGCTGAAGACGAGTTTCACCAGGTAATGGGCGCAATAGTAACCAATGTTACGAATGATGAAGGCTTGATACTTCGTACGAAAGACGGTAACAAATATACAGGTGCAGAGATTAAGGTAAAGAAACCTGTAAGCGTAGAGCGCATAGAAGCCAATCGCATTGTGGAAGAACAATTGAAGCAAGAAATGGAAAGGTTCTTAGGTGAGATACGAGTAGAGCAATAAAATGAAGATATTGATACGAACCATATTGTCTATGGCGTTTTCCGTGCTTCTTGCCGATGTAGGTGTAAGAGGTAACGCTGAAGTGCTGAAAACATTGTTTACAGTACTGGGAATCGTATTTTCAATATCTATGAGTCTTTTGTTATCGTTCAATCTCTCCAAAATATTGAACACTTCTATACGCAAGTCAATCCGCAGAGAGATTACTCACACGCGTATGATGCTCTTAATTGACTTTGTGCTTTCCACTCTATTTCTTGTCGTGGCATTACTATGGAATCCTGACAGCGTTCGTTATGAGATATGCTCTTGGCTTGTGATTGATATAGAACTCATTGCCCTCTTATGTATTGGGTTCTCTCTTTTTTACGAAATCTATAATTTCGGTTGTATTCACAAATTGCACGGTGATATTGAGGATGCTGTAATAGCAGAGGAAGTTGGGAAAAACAATAAATAAGCAAACGTTTGGAAAGTTTCCGAAGTCTCACCACAAGGCCCAGCCTTTGTAGGTCCGGCCATCACTTCATACCTTTGCACTGGAAATGAAAAAGAAACATAAGGTAAAAGCAGAACGAGGTTGCTTACCACAGCAGTCTCCCGCCAAAGGCGGAATCGGCAAGGAACAGGGCGGCAGGTGATGTGGCTACCTTTGACAGCCACGCCACCGACAGTGGGCAATACATTCTCAACGAGGAACAAAAGAAGATATTCAACGATGCCTGCCAGGATATTGCCCGTCAGATTAGCTCATTCCATTATGCTTGATTGATAATGGTTTCTTAATCACACCAAGCCCCGACACTGAGCCGTGCCGGGGCTTTTTTTTGCATAGAAAAGCCCCGGAGCGTGTAACTCCTGGACTGTGCGTCCGTAGGCCGACGGACGGCTTGGTGTCTTAAATGGCTAACGATGGCCAGGCCTAAATGGTGTCTGCTACCCGCCGTATTCGGTTGCTCAAATCTACAAGTGCTCCTCGCAGCTGCTCGGCCTCGTCGGGCGTGAATCCTCCTTTGCCTCCATTTCCGTCGATGCCGTCCATCTTGTGGTAGAGCCAGGATGATGACTTGTGAAAATAATTATTGGCCAGCTCCCTCCACGATATGGCAAGCAGGATGTCGCTCGCCTTTTTCTTCATGTCGGTGATAACCACCGGCTTTGTCATTACAGTCTCCATATCCATGATAATTTATGTTTGTTGATAGCTTGAATTCCCCTTCCTTTCGGGAGAGGTTTGTTTTACTCGTAAGGTTGCTTCAGCATCTTGTCAAGCGTTTCCTGCACGAACCACATCAGTTCCGGATAGCCGTTGGGGTAAGAGATGTTGTAGTTCCTAATCTGTTCGATAAGGTCTCGCTCTGCTGCTGTGACCTTCATGTTGCTCATTTTTTCTTTCATGTTCGTTATTTCTTTAAGACACTGCAAAGATAATACTAATTTTCGTATTAGTCAAGCAAACAATACGAAAATTCGTATATAAGAGAAGATTTGACACTTCTATTTGCTTTTTCGCTTGCGCATGTCATCCTCGAACTCGGTGCCCATGGACTGCGCCTCGTCGAAGATGGAGCGGATGTCGGTCTCGATGGTCATTTCTTCCTCCCCGCAGCCCATGGGTCGGAATGGTTCTGGGGTGGCCAGCTCTGTGGAGCGGTTGGGGTATGCCACACGGTTGAGTACGGTATGGGACATGTGGATGAGGGCATCACGCATGAGCTCGGAGAGGGTTGCATACCCTCCGCGCTTGGCTACCGCTTCAAGGAGCATGAAGTCGGGCTGCGATATTCTGCATGATACTCTGACCGTCTTGTTGTCTCGATTGCTCATTTCTTCTTGATGGCTGATGTTAAAGGTTATGTTATCGCTCATAAGCGCTCATGAGACCGAGCGTCATGAGGAGCGTGATGGCCCCGTCGATTTTTCGGAACTGCGAGACCTTGATGGGCTTCTTGTTCTCGAGGCGGTCCTCGTCTATGACGCAGTTGCAGAGGCAATAGGCGTTTATGGGATTGTTGTTGAGCACGATCATGCAAGCAGCTCGAAGGCCTCCACTGGTAGGTTGAAGGAGCCTGCAACGCCGCCTCCAGCGGTGATTCTCCCTTGTCGAGGATCTCGTTGGCCTTGTCGTAGTCCATCCATGTGCGCGCCGTGTTGACGGAGAAGACGTTGAGCATCTTCGTGCGGAAGTTGAGCATGTTCTCCTCGGAGAGCTGTGCCGTCTTCCACTCGTTCTCGTAGTAGTCGGGCTGGATGGTCACGCCTATGTGCGGCTGCACCTTGCGCCATGTGCGCGGGTCGCAATCCTCATCGTCGGGGTCGGGCATGAAGAGGGAGGCGAACATGCGGTCATCGTCTATCTCGCCCCTCAATACTTTCATCACACCGTCGAGTTCGTGCTTGAACGGTCCGTCTATGACATCCGATGCCGTCGTTATGATCACGGTGAGCGGTTCTTTGCGTGTGCCCATGGATGAGGTGAGGACATTCTTGAGGTCAGCTCCTGACTTGTTGGCCGAGTTGCGTGCCTGTGAATACTCGTCGATGATGACCGTCGAGGCCTTCAATCCGTCCCTTGTGCGTGCGTTGGCAGCCAGGCACTCGATGAAGCTGTCATGTCCGAGTCCGAGCCACTTGATGAGCTCCCGGTTAAAGACGGGCAACGAGATTCTCACCATTGCCCGTCAACGGCTGATGTCGAGCGGCATTGCCCACGCCTCGAAGCTGAAGAAGGGGATTCGGCTGCGTGTCTATCCGAGGGGTGGCGGCTTCATGATCACCGTGAAGCCTCACGGCAAGCAGGGCTATCACGTGAACAGGTTCGGGCTGGAGAAGCCGGTGCTGATG
>OMAQ01001307.1_pt1 | contig 10916 bp, 8 predicted proteins | sample 1673461 | NCBI WGS metagenome assembly OMAQ01 (sample SAMEA103958112, study PRJEB25191) | human gut metagenome | biome: human-associated habitat [ENVO:00009003]; feature: intestine environment [ENVO:2100002]; material: feces | place: Germany | collected 2013/2015
TAAATATGAGAGTAGTTATTCAACGAGTAAGCCACGCCTCTGTTACCATAGAAGGCGTATGCAAATCGGCGATAAAAGAAGGATTCATGATATTGGTTGGCATTGAAGAAGCTGATACACAAGAAGATGCTGACTGGTTATGCAAAAAGATAATAGGATTGAGAGTCTTTGACGATGAAAACGGAGTGATGAATAAATCCATTCGGGAGGTAGAAGGCAACATTCTGGTTATCAGCCAGTTCACATTGCACGCATCTACAAAGAAAGGGAACCGTCCCTCCTACATCCGTGCCGCAAAACACGATATAGCCATTCCTCTCTACGATTATTTCTGCCGGGAACTAAGCATCGGTTTAGGCAAAGAAGTAGAAACCGGAGAATTCGGAGCAGACATGAAAGTTGAACTTCTGAACAACGGGCCTGTTACTATATGTATGGACACCAAAAACAAGGAATAATGACACTGGAAGAAGCACAAAAAGAAGTGGACCGCTGGATTAAAACGTATGGTGTACGTTACTTCAGCGAACTGACCAATATGGCCGTTCTGACCGAGGAAGTAGGCGAACTGGCACGTGTGATGGCACGCAAATACGGAGATCAGTCTTTCAAGCAAGGAGAGAAAGACAACCTTGCCGATGAAATGGCAGATGTACTGTGGGTCCTTATCTGTCTGGCCAACCAGACCGGAGTAAACCTGACCGAAGCCTTCCGTCAAAACTTGGAGAAGAAAACAAATAGAGATAAAGACAGACATAAAAACAATCCCAAATTATAAAGAATTATGGAACATAATCACGAATTCGAAGGTGGACATGAACATCGTCATGACCACGATCATGGACCTGAGCACAGCAAGTACGAAGAAGCACTTGCCAAGTATAACATCCGTTTGCGCGATGAGGATGTAAAAGCGAAAACTGCCCTACTCATCGAAAAACATGTAGCAGAAAACAATACACCGGACGTAAAGAAATTCCTGTTCCATTGCATTGACCTAACCACTTTAAAGTGTACTGATTCAGATGAAAGTGTAATGAAATTCACCGGAAAAGTAAATGAATTTGTTGACAAGTACCCCGATCTGGACAATGTAGCCGCAATCTGTGTATATCCTAATATGGCAGAAGTAGTCAACGACACCTTGGAAGCAGATCATGTAAACATAGCCTGTGTATCGGGCGGTTTCCCCTCCTCGCAAACCTTTACCGAAGTAAAGGTAGCCGAAACAGCCATGGCTCTCCATACCGGAGCTGATGAAATAGATATCGTTATCCCGGTAGGCAAGTTCCTGAGTGGGGATTACGAAGGAATGTGTGATGAAATAGAAGAATTAAAAGCTGTATGTGGTGAGCATCACCTGAAAGTGATCTTGGAAACCGGAGCACTGGGAAGCGCATCCAACATCAAAAAAGCGTCTATTCTATCGATGTATTCCGGAGCCGATTTCATCAAAACCTCTACCGGAAAGGAAAACCCCGTCGCTACTCCTGAAGCTGCCTTGGTGATGTGCGAGGCTATCAAAGAATACTATATGACAACAGGCCGCAAAGTAGGATTCAAACCCGCCGGAGGAATTAATACCGTACACGATGCTTTGGTTTACTATACCATTGTAAAAGAAGTGTTAGGGGAAGAATGGCTGACAAACGAGTTATTCCGCTTAGGAACAAGCCGCCTGGCCAATCTGCTTCTCTCAGAAATTGTAGGTCAAGAAACCAAGTTCTTCTAAACAAAGAACTGTTTCACTATTTAAATAACAACCACATTTAAAGTGACCGGAATGAGCCTTATCTATTCCGGTTATTTTAAAGGTAAACCTTCTACCAAAGAAAGGCGTACCTCAAAAAGTTCGGGCGTGATCCTTATTGTATAAAGGACTACGCCCGAACTTTTTGAAGTACATATCTTCAACAATCGTACTATTTATCTCTTTCAATCACATAATCAATATAAGCAGTCAAAGCATCTTTTACAGCTTGACCGGCTGATTGTGGAAGTAAAGCCAACGCTTTATTACGATAATCCACCATTGCCTGCCTGGCATACTCTATCCCTCCCTTCACCTTAGTATATTCGATGAAACGGGCAATATCTTCATCCGAAGCGTCTAATGACCGGATACATAACGCCAGTTTCCGCATCTCCTCATCATCAAACGTATTTAACACATACAAAGCCGGCAATGTCAGCTTCCCTTCACGCATATCGTTCCCGGTAGGTTTACCTATCTCATCAGAAGAATAATAGTCAAAGATATCATCCTTTATCTGGAAAGCAATACCAATCATTTCGCCAAACAGACGAGCATTTTTCACCATTTCATCGGATGCATGAACCGAAATAGCCCCCGCTTCCGCACTGGCAGTAAACAATGCAGCCGTCTTTTTACGAATGACATCATAATACACTTCTTCCGAGAACTCAGAAGCATTAATATTCGCCAATTGAATAATCTCGCCTTCAGATAAGTTCTGTCCCAAACAAGCCACCAAATCTACAATTGTAATCTCGCGGGTCATGGCAGAATGCTTCAGGCTGGTTGCCAGCATATAGTCGCCTACCAGAACCGACACCTTATTATTATAGATAGCATTTACCGAAGACTGCCCACGGCGCTTGTCACTCTCATCCACCACATCATCGTGCACCAGGCTGGCCGTATGGAGCAACTCCAATGAAAGGGCCGCATGAAGCGTAGAATCATTGATTTCACCGAATAGTTTAGCAATCAACAACGCCAATATGGGACGCATCATCTTGCCATTTCTCTGCTTAATATAGGATAACACCTCACTAAGTAAAGAATTGGAACTTTGGAGCGAAGAGTCAAACAACCTTCTAAATTCCTCAAACTCCTTGTCAATAGGCAATTTGATTTGCTGTAATTTGTCCATGCAGGTTAATTTGTGCACAAAAGTAGTAATAAAAGACGGAATACGGTATTTTTTTGTACTTTTACAATGAAAAAACTAAAGATTTTTAAGAATGGACAAACTTTTTCTATTAGATGCTTATGCATTAATATACCGTGCGTATTACGCTTTCATCAAAAGCCCGCGCATTAACTCCAAGGGTTTCAACACTTCAGCCGTACTGGGATTTGTCAATACACTGGAAGAGGTCTTGAAGAAAGAAAATCCTACGCACATCGGTGTGGCATTTGATCCCGCCGGTCCCACCTTCCGGCACGAGGCCTATGAACAGTATAAGGCACAACGTGAAGAAACACCCGAAGTAATCCGTTTGTCCGTACCCATTATAAAGGATATTATCCGGGCCTATCGTATTCCTATTCTGGAAGTACCGGGATACGAGGCCGATGACGTGATCGGTACACTGGCCACCGAAGCCGGCAAACGAGGGATCACTACTTATATGATGACACCAGACAAAGACTATGGTCAACTGGTGGGCGGAAATGTCTTCATGTACCGTCCCAAGCATACAGGCGGTTTTGAAGTGATGGGCATAGAAGAGGTAAAGGCAAAGTTCGATATCCAGTCACCCGCACAAGTCATTGATATGCTGGGACTGATGGGCGATAGTTCCGACAACATTCCCGGTTGTCCGGGAGTGGGCGAGAAAACAGCACAAAAGTTAATCGCGCAATATGGCAGCATCGAGAATCTTCTCTCCCACTCTGCCGAACTGAAAGGAGCCTTGAAAACCAAAGTGGAAGCCAACCGGAAAATGATTGAGTTCTCCAAGTTTCTGGCAACTATCAAAATTGATGTCCCCATCACATTGAACATGGACGAACTGAAAAGAGAAGAACCAAATGAAGAGGAACTACGGAAGATTTTTGAAGAGATGGAGTTCCGTACCCTCATCGACCGCGTTTTCAACCGAAACAAGAAATCCGCCTTCGCCGGAACATACACCGATGCGACCGGAAACGATCTGCAAGGACGAAACCGCACACCGGAAGGAAGCGCCCGGCAGGGAAACATGCCGGACGGTTCGGGACAACTCTCCCTTTTCGGTGAACCGGCTTCGAATGGCAAATCGCCCGCTTCTCCGTCTTCCCCTCAAGGCAATCTCTTTGCAGAATTTACCAACGGAGGGACGGAAAGTGAGAAATATTCGAATCTAGCATGTTTAGATAATTTAAAATACGACTATCAACTCATTGATACAGAAGATAAAAGATCTGAATTATTACAAAACTTACTTACAAAAGAAATTTTCAGTCTAGACACAGAAACAACAGGAACCGATCCCATCACCGCAGAACTCGTGGGAATGAGCTTCAGCTATGCCGAAAATCAAGCATTTTATGTTCCTGTACCTGCCGATCGGGCTGAAGCGCAAAAAATAGTTAATGAGTTCCGGCCGGCTTTCGAAAAAGAAGGAGCGTTGAAAGTAGGACAAAATATAAAATACGATATGCTGGTACTGGGCAACTACGGAACCGAAGTGCGCGGTCCCCTGTTCGATACCATGGTGGCACATTATGTACTACAACCGGAATTGCGCCACAATATGGACTACCTTGCCGAAATCTACCTGCATTATCAGACTATCCACATCGAAGAACTGATTGGTCCTAAAGGCAAAGGTCAAAAGAATATGCGCGACCTCTCCCCCGAAGCTATCTATAAGTACGCGTGCGAGGATGCTGATGTCACACTGAAATTGAAAAACATCTTGGAACAGGAATTGAAAACCAACGATGCGGAAAAACTCTTCTACGAAATAGAAATGCCCCTGGTACCCGTACTTGCTTATATGGAACGCAACGGTGTACGTGTAGACACTGAAGCCTTAAAACAGACCTCGGAACATTTCACCGCCCGCATGAACCAAATAGAAGAAGAAGTGCACCAACTGGCAGGTACGGATTTCAATATAGCTTCACCCAAACAGGTAGGTGAAGTGCTGTTTGACAAGCTGCGTATCGTGGAGAAAGCCAAGAAAACCAAAACCGGACAATATGTCACCAGTGAAGAAGTATTGGAAAGTCTGCGAGGAAAACACGAAATAGTAGGCAAGATATTGGAACACCGCGGTCTGAAGAAGCTTCTCGGTACTTATATTGATGCTCTGCCCCTATTGATTAATAAAGAAACAGGTAAAATTCATACTTCGTTCAATCAAACGGTCACTGCTACCGGCCGGCTCAGTTCCAGCAACCCGAACCTTCAGAACATCCCTATCCGCAACGAAAACGGCAAGGAAATCCGTAAGGCTTTCATCCCCGATGATGGCTGCGAATTTTTCTCTGCCGACTATTCACAGATTGAGTTACGCATTATGGCACACCTTAGCGGAGACGCCAATATGATAGAGGCTTTCAAGGAAGGAGATGACATTCATGCCGCCACCGCAGCAAAAGTATATAAGATAAGTATAGACAAAGTTACCCGCGAACAACGCAGTAAAGCAAAAACAGCTAATTTCGGTATCATCTACGGCATCAGCGTATTCGGACTGGCAGAACGTATGAATGTAGACCGCAAAGAGGCAAAAGAACTAATAGACGGCTATTTCGAAACTTATCCCCAAATAAAGGAATATATGGACAAAAGCATCGACCTTGCCCGCAGGCAAGGATATATTGAAACCATATTCGGCCGTAAACGATATCTTCCGGATATCAATTCCAGAAATTCGGTTGTGCGCGGATATGCCGAACGGAATGCCATCAATGCTCCTATCCAAGGAAGTGCAGCCGATATTATCAAGGTAGCTATGGTACGCATATACCAGCGCTTTCAATCTGAAAGTATAAAGTCCAAAATGATACTTCAGGTACATGATGAGTTAAATTTCAGCGTTCTACCCGAAGAAAAGGAAAAAGTACAGAAGATTGTGATTGAAGAGATGGAAAATGCCTACCGTATGCAAGTACCTTTACGCGCAGACTGCGGTTGGGGAAGCAACTGGCTTGAAGCGCATTAAAGCATATAGAAACCAACTATTCGCAAGATATATAGTACTATATGTAAAGTATTTATATCATAAAAGCTCAATGGTATTTTCCAATCCATTGAGCTTTTCATTTGCCATCCCAGACATAAGTGGAAAACACAAAGACAAGACAATTATAACAAATAGCCATTATACAATTCTTAATATTTGTTTAATCAGTGACATTTTGCAAAAATATCATCATTTTCTAGCAGAAATGTTAGGAGATTCAATTTTCTTTCGTACATTTGCACCGTTTTTAAAAACAATATGAAAGTAACAATCTAACATATCAATATCATGAAGAAGATCAATTTTTTGAAAGGAATGCTCGTTGTAGCAATTTTATTTATTGCTAACCTTACAGTTTTTGCAGGAAATCCGGGTGACAACCTGATTTACAATGCAGAAGAAGTAAATGGAGTAATTGTTTCGGAAACGATTTTTAAAATGGAAGGCACCATGCTTACTAATTATATGAAGCACAATTACAAGTATGATGCCAACAACCAACGCACAGAGGACGAGGCGCAAAAATGGAACAGTAACAAAAATCGCTGGGAAAATGACCTCTGCATTCGTTATACTTATGGCAATAAAAGTATGACTACTGAATATTACAAATGGAACTCTAAAAAGAAAGAATATATATTAGTACCCGAAATGACCGTAACTATGGACAAATAAATCTATTCTAACAATCTAACACTTTTCATAAAAACTCGACGAAAGGGTAGCCGTGACGGTTGCCCTTTCTGTTTCGTAACAAGCCTCCCCCTTTTCGCATATAAAAAAGCCAAATCTGACTTCAATATGAAGCCTGATACAAAAAGAATGGTTATCTTTGCAAACAAATAGATAGATAATAATCAAAAAAACAAATAGATAATGGCTTTACAATGTGGCATTGTCGGTCTTCCAAACGTAGGAAAGTCGACACTTTTTAATTGTTTATCGAATGCAAAGGCTCAAGCAGCCAACTTCCCTTTCTGTACCATCGAACCGAATGTAGGTGTCATCACCGTTCCTGATGAACGCCTGACCAAACTTGCCGAACTGGTTCATCCGGGACGTATCGTTCCCACTACTGTAGAAATTGTTGACATTGCAGGACTTGTAAAAGGAGCTAGCAAAGGTGAAGGGTTGGGAAACAAGTTTCTGGCAAATATCCGTGAAACAGACGCAATTCTTCATGTACTGCGTTGTTTTGATGATGAAAATGTTACCCATGTCGACGGTAGTGTAGATCCTGTACGCGACAAAGAAATCATTGATACAGAGCTTCAGCTGAAGGACCTCGAAACAATAGAAAGCCGTATTCAAAAAGTACAAAAACAGGCACAGACGGGCGGTGACAAACAAGCTAAACAAATGTACGACATCCTTGTTAAATACAAAGACGCATTGGAACAAGGCAAATCTGCGCGTACCGTACAATTTGACAGCAAAGACGAACAGAAAATCGCAAAAGAACTGTTCTTGCTAACCAGCAAACCAGTGATGTACGTATGCAACGTGGACGAAGCAAGTGCTGCTACCGGCAATAAATATGTAGAACAAGTACGCGAAGCCGTAAAAGAAGAGAATGCAGAAATTCTAGTCGTAGCCGCCAAAACCGAAGCCGATATCGCAGAACTTGAAACCTATGAAGACCGCCAGATGTTCCTTCAGGAAGTCGGTCTGGAAGAATCAGGTGTAAATCGTCTGATCAAATCGGCTTACCACCTGCTGGAACTGGAAACCTTCATCACCGCCGGAGAAATGGAAGTAAAAGCCTGGACCTATCGTAAAGGATGGAAAGCCCCCCAATGTGCAGGAGTCATCCACACCGATTTCGAGAAAGGATTTATCCGTGCCGAGGTAATCAAGTACGAAGACTACATTAAATATGGTTCGGAAGCCGCCGTGAAAGAGGCTGGAAAAATGGGCGTGGAAGGTAAAGAATACGTAGTACAGGACGGTGACATCATGCACTTCCGTTTCAATGTATAAGGTAAATCAAAACGCAAAAGACTTGTCATGCAATGCATGAAAAAACATCAGGAAACCAGCAAAACTGATGGCAGACCGATAAGTCAGTGTTTTGTTTCCTAAAACAAAATACAACTAACATGGAAAAATATTTAATCGTGGGAACCGGCGGCGTTGGAGGAAGCATCGCCGGTTTCCTTGCTTTAGCAGGAAAAGACGTAACATGCATTGCCCGTGGCAAGCATCTGGAAGCCATTCGTGAAAAAGGACTTCACCTAAGATCAGACTTGAAAGGTAATCACTTTCTGCCTGTACAAGCCTGCACAGCCGAGGAATACAACGAGAAAGCCAACGTAATTTTTGTATGCGTAAAGGGCTACTCCCTAGATTCCATCAAAGATCTGTTGGAAAAAGCCTCGGATAAAGATACCTTGATTATCCCCATCCTGAATGTTTACGGTACAGGTCCCCGTATCGGGCAACTTGTTTCACATGTAACAGTACTAGACGGATGCATCTACATCGTAGGTTTCGTTTCCGGACCGGGTGAAATCACACAAATGGGCAAAATATTCCGACTGGTTTTCGGCGCACGTCCCCAACAGGGTGTGGCTCCGGAACGTCTGGAAACCATTGCCGATGTACTAAGAAAAGCAGGGATCAAAGCCGATATTTCGGATGATATCAATCGCGACACCTTCATCAAATGGTCATTCATCTCGGCTATGGCCTGCACAGGTGCCTACCATGATGTCCCAATGGGTCCTCTGCAACATCCCGGAGCAGAACGCGACACTTTCATCGGTCTGTCCAAGGAAAGTTCTGAAATAGGCCGCAAAATGGGAATTACCTATGCGGAAGACCCGATAGAATACAACTTAAAAGTGATTGACAAATTAGACCCGGACAGTACCGCATCCATGCAAAAAGATATAGCCAAAGGACATGAGTCCGAAATACAAGGACTATTGTTTGATATGATCGCACTGGGCGAAAAGATGGATGTGGATATGCCCACTTACCGCAAAGTTGCACAAAAATTCAAGATATGAATACACTGTCAGCCATTCTTTGGAATCCCGATATAGAAATCTTTTCCATTTTCGGCATTTCCATCCGTTATTACTCCGTATTGTTCGTTACAGGGCTTTCATTGGCCTACTGGGTGATATACAAACTCTACCAAGACCAAAAAATTCCTTACGAAAAATTTGATTCTCTGTTCGTTTACTGCCTGCTGGGTATTGTTATCGGTGCTCGCCTGGGACATTGTCTGTTCTATGAACCAGGCTATTGGCTCTCTCACCCTGTAGAAATGCTGTTGCCCGTCAAGATTACCGATTCTGGGATAAAATGGACCGGTTATCAAGGTCTTGCCAGCCATGGAGGAACCATCGGACTAATGCTCGCCTTATGGATCTATTCACGCCGTGTAAAATTGAAGTTCCTGACTGTACTAGACAATATAGCCATCGCCACCCCGCTGGCAGGTTGTTTTATCCGTTTAGGTAACCTGATGAATGGTGAAATAGTAGGTACGGTAACTCATGTTCCTTGGGCGTTCATTTTTCCGCACGAAGATATGCAACCCCGCCACCCGGCACAACTCTACGAAGCCATCGCCTATCTTCTGATTTTTATCATAGGCTTGCGGTTGTATAAAAAGTACAAAACCACGCTATACCCCGGTTTCTATTTCGGCTACTGCCTCACTACCATATTCACCTTCCGCTTCCTTGTGGAGTTTATAAAAGCCAGCCAGGAAGCCTTTGAAGACAGTATGATGCTGAACATGGGGCAATGGCTCAGCATTCCGTTCATACTGCTGGGAGCGCACTTCATGTACCATTCTTTTAAACCCGTAAAATAAATGAAACATATAATAGATATTGAAACTTGGGAACGCCGGGACAATTATAATTTTTTCCGCAACTTCCATAATTCATGGATATCCATTACCAGTGAAGTGGATTGCACTGAAGCATTTCCAGCTGCAAAAGCCGCCAAGCGCTCTTTTTTCCTGTATTACCTGTATGCTGTGCTGCGTGCTGCCAATGAAGTGAAAGAATTCCGTTTCCGTACAGATAAAAACGGACAGGTGGTCTATCACGATCAGGTGGACATCATATCACCTATCGCTGTACCCGGCAAGACTTTTTACACAGTCCGCATCCCTTACCATGCAGATTTTGAACGGTTTTATGCCGAAGCATATCACATCGTCCATAACATCCCCGAAGAGGGTGACCCGTATGGAGCCGAAAAAGTCATTACAGAACAGGGAGATTTTGATATTATCCAACTGAGTGCCACGCCTCAGCTTTATTTCACTTCACTCACCTATACACAAATGGCTCCCGACCATCCATTAGACTATCCGCTGATGAATGCCGGCAAAGTAGTGCCACGCGAAGGAAGACTGGTAATGCCCATCGCTTTCACTGTAAACCATGCTTTTGTGGACGGAGCGCACATAGGACAACTCTTTCAGAAAATAGAGGAGATATTGAAAGAGCTGGCTCAATAAATAGAGGGGTCTCAAAAGGCATAAAGATCCCTGTCGGACACGTATGTATGCATTTCCCTACATATACGTTCACATATATCCATAAAAGAATAAATAACCAGAAAAAGAAGACAATCTGTCAAAATGCCGATGCACGAGAATACGATGAAAATACACAAACTGTATCCTTTGAAACAGGACACCCTCATACACCGGCATTATCATTTTGACAGATTGCCAGTTTAATTAAATCAGTTTAGAAACGATAGCCTACGGAGAACTGGAAAGTTGAATTCCGCAAACCATTTTGTGCCTGTATCTTTTTTATTCCGACCCTATAATCAAAACTTATCGTATAATGATCGGCAATAACAGCCTTCATTCCAACAATGCCCCCATAATCCCAACGGCGGAAAGCCTGAAGATTAGCACTATTATTGGGCTCCCCGGCTTTATAGGAAAAACCATCCAAGGGCTTCCATTTTGCAGGCTCGGTAGTTATATTATCCCCCTCTTGGTGAATAAC
>OMAQ01001308.1_pt1 | contig 10913 bp, 6 predicted proteins | sample 1673461 | NCBI WGS metagenome assembly OMAQ01 (sample SAMEA103958112, study PRJEB25191) | human gut metagenome | biome: human-associated habitat [ENVO:00009003]; feature: intestine environment [ENVO:2100002]; material: feces | place: Germany | collected 2013/2015
CCGCAGCCGCCGGAGCGGTGCTTAAGCCGTCAGGTGGGAATTGTGCGGTGTTGCCTTCACTTTTTTCCTGTCGTTACGCGGTCTGCATTCCTGTTTTTGCCCACAAACTGCCCTTGTTCACGCAAAGTTTACCGGAATTTCCAGCTATTTCATGCCTTGTTCATCCGCAGTTCATTTTTATTCTTCATGATAGAATCTATCGGGGGCCCCTATTACCGCCCCCAACTGGAGGAATTGTTATGCACGAAACCCAACAGCCGCGCGACCCCAAAAAGACGACCGGCATTGTGTATGCCGTGATCCTTGTGGTGTTGCTGCTGCTCAATTTCTGGGCCTTCCCCGCCATGATGAAAGGCCAGGTCAAACAGGTCGATTACGGCACCTTCCTGAACATGCTCGAAGGCGGCGAACTGAGCACCGTTGAAATTCAGGATCAGCAGATCTATTTTGTGGACAAAAACGATACCACCTACTGCACCAACTCCATTGCGCAGGACCTGCAGCTGGTCAACCGGTTGGAAAACGCCGGCGTTTCCTTTGGCAAGGTGTACAACCAGACCACCTGGGTGGATACCCTGCTGGGCTGGGTCATCTCGCTGCTGCCCATGATCATCCTGATCGTCTGGTTCAACCGCATGATGCGCAAGCGGGTCGGTGAAATGACCGGCGGCGCCAACAGCATGATTTTTGGCGGCGGCAAATCCGGTGCCAAACAGTATGTCGTTGAGGATGGCAAGTCCATCAAATTTGCCGATGTTGCCGGTGAGGACGAAGCCAAAGAGAGCCTGCAGGAAATCGTTGACTTCCTGCATAACCCCAAGCGTTACGAGGATATCGGTGCCAAAATGCCCAAGGGCGTTCTGCTTGTCGGCCCCCCGGGCACCGGTAAAACCTTGCTGGCCCGCGCTGTTGCCGGCGAAGCCGGTGTTCCCTTCTTCTCCATTGCGGGTTCTGAATTTGTCGAGATGTTCGTCGGCATGGGCGCTTCCAAGGTGCGTGACCTCTTCAAACAGGCCAACGAAAAAGCCCCCTGCATTATCTTTATTGATGAGATCGATACCATCGGCAAAAAGCGTGACGGTGCTTCCGGTATGGGCGGCAACGATGAACGCGAGCAGACCCTGAACCAGCTGCTGACCGAAATGGACGGGTTTGACGCCGCCAAGGGTGTTATCATTCTGGCCGCCACCAACCGTCCTGAATCCCTTGACCCCGCTTTGACCCGCCCCGGCCGTTTTGACCGTCGTGTGCCCGTGGAGCTGCCCGACCTGAAAGGCCGCGAAAGCATCCTGCGCCTGCACGCTCAAAAGGTCAAAATCGGCCCCGACTGTGACTTTGCCGTGGTTGCCCGCATGACTCCCGGTGCCTCCGGTGCCGAGCTGGCCAATATCATCAACGAAGCCGCCCTGGGCGCTGTGCGCCACCACCGCATGGCCGTTACCCAGTACGACCTGCAGGAAGCCGTGGATACCATCCTGGCCGGTGCCCAGAAAAAGAATAAGATCCTGAGCGACAAAGAAAAGTGCATCGTGGCCTACCACGAAGTCGGCCATGCCATGGTTGCCGCCCTGCAGAGCCATTCCGCCCCCGTGCAGAAAATCACCATTGTGCCGCGCACTTCCGGCGCGCTGGGTTTCACCATGCAGGTAGAGGACGGCGACCACACCCTGATGACCAAGGAAGAGATCCTGGCCAAAATTGCCACCATGACCGGTGGCCGTGCCGCCGAAGAAGTGGTGTTCAACTCCATCACCACCGGCGCATCCAACGATATCGAGCAGGCCACCAAGATGGCCCGCGCCATGATTACCCGCTACGGCATGACCGACGACTTTGACATGGTTGCCCTGGAAACCGTGAACAACGCCTACCTGGGCGGCGATGCCAGCCTGGCCTGCAGTGAGCGCACAGCCGCCACAGTTGACGATAAGGTCGTGGAAGTCGTCAAGCAGCAGCATGAAAAAGCCAAACAGATGCTGATTGAAAACCGCGGCAAGCTGGACGAGATCGCCAAGTACCTGTACGAGAAAGAAACCATCACCGGCGAAGAGTTCATGCGCATCCTGACCGCTGTTCCCCAGCTGCCCACCGGTGCCGTGGAACAGTAAAGGCAACACCGCACAATTCCCGCCTGACGGCTTAAGCACCGCTCCGGCGGCTGCGGCACGGCATCTGCGTTGCCAAAATGCTCGATAATACACAAAGTATTATCTGCGCTTTTGGCTTAGCAGCTGCCGTGCCTCGCTCGCCGTATCGGCACTTAGAATTGTGTGGTATTGCCTAAAATCTCCGCTCTGCGCGTTTTCTTTGTAAAATAACGGTGCCCCCGCCCTATGCAGTTCATTTACCGCACGGGCGGGGGTGTTTTGTTGTAATTCCGTAGGGGCGCACACCATGTAATAACGCCATTTTATGGCCAGCCGTTACCCATTTGTAGGGGCCGCTGCTCACCTCTTTCCGAAAAACGCAATAAAAATGCTGTCTTTCTCCACATCAGGGAAAGGCAGCATTCTTCTTTATCCGTTCAGATCTTCGCCGTTGCTGGCAATCACATTTTTATACCATCCAAAGGACTTTTTCCTGTACCGTGCCGCCGCCCTGTTCGAGTACTGGGAAAAGCACCCGTGATCCTGCCGGGCTTTATTTTGCCTGTGCGCCCTCTGGGAAGATGATCTTGTTCACAAAGAAGAAGATCACCATGGAAATGCCGCCATTGAGCACGGTGGTGCCAATGTTGTAGATGAAATCCGGCACCAGCAGGCCCGCAACCGCCACCCACACGCAGTTGATGGAGTTGACGATGCAGGTGATCAAGCAGAACGCCACCACATACCAGGCGATCTGCTTGGCCAGGTTGCCCTTGCTGCGGAACACAAAGTTGCGCTGGATGGGAAAGTTTATGCATTCTCCCACCACCATGGCAACCATGTAGGCGCAAAAGTACGGCAGACCGCCATGGGCGGAATCATACCCCAGGATGTTCCACTGGAAGGTTTCGCCAAACAGCGTGACCGGGATGCCCGGCCAGCCAAAATCCACCACCGGCAGGCTGCTGAACGCCGCCGGCAAAAATTGCAGCAGCAGGTATTTGAACACCGTAACCAGGTTGGATACGATCACAAACAGTCCGCCTTCGCGCACCCACTTGGCTGCGGCGGGGTGTTTTGCCGCAAAATTATTCCATAGCTGCATAAATAGCCCCTCTCTTTCCTCAGCTGTTGCGCAGGCGCTGTTCCAGCTGTGCGTTCAGTACCAGGTTTTTCACGGCTTCTATGATCACCCGCACAAGGCCGATGATCCAGAATCCCTGTAATTCCATCACAATGCCATCCACCATGCCCATGCTGATGGCACCGCTGGTCATTTTGGCCAGGGCACGCAGCGGCATGTTGTACTGGAACAGCACATTCAGGTCCGGCTTGCCGCGCTTGTAGCTGGCGTTCAGCAGTGCGGTAAGCACCAGCCAGATCAGCCAGCCCAGCGGGCTGCGGCTGTGGTTCAGTTCGCCCAGGGTCATGTTGCGGTCAATTTTAACTTTTCCCTGCTGCACCGGGCGGCCCAGCAGGGTGGCCCATTCGTCATCCGGCACGCTCTGCACCTTGCCGCTGGTATAGTGCGGCAGATGCTTGCCCGCATAGGGGTTGGGTGCGCCGGTACCGGCCACTTCCACCACGGCGGTCAGGCGGATGTCCGCACTGGACGCGCCGACCCGCAGCTCATAGCTGCCGCCTTCCACTTCCCAGCTGTCGGTCTTGGTGTTCCAGTAGCGGAATGCCTTGTCGTCCAGCGGGATGGTCACGGTCTTGCTTTCGCCGGGCTGTAGCTGCACCTTGGCAAAGCCTTTCAGCTCCTGTGCGGGGCGGAACACTTCTGCCCCGGGTTTTGCCACATACAGCTGCACGATCTCTGCTCCGGCGCGCTTGCCGGTGTTGGTTACGGTCAGGGTCACGCTATTGGACGCGGCCTGCAAATTGCTGTAGGCAAAGCTGGTGTAGCTTAACCCATAGCCAAAGGGGAATGCCACCGGCACACCGGCGGTCTGGTAATAGCGGTAGCCGACATACAGCCCCTCGCGGTACTGCACCATGCGGCCCGGCCCGGCAAAGTTATCCTTGGCGGGGGTATCCGCATAGGCGTTGACCCAGGTTTCGGCCAGCTTGCCGCTGGGGTTCACTTTGCCGGTCAGCACATCCAGCATGGCACCGGCACCGGCCTGGCCGCCCAGCGCACCATACACCAGGGTACGGCAGTGTTTGAGCCACGGGGTTTCCAGCGAAGCCCCTGCGCTGAGCACCACAACGGTGTTGGGGTTGGCCTGCTGCACGGCCTTTAACAGTTCGATCTGGTTGTCCGCAAGGCGCATATCGCCGCGGTCCAGACCCTCACTTTCCTTGATTTCATCCAGCCCCAGGCAGAGCAGCACCACTTCGGCCTTTTGGGCCAGGGCTACAGCCTCGGCCTGTTTGGCGGCATCCGGTTTGCCCTGGCGGTCAAAGCCGGGGGCAAAGCCCACGCTGGCCAGGCCGCTCTCTTTCAGGCAGTCCAAAAAGGTATCCACCTTGATGGAGTTGACCGCGCTGGAGCCAGCGCCCTGGTACCGCGGTGTCTGGGCAAAGTCGCCGATCACGGCAACTTTTGCGCCCTCGGCCAGCGGCAGCAGGTCGTTCTCGTTTTTCAGCAGCACAATGCTTTCGGCTGCGGCGCGGCGGGCCAGGGCGTGGTGAGCGTCCGCATCAAAGGTGCGGCTGTGGGACTGCACGGCGGCATGGGTATCAAACACCAGCGTCAGCAGCTCGTCCAGCCGGGCGTCCACATCCGCTTCGGTAATTTTGCCGCTCTGCACAGCCTGCATCAGCTCGCGCACCGCGTCCCCGCCGGGGGCGGGCATTTCCAGCGTGGAGCCGTTCTGCACGCCCAGGGCATGGTCATTGCTGCCGCCCCAGTCCGTTACCACAGCGCCGTCAAAGCCCCACTCCCCGCGCAGGATGTCCATTAACAGGTGGCGGTTCTCGTTGGCGTAAGTTCCGTTGATGAGGTTATAGCTGCTCATGATGGTCTTGGGCTTTGCTTCCTTGACCACGATCTCAAACCCGGTCAGGTACAGTTCCCGCAAAGTGCGTTCATCCACCACGGAATCCGACGCCATGCGGCGCAGTTCCTGGCTGTTGACGGCAAAGTGCTTGGGGCAGGCCGAAATACCGTTGGACTGGATGCCCCGCACATAGCTCGCGGCCATTTTGCCGGAAAGATACGGATCCTCGGAGAAATACTCAAAGTTGCGGCCGCACAAGGGGCTGCGCTTGGTGTTCAGGCCCGGCCCCAGCAGCACGGCAACTTCCTGCGCGGCGGCTTCTTCGCCCATGGCCTGGCCGATCTGCTCGCCCAGGGCGGGGTCCCAGCTGCACGCCACAGTGGCTGCCGTGGGGAAGCAGGTGGCCGGAACACTGGGGTTCAGCCCCAGGTGGTCCGCCGCGCCCGCCTGCTTGCGCACGCCGTTCGGACCATCAGAAAGGGTGATGGACGGAATATTATTTTTCGGCAGTGCACGGGTTCCAAAGGTAGTAGCGCCCGAAAGCAGCGCACATTTTTGCTCTAAATTCAGTTTTTTGATGATTTCCTGTGTATTCATAATCATCTTAAATTTTTATTTTGTTACCGCAGTCGCTTCCGATTCCACAGATGCAAAATAAATTCCTTCCTGTGCATCAGCCTGAATTGTTACGGTATAGCTGCCATCGCTTACACCCGTAAATGCTGTTGCACCGCTGCGGTGGTGGTATGTGCCCGTTTTTGCCATCGGGCCAAAGCCATCAACATATTCCTCGTCTTCCTGCGCCAAATCTTCCAGTTTGATTTTGGTCGTCTGCACAACATCCGCTCCGCTGTACAGCGTCAAGGTAAAGGTCTGCGGCGGATATTCCAACTCAGAATATGCTTCAAACACATCCTGATCCATGGTAACCGTTACAGTATCTCCACTTTGCACCGCTTCGCTTACAGCACCAGGCGCTGCATAAACACCCACATAAGTTCCTGTTACACTGTCCGACAGGCCGCGCTTATAGTCCGATGTTGTTGTCATCACATAAGCGTTATACTTTGCGCCGGGGGTACAGTCTGCGCTTAGGTCCACCGTTCCCGCATAATTTGCGTTGCTGTCATCCGCCAGAATGTTGGAAGATGTAAAGGTATAATAATCTTCCTGCTTGCCTTCTGCATCAAAGCCATACAGACGGATTGCATAGGTACGGCCTTTGTCAACACCGGTAAAGGAATACTCACCGGTTTCAAAATTAAAGCTCAGGTTCGTTGCCACTGCGGCCGCTGCTTTCGTATCCGTTTTGGCTCCGCCGCAGCCAGCCAGAACAAGGCTGGCCCCCACAGCAAGCGTAAACATCGCTGCAACGCCATAATGATTCCACTTGTTTTTCATCGTCAAATCGCCTCTCTCTTATGCTTTTGCAGCCTTTTTCTTGTTCTTCTTTTTGGCAAACAGCTCCGGCTTGAACATATGCAGTGCAATCAGCACGATTGCAACAACCAAGATAACATCCACCACACCCAGTGCGATCAGCCAGTACGGAGTCCAGTTGCGGGTCGTCGTCATCAGGGAAGAATTCGCCAAAACCATCAGATGGCGCTTGGTTGCCTGGCGCAGAAGCTGCATGCCATAGCCACTCTTCAGGGTCGTATCGGTAACATTCACACCCATGGCCAGCTGCATATCCACGCCTGCGCGCAGGGCCAAGTCACCATTGCTGACAGCAAATGCGTCTGTGTTTACAACGCCCTGGAAGCCCCATTCATTGCGCAGCACCTGGGTAAGCATTGCATAGCTGTAGCCAACCATACTGGTACCAATGCGGTTATAAGATTCCATGATGCCGGTCAGACCAAGCTGGTTCAGGCCATCGCCCGTTACGTTGTGAATTGCCACTTCAAAAGCGCGCAGATAAATTTCACGCATTGCCTGCTCGTTGGACCAGATGCAAACGCCGTTGCGGTTGGTTTCCTGATCATTCAGTGCAAAATGTTTGGCAAACACATAAATGCCGCGGCTCTGCAGGCCGGTCACCATATTAGCTGCCATCATACCGCTCAGCAGCGGGTCTTCGGAATAATATTCAGCTGCACGGCCGCCGAAAGCGGAGCGGTGAATGTCCATACCAGGGCCGTAAGTACCACTGACACCGTTGACCAGATCTTCATCACCGTAAGCTTCGCCTTCCTTCAAAGCAAGGTCTACATTCCAGGTTGCTGCCAGCACAGTTTCGCTGGCATATTCAGCAGCTTCCAAGCCGCTTGCCAGGTCATGGATGCCGTTCGGGCCATCACATTCGGTTGCCTGCGGTTTGCCAATAGAATCCACAGCAGGCGAACACCAGCCGCAGTTACCATACAGGTTGTTCATTTCATCAACGCTCATGTGGTTCATCAACTGTTCCCACACTGCATTGTCCGGGTCAACAATGCCAGCTGCATCTGCCAGCATTACACCGTTTTTCTCACCATTTGTATAGGTAGTTCCCTGTGCAGGGTCATCATTCAGATCAATGGTGCTTCCGCCATTGCCGTTGGTCAGCAAAGCAATCGTTGCCGCGTTGGCAGTTGCGTTTTCGCTTGCTTCACGGCTAGGATAGGTTCCTTCCCAATCTGCACGGGAAAGATACGGCAAGGTCGTGCCGATATTACCATCGCCAGCAGTCACATCATCAAACTGGTTCGTCGCCACAGTTTCATCCGTGCTGCGGGCGGTCGTATCATACTTGATGGTCTGATCCACAGTAAAATCATATGTCAGGTCATTCTTCACTGTATGGGCATCGCTGCGCAGGCTAAGGGTATAAGTACCGGCATCCAGCACATAGCACTTGTCCGTCTTATAATCGTAAGATGCCATGTCATCATAATTCATGGTCATGCTCACGGTCTGGCTCTCGCCCGGCTGGAGCAGATCAGTTTTTGCAAAAGCGCCCAGAACAACCGCAGATTTTTCAATTCCACCGGGGGTATAGGGTGCGGTGTAATACAGCTGTACCACATCTTTGCCTGCCACATTACCGGTATTGGTTACCTTAACACTTACCTTTACCTGGCCGCCCTGGCTGCCTACTTCCCACTGCGGGTCGCTCCAATCAAACGTGGTATAGCTCAGGCCATAGCCAAAGGGATACTGAACAGCTTTCTGATACTCTGCTTCTTCCTCCGGGGTATAAACATTGTCATCCCCAATGTAACGGGTCTCGTAATAGCGATAACCTACATAGATGCCTTCCTGGTAGTACATGTACTTGCCGTTGTTGGCATCGCCATTGCCGTCGATCGTAAGACCACTGTTTGCATAAGTAAAATCGCCAAAGTTTTCATAAGCTGGCGAACTGGTCACATCATAAGCATAGGTATCAACCAAATGGCCGGACGGGTTGTATTCACCCATCATTGCTTTCGCTACAGCAATCGTACCAGTGGTGCCAGGGCCGCCTGCCCAAATTGCAGCATCCACCTTGTTGTCCTCAATAAAGCCAAGGTCCATAGGATTGCTTGCGTTAATGACAATGATGACCTTATCAAACGTTGCTTCCAGCTTTGCCAACAGTTCTTCTTCTGCCGGCTGCAGCTGCAGGTAATGCCGCCCGGCTTCACCACCGTAATAACCGGCCATATCCAGCGGGCAGTCACCGCCTTCGCCTGCCATACGTCCGATTACATAAACCGCCACATCCGAGTAAGCCTTTGCATCCTGCCAGAACGTTGCGCTGTACTCATCATATTCGGCCAGTGTTTCTTCATAAATGTTAAAGTCTGCATCACTGACCGTCATGCCTGTCATCGAAGCGCGCTTCTGCGCAGTCGTCTGGTAGAACTTCGTCAGATCCGGGTTCAGCTGCAAACCAGCAAATTCAAAACCATCAATAAAGTTAAAATTCTGATCTTCATTATGGTGGCCGCCGGAGCCATAATCGGTGTAAACCGTCTTGTAGCTGTTATAGCCGAACAAATTGATTTTGTCCGTTCCCAACGGCAGGGTATCATTATCGTTTTTCAGCAGCACAAGACCTTCGCTCTCTACTTCCTCGCAAAGCTGTAATGCCTGCGTGTAGGCATCATCTTTTGAAAGGTCCGTCATGCTGTTTGCACTTTCGGAAGATGTCACAAACCGTTGCATGTACGCCTGAATCTGCGAATAATAGATGGAACACAGGCTGTTTCCTACGATTCCCGCAGCAAGCAAAACCGCAATGGATGCTCCCCCTACAATATGTTTCGATTTTTTCATAGTTACCTCCTGTTTGCCGCATGGAGTTTTCTGCCTTGCTATTTGGCAGCAGGTTCTTCACCAGCAAAACAAATGTTTTCTCCTTTGATTATGCCGCCCTCCGGATGGCAGCCAGCGTGGATTTTACTCCCCGCTTGTTTAAGTATATTGTAGCAAACAGCTTTTTCTTTGAATTATTTTTTGCATAAACTGTTATTTCTGCCGCACATTTTGCCAAAAAATCATTTTTCTCTCAAAATTCATTGTGCATTTCTTACAATCAAAATTCAGTCTGCTTTGTGCACCCTGCCAAACAGTACGAAAAAGCGGCCAGAGCCTGTATTTGGCCCCAGCCGTTCCCGTTACTTTTTCTGCGGCAGCAATACCCTTAGTGTAAACCACCCATTTTCCCAGTGCAGGGTCATGGTGCCGCCGCGCTTTTCGGCTGCGGCGCGCACACTGCGCAGGTCGCTGCCGCCATGGGTGTTGCGGCGCGGCAGGCCGTCCGCGCCCAGCTCCACTTCCTGCGCGCAGTAGTTTTCAAACCGCAGCATCACAAAGCCGTTCTGGGCGTACACCGCCACCCGGATCAGCCGCTTTTCGTGGTCGGGCTCGGTCTCCACGCTCTCGGTTGCGTTGTCCAGCGCCGTGCCCACAATCGTGCAGATCTCCCCTGTTTCCAAAAAGTCCAGCAAATGCCCGTCCGCCACGCAGGTCATCGTGATGTGGTGCTGCTGGCAGTACAGGCTTTTGGCCGTCAGCAGGGTGTCCAGCACCGGGTTGCCGGTCTTGTTCTCCGCCTCGTACTGGCGGATGCCGCTTTCCATGGCCGCCAGCGCCACATCCTGCTTGGCGTGGTCCCGCTCCGCCCGGATGGCCGCAATCTGCATTTTCAGCTCGTGGTAGCGCCGGTTGATCAGGCGGATGTTCTCCTTGCTCTGCTTGTACTGCTCGTACTGGCGGTGCAAAACGCCGTCCAGCTCCGCCAGCTCGCTGTGCAGGGCGGCTTCGCGCAGCTGCTCGTGCTGCACCGTCAAAATCAGCACCCCGGCCAGGTCCACCAGCGTGCGGATGTAAAACATGTTCATGTTGGCTTCGCTGCCGTTGGCAAAGCTCAAATTGCTCACGGCAAATGCGGTCAGCGCCATGACCACTGCCACAAAAGTTCCTGCGGGCGTTATTTTCAGCTTCCCGGCCGGGCCAGGGCGGCGGTTCTCCACAAAAAGCATCGCGGCAAAAATGCCGCCGTACACCGCCGCCAACAGCAGCAGCGAAAGCGGCTCCGCCCCGCCGCGCTGCGGCCACAGCACGCAGTGCAGCTGCCATTCCACGCTGGCCGCCAGCTCCGCCAAAATAAAGGCTCGCGCGCACACATAACCCGCTTCCAGCAGCGTAATGCTGCGTGTGACCCACAAAAACAGCAGCATGGAAAGAATCGCCATTGCCATGCAGGGGATCCACCACGCCAGCGGAACTTCCCCCGTGGCCTGCAAAAACGTCCCCAGCAGCACCGCCCAACCGGCTTCCACGCCCCAGATCACGCGCTGGTCCAGCCGCGGCGGCAGCCTGCGCGCATACAGCAGCGCCGCCAGCACTTCCCCGGCCAACAGGCCCAGCGTCACAGCCCAGCTCATACGCTCACCGCCTCCCGCTGCTC